>FSSH01002445.1_pt1 | contig 37302 bp, 38 predicted proteins | sample 1166101 | NCBI WGS metagenome assembly FSSH01 (sample SAMEA32972668, study PRJEB13176) | freshwater metagenome | biome: Drinking water system; feature: Biomass in drinking water that filtered by 0.45 um membrane; material: drinking water | place: USA | collected 2012-12-20 | depth 0 m
CGGATCGGCTGCTCTTCCTGCGAGGCGTTGTTGACCCTGAAACTATGAGACTTCGCATTCAGGCCTCGGCCTGGAGAAGCCACCGGACGGCGGCGAACTCGCATCCCGCACCCACGTGACGGCAAGAGATCCGACGTGAGGAAGCATGTCGCCGTTCGCCTTCTCTTCCGATTCGTCATAGCCGCCGCGGTGCCGGCGGCGGCGGCCGGATGGGTCTGGAGCATGGATGTGTCCGGGATTCAGCGGAATCAAGTGGGCGTGCACGCGGAGCTCGAGGCGCTGGTGCACTCGTTGGCCGTCACAATCGGTCCCAGAAGCTACCAGGATCCGGCCAATCTGAACGCCGCCGCCGATTTCCTCTCCCGGCGCCTCGCCTCGTTCGGCTACGACCTCACCGAGCAACCGTATCAGGTGGAGGAATTGGCGGTCCGCAACATCATCGCGGAGCGGCGAGGGACGGAGCAGCCTGATCGCGTGATCGTGGTGGGAGCCCACTACGACACAGTGGTCGGCTCACCGGGAGCGGACGATAACGCCAGCGGAGTGGCGGTGCTGTTGGAACTGGCGCGCCTCCATGCAGAGACGCGTTTTCGGAAGACCGTGCGGTTCGTGGCCTTCACGTTGGAGGAACCTCCATTTTTTCGCAGCCGGCACATGGGCAGCCGCATCTATGCGCGTTTTCTCAAGGAGCGGGGTGACCGGATCGAGGCGATGCTCTGTCTGGAGTCGGTCGGGTATTATTCGCAGGAACCGGGGAGCCAATCGTTCCCCTCTCTGGTCTTCTGGCTGCGTTGGCGCTATCCGACGACCGGTAACTTCATCACGATCATTAGCAATGACGATTCGCAGCCATTGCAGACAGAGGTTCGAGATGCGCTCACAACCCACATGAACTTGCCGGTCGAAACCTACGCCGGTCCCTGGTGGATCCCGGGAGTCGATTGGTCTGATCACGGATCCTTCTGGAACGAGGGCTATCCGGCCGTCATGCTGACAGACACGGCCCCGTTCCGGAATCCCCATTACCACCGCCCGACCGATCTGCCGCACACACTGAACTACCAGGCCATGACCGAGTTGGTCCGCGGCCTCTTTGGAGCCCTTACGGCGCTCGACGAGCGCCGGTGATCGGATGAATGCGACGATCATCCTGTGGACCGCCGGAGCCATCCTGCTCTCGGCCTACATGGGAAATGGGAGTCAGTGGGAATCAGAGTCAGATTGTGTTCGCGGATGCCCAATGACGTGAGCCGTTCTCTCGCAATTGCACTGACCACGATATCGGTGCGTCGACCGCTCGTTGCTCTTGCGTGGCTTTCACATGAGGCCTGGAATTGCGGCTTCTCCTATGCCACCGAAGACGATCAAGAAGATCTCTTCACTCAAGAAACAGACACCTCAGACTACACGACGTGCCACCGGCACGGGACAATTGGCTGATGAAGAGGTCCTAGCGTCGCGCGATTTTCTCCGGCAGATCATAGACATCAATCCCCATTTTATCTTTGCCAAGGACCAAGACGGACGATTTACCCTGGCGAAGCAAGCCGTCGCCGACTGTTATGGCACGACGATTGAGGACCTTATCGGAAAGGCGGATGCGGATTTCAACCCGAACAAGACCGAAGTTGAATTGTTCCTGAAGATGGACCGTGAGGTGATGGATTCGAAGAATGCGCGGTTCATCCCGGAGGAAGTCATTACTGATGTAGCGGGGAAAAGCGATGGCTCCAAACTATCAAACGCCCGATCATCGGCAAGGATGGCCGGTCGCACCAGGTACTTGGTGTCTCGATTGACATCACCGAACGCAAGCAGGCGGAAGAGGAACTCCATCAGAAGCAACCCGAGTTACAGACTTCACACGCACAACTCCAAGACCTGGCGTCAAAGCTCCTCACGGCTCAGGACAGCGAACGCCAGCGGATCGCCCGCGATCTGCACGATGACTTCAGCCAGCGGCTGGCTGCACCGGTGCTCGAAGTGGCGTCACTCCAACGTCAACCCCCGCTCCTGCCCGAGTTGATCGGCAATGCCCAGGGTTCGAAGTGATTTGACCAGGTGAGGTCAGAGTCCTGGCCTTGCTTCCGTGGTGTCTCTCTCCATGTGAAATGCCGTAATGCCAATCGCACTAGAGAGCGTCTCGGTGAGAGCGGTGTTCCGCCACAGGCTTTCGTGTAGCAGTGCCGCAAAATACCTCACGTCATGACAGGGAACTCTAAGCTTATTGGTTGCTGACCTTAGCGCCCGCTCACAACAGCCTCATTTTCACCTGCTTCGTCTTGTCGTCTCATCGGCGCCCACGAGTGGCATCTAAGATGCACAACGGTCTCTCCATGACCGATCAACCAGGCAGTGCCCTATGCCCGAAGTAACGGACCAAATCATGCAAGCCATCACCCGTTCGCCCGGATCGTCGCTCAAGGAGGTACCCATGCGACAACAATCATCCATCGTGTTCGCCTTGGCCCTATTAGTGGCAGCGGGGACACTTGCCTTCACCGAACCAGCCTCCGCTAACGAAAATGAGAAGAACGGCAAGGCGGAGATGGCCGCAGCAGCCAAGGTGACGATCGAGCAGGCGATCAAAACGGTATCGGCCAAGGTTGCGGGGAAGGTCGTCGAAGCCGAGCTTGAGAAGAAGCACAACAAGCTCGTCTGGGAAGTCGAGGTCATCACAGCAGAGAACAAGGCGATCGAGGTCCACATCGACGCCGGCACAGGCGCCGTGATCCACGTGGAAGAACAAAATTTTAAGCCGACAAATTACTAAGGAAGGTCTGATTAATTCGCGATTTTGAGCAATCGGCGCTCAAAACACAGGGGATTCAGCTGGTCCCTTCCAGGAATTTTGAATAAATCAGACCTTCCTTAAGATGAGATGGACCGAGATCGTCTGGCCTGTCAGCCTCTCTCCTCCCTCAGACGCGCCAGCTCGTCGCGGCTGAAGGGATACCGCCGGCCGCCGCACTCACAGCTCACTTCAGTCATTTCCTGGTCCGCAATCATCCTGCTCAACTCCTCTCGGCCAAGGGAGGTCAACACCCGTTCGATGGTTTCGCGAGAGCAAGAGTAGTGTACGGTTAGGGCACGTATGTGCCTCTCTTTGGTGAATATGCGCGCCAGGTAGTCATTCATGATTACTGCCGATTGCACGAAGGCACAGGGCTTGCTGTCGAATTGAAGGGGAGACACCTATTCTCAGCAACGGAGGTGAACAGATGAATGACGGCGACGGAATGTTGTTTGTAGCGCACTGGACTCACACACCAGAGAATTGCCCGGGAAGGAGTAAGGACGGAGCGACCATGCTCAATGAATTCTGGGCCAAACGGGATCTCGCCGCCAAGAAAGGAGTGAAGATCCTGAGTGCCTATGTCGCCGTCACGGAACACACCTACTACATCACGGTTCAAGCCAAAGACTATCAATCCCTGTTGGAGTTTTTCGAGCCGTTGGCTCCGACCCAAACCGGTTCGATTCATCCGGTTACGACAATGGATGAATGGACAAAGCACATTGATCCGAAAAGGAAGGGATGAAGAGTGCCTCTCTGAGGCAATTGGCGACAAGAGCGAAGATCCCCACGGCCTAAAATGCCCCAGCCGTCCATCTTCCTCTCTGTATCTACTTTTATCGGAGTGAGAGCCTAACCGGTTGTCATTGCAGTCGTCAGTTCTATCGACGGGCTCTCTCAACATAGAAAGCTATGGGGTCCGACGTGAGTATTGAGTTTTGTTGCGAATGAGAACATAGGCCTGCAGCGTCACGCCATCGCGTTGGCGATAGCGCTCGAGGCGCTCCAGATAGGCGTGGGAATCCTCGTGGTCATGGAAGATCGTGGCGCGGTGATTCCCGCGGGCGAGGACATGATAGAACCCGCCGGGGACGTTGAGGCGTGGCTTGCGGGCCATATAGGGGACGTAGCGGGTTGAGTTCTAAGAAGTCAATACGCATGCCCAATCACCCCATTAATCAGAGACGGAGGCCAACACCTCGTTGATACGGGGATAGTCAGGATTCAGGCTTTTGACCAGCTCGAACTGCTCGCGTGCCTCGGTGGGCCGCCCCAAACTGACCAGGGCCTGGCCGAGGTTGAAGTACGCGCGTGCCCGACTAGGTGCCATGGCTTGGTCCCTGGAATAGAGGTCCAGCGACCTGCGCAACGATGCCTCGGCACGCGCATACTCGCTGGACAGCAAATGTGCAACCCCGAGCATCTCGTGCGCCTCAGGGAACGAAGGCCGCAACTTGATCGCCCGATTGAGCCTGCCAACTGCAGCCAAGGCTCGCCCCTCATTCAGATCCAGCACACCCAACTGAAACTCGCTTTCCGCATTCGCCTTTGCCGAGAGCGAATTCTCGTAGGCGCGTCTCGCATCTGCCGGTTGGTCTGCACGCGCAAGCGCCTGACCCTGCTCATAGTAGTACCGCCATTCCGACAAGAAGTGTGCGGTGCCCGGCGAGTAAACCTGACCTTTACCGGAGTACTGGGCCGGCTGGCCAGCCGCATCGGTAGCGCCAACTGCTAGCACATTCTCTAGGCCGCAGGCTGCCGGGTAGACCTTCACTTCTGGACCGTAGTTTCCAGCAGCAACAATGAATAGAGTATTGGGATGCCGTGCGATCGCAGCGCAGAGATCCTGATATTGGTTGGCAGCGCCGCGAAAGCCGAGGCTCATGTTCACGAGTTTCGCACGTTGCTGACCCATCCAGTCAATCGCATCGATCACCGCCTGCTGCCGGATACGTCCCCGGTTGTCCGTGACCTTGGCGCTGAGGATCGCGATCGAGGGATTCATCTCGCCATTAGCGTAAAGGAGTTGTAGCGCAACCGCAGTACCGTGGCCCAGCCGGTCGTCCAAGCCCTCGCCGCTGAAGTCGACACACGCCCTGATATATCCCGTCAGCTGGGGATGAGTATGAACGATGCCGGAATCGATGACTCCAATCAGCATGGCATTTTCCGGAGAGCGGCCGTGCAATGGCGCGCCGGGGAAGAACATCGGATCTCCTCCGGCTACCGCCGATCCGGCCCCACCCTCAAACAACTCTCCCCATTGTTCTGTTTGTTCGGTCGCCATGATTTGTTCCCCTGTTTTACGTTGATCAGCCCGGCAGCCAGTTCTGGAGCCGGTCCATCGCCGGCGGATAGGAGAACAGCGTGGTATGAATGATCCCGGCGTCAAACGGCACCAAGAGTCTCCGAGCCTCCGCGATCGGGAAGGCCGCATTCCCATTTTCCCCATACACCCCCGGCTCGGGTACCACGAGATCGTTCGGCACCTGCTCAAAGACGCGGTCCATCACCGCATCCGCCACCGTGCCGGTCAGCAAGGCCTTCAGGCCGTCATCCGCAGGTTCGAAATCCGCGGCGATCGCATAGTAGCCCACGCCAGCCTCCTGACCCGTGTTGAGCGTGTTCAAGAAGCTGCTGGCCGGACACATTGCGGCAAGGCCGCCCAGCCCCTTGAGCGCGCCGTGGCCGATCACCTTCAGCACGGTCAGGATCGCCTCCATTGTTTCAGTGACCGCCCCGGTCGGGAACAGGTTGAGCGCGGTGGAATAGCGGTCGAGCATCTGCACCATGTGATCAGGATGCGTGAGCGGTGTGCCGTTGTTCGGCACGCCGACGAACACTACCCGCCGGACCTTGAGCGGCGAGGTATCCATCGCGAACGCCGACGGGTTCTGTGCCAGCGTGCGCGCTACTAGCCCGCCTCGGCTGTGGCAGACGATGTCCACCTCAAGGGATTGCCCCGCAGGTACCTGCGCCAGCAGCCACTCGATGTTGCGCCGGGGATCGTGCGATAGGGAGAAATGGTTGAATGCGAACACGCGGCCGCAATAGCGCCGATGCAATTCAGCAAAGGCTGCGTCGGTGATCTGACTGAAGGCGCTGTGTGCGGTACTGAACGTGCCATGGATGAACAGCAGCGCGGGACCGCCCATGAGGCGCGTCCAGTCGTCGCCCGCGATCGCTGGCCCGGCAGGGTCGCGGAAATTGACAGGAGAAAAATCGCGCAGACCGTAGGGCCGATTCTTCTGCTCCCAGTGCTCGGCAAAGACCTCGGATATCTTGCCGATTACCGGATCGAGTACCGGATACACCAGCACCTTGAGCAACTTCTTGCCGATCACCCCGATCAGGCTACGTTTCCCGGAAACCTCGGCAGCCGCAGGGCGCGGCCGCGTCGCTGGGATCAGGAAGCGCTTCACATTGCCCGCACCGCGCGTCGACGGCGTCTGGATGTGCTGCTGCTCGTCGACAGGCAGGTGCCAGGTGAGCACGCCGGTCTCGTCGCAGGCCAGGACCAACTGGCCGGTTTCGGGACCGAGATCGGGTACTTGTAGTTCCAGCACCTCCTGGCCGTCAACGCCGCGTAGCGAACGGGCCGCTGATGCAGCTGGCGGCGGCTTGAGCGACAGGTCGATCTGCCGAACCTCGGTTACGCTGGAGTTGGCCAGTGCGGCATCTAGTGCGACCGTGCCGTCCTCGGCGCTGCGCGCGCGTGCACGGTCCTCTGCCAACCGCGGCCGCCGCAGTTCCGCCGTGCCGTACACGCCGGGAGCGCGGACCTGGTAGCCCTCACCGAGTGCGATTGCCTGGGGACTGCCTTTCAACTGTGAGACCATCGCGCGTGCCTCCTCAAGGGACCATCTGCAGCGTCAGCCGCGGGTGGCCGTAGTAGACATAAGCCAGGTAGGTGGTCACCGGCGCCTTGACCGGGTCTGGCATGTACTTGGCCCGGAGATCGCGCAGGACCGCGCCCACCGGTTCAGGCTGGCCGCCGCCGCGCGGCATGGCTCGCTGCCAGAACTCGATCGCCAGGTTGTGGGCCACCTTGTCGTCGACTTCCCACAATGCCCCGAGCACCCCACCAAAGCCGCCATCCAAGCAGTTGCCCGGAAATCCGCCCATGTCACCGAGCAGTTCGTCGCCGATGCCTGCCATGCAGGCGTTGAGGAAGAACATGGGCGACTGTGGGCCGCCGTAGTGGGCACTGCCGAACAGCGAGGCGAACAGCGGCGTGCCATCGCTCAGGTAGAGCACGGCCGAATCGGGCGTGGTGGGATCGTAGTCGCCGTGGCCGGCGAAATGGACGGCCTCAACGCCGCCAATGGTTTGGAAATTGTGCTCGAGCCTCGCGTCGAGCAGTTGCTTGACGGCTTGCAGCGACGCGGCTAGGGGCACGGCATCGTAGGTCTTTTGCAGCGCCTTCGCCTCAGCCTCCGCCTCAGGCAGGTTGTTCAGCCCGGATTCGGCCTTGTACATGCCGGCCATCACGGCCATGTGCTTGACTCCGATCCACGACGGTGGCTGGACCGGCGGCTTGTCCGACGTGCCGGTCCGGCCCCTCAACCAGCGACCGACTATCGCCTGCGCGCCGAGGTAGTTTGGTCGAGCCGGATCAAGTGGCGGCTCGACATAGGCCAGCTCCCACGGCACGTACGGCTCCGCGCTGACCAGCAGCACGGCTGGGACGGATGGGTTCACTCGATCGGCCACCTCCCGCAGCGCGGCGAACACACCCGGGCCCATTGCCCGGGCGATGCGCCTGCCATGGGAGACGAGCAAGTTGTCAACGATGGTTTTGTTGGAATAGGTGCGAACCTGGTTGACGATCATCTTGGCGAAACCCTTCGCATCGTCGTCAAGTTCGATCTGGAACGGCCCCAGGGAGCTGATTAGCGAGTGGGGCGAGGTCAGACGACACGTATAGCTACCCTTCGCCGCATTGCCGTCCGACTTGAAAATCTCGATCGTGAGGTCCGCTGCATCCGGGTCTGGCTTCACATCGACATGCGAGGCCGTTCCCGTCTGGGTGAGCCATGGCGTGCCATGGTTGTCAGGCAGCTTCAGGTCGGCAGCATTCACCCGACCGATAACCAGCGGCCGAGTCGCCATGCCGCAGATCGTGCCATCATAGCTGTAACGCACTTCCAACAGTGTAAGACGGACCGGCTCGGCTCCCTCCGGCGGGTCACGACCGATCAGTGTGAAGCGAACTTCGGCCAAAGTTGGCTGGTCGACGTCGACCTTCAGCGTCCTGGACCAGCCATTTTTCGCCTCGAGTCCATCGGCGACCAGCGTCACTTCGACGTCGACGGATTTGGCTCCGGCCGGCGGCTGGATTACAACCTTGCCACCGATCACGTCAACCTGCTGAGTCGGCGCCAGGCCGACGATGACCTCAAACGGTTTCTGCGCAGGTACGTATTTTGGTGCGTCGATACGCGGCCACGCGCTCACTGGCTGTGGCTTGACCGCGTAGGCCGTTGGCGCGTCCTTCTGGCCACGCGAGAGTGGCGGCGATGTGGGCAGCGAAAGTACTTCCCCGAAATTGCCAGCATCATCCGGCATCGCAACGACGTCGAAGCCAGGCGGCAGTGCACCCCAATTCTCCAGCGCAATCGCTATCGCCGTTCCGCGGGGACAGATAACACCTTCCTTCTGCGGCACCTCTCCCGCAGGTGGCGCGTCAATGAGCGGCATGCTGTCCTCTTCGCGCAACCCGAGCGCCAGGAATAAAGGCGGATTCTCGGACGAGGCTCGGTAACAGGCCTGCATGACTTCGATCAGGGGACGCGCGTACCAGAGAATGTTGGCGTACCACTGGCGCCGAATGGCCGCACCAACCATCGAGAAGGAACGCGCCAGGTCCTGCGCGACGTGCTCGGCAGGAAGCCTGAGGCACCCGGCGCTCTCCTCGATGACCTGATGTACGACAGGATGAGTCGCATCCAGCCAGTAGCCTTGGCGGGCGAGGCGGGCGATCACCTCAGCCGTTGTCATATTGGCATCCAGAACCACACAAGGATTTATCAACATGCTCGCCTCCTTATAATCCTGTTTCGCACTGGTGGCTGTGCGTCAGGCATGCGTATTGACTTATGTGGATAAATGTAACCACTCGATTCGATCATGCCTGTTCCCATCAGAGCTTCCCTTTATCATTGATTCTGCTCCGGGCCACGACACCCAAATCATCCCCACGGGCCATTGCCTATAGGATGAAGAGCTTCTGCTCATGCTTCGCTACTCCTTCGCCGTAGACCCCTTACGCGTCCAGGGCTCTTGCTGGCGAGTCGTTGCTGCTCCTTTGGGCTGATCCTCATTTCCACTTCTTGCATCGTTAGAACAGCAAGGGTAATACCAGAGCCCGGGAGGTAGCACGACCCATCTCGTGTTCTGCCGACGCTCACCTCGGCTCGACGGTTAATAACCATCTCTGTGGAATCGGACACGTTCCCATTCACCTCTTCTTCGACAAGCCACTGAAAGAAAACCGGTTCAAAGCGATGTGCAGCGAGACGTGTTGACACAGAGCAGAACGGCCCTGTCTTAGCATGCTTGTTCATCACAACGGTGTTTCACAGTGAGACAGCGCGCATTCTGAACGCACCGAATGTTGTGCGGCAAAAGCGGACAGGTGGATGGACAGACTTGGTGCAGAAAGGGACAACGCAGGTTGCGGTCTAACAACGAGATCGTTACCGCGGAGAAGGTGGGATCACGCGATCACCGTCACTATGTCTTGTGTTGCATAGCGCAGTTCTGTCTAGATGGTCACCTAAACTTCAGCGTGGCGGCCAACGCCGCGTGATCTGACGGCCACAGCCCGCCGTGAGGCGGTGGGTCGGTCTTATCGCGCTTCTTGCTGCCGAGGAGCTTCACGTCCATCACGTGTGACGGCCGGGGCAGCGAGAAGATCATGTCAAGCCGCTCTTCCAGCCATTCTGGCATTACGAATGCTTCTCTCATCCTGATTGTCGAAATGAAAAGTCCTGGTGAGCCGGGATAAGTCGCTATCGACAACAAGACTGGCCTTGCCCCTGGCGAGCGAAGGAGGGTGTGATGGGTGTGATGATGCAAGCCTTCCACTGGGATTGTCCCCGGGTTGACGGCTGCGAGTTCGCGTGGTGGCCATTCGTGCGCGACCGCGTGCCATCCCTGGCGCACGTCGGCTTCACGTCGCTATGGCTGCCTCCAGTCCACAAGACCGCCAACATCGGCGGCGCCTCCATGGGATACGATCCCTACGACTACTATGATCTCGGAGAGTTCGATCAAAAAGGGTCGGTCAAGACCTGGTTCGGATCCCGACAGGAGCTGGTGGATCTGATCGAGTCCGCACATGGCCATGGTCTGAGTGTCGTCGCCGACATGGTCATCAACCACAACGGTGGAGCGGACGGCGAGGAGGTCAACCCGATCACCGGCCTGTCGCGCTGGACCAAGTTCGAGCCGAAGAGCGGGAAGTTTGTCCGCAATTGGGAATGCTTCCACCCCTGCCCATACGAAACCTGGGATGACGGGACCTTCGGGGACATGCCGGATCTCTCGCACCGTAATCCTTATGTCTTCGGCGAGATCTTGAAGGTCGCCCGTTGGCTCGTCGAGGAGATCGGCTTCGATGGGTTTCGCTATGATTTCGTCAAGGGCTACGGAACCTGGATCGTCACCGCGATCCAAGAGTACCGCTACCTCCGCAACGGCCAGCCGTTCAAACCGTACGGCGTGGGCGAGGACTGGGACAGCGCGCGCACCATCGACAACTGGATCACCGAAACCAACGCGTGGAACGACAACCCCGTCGACGCTTTCGACTTTCCGTTACGGAATATGCTCAAGGCCCTGTGCGATGTCTACGGCTTCAGCCTGCGAAACCTTGCCACCTGGGAAACGGTCGTCCAAAAACAACCGCTGGGCGCAGTCACGTTCGTGGAGAACCATGATACGCGTGATGGTGAGAAGCCGATCATCCGGGACAAGTTGCTCGCCTACGCCTACATCCTCACGCACGAAGGCTATCCCTGCGTTTTCTGGAAAGATTATTACAACTGGCAGCTCGGCAAGGAGGGAACGCCTCACGGAATTGCGGCACTCGTGCAGGTCCATGAGACCCACGCGGGTGGCGGCACGGAGGTCCTACGGGCGGACGATGACTTCTATATCATGCAACGGCGCGGTGACGGCGAGAAGCGCGGACTTCTGTTTGTCCTCAACAATCGCGGTGACCGGTGGAACGGCGCCTGGGTCCCGACACAGTGGCGCAACATGCGATTCGCACCGGTTGCCTGGTGGAGTGGGAGCGATCTGAGCCGGCCTGCCGACCAATGGACGCAGGCGGATGGATGGGGGCAATTCTGGGCACCGCCCCGCGGTTACGCCGTCTATGCTCCAGAAAGCTGACAGTGCAATCTGCCGTGTCTTTCGCAGACAGGGGTTAACAGCGAGCTGGGGCCTGGCCTGACTAGTGACTGATGGGTCTATGCTGCGCGGTGAGAGAAAGTGGTTGGGCGTCATTGTTTAGCCATTCAAACCCTTGCTGGCAAACGACAAACGGGGAAACCTTCCCTCTATCAAGCTATCGCGATTAATTGAGTGTTCAGAGTTTCAGAGGCGCGCTATGTGGATGGTCTGGCGGCGGGCTTCCACTCCACTTCGGCATGCCCGCGCCGGCCAAGGATTCGAGCTTCCCCTCGTTACAGGATGACTTCGCAGGGTTGCAGAAGGACTTTAAGCGGGATTTCAAGGCCTCGGTACCCGCGCACATGCTTGGCATGGATCTCTTTCACGGCGTTCAGCACCTGTGTCATGTGAATGTGATCATCTTCGAGCGCGACCATGAACAGCGTATTGCGATCGATCGAGCCACCGGTTCCGGAGACCGTCCCGGTCTGACCACTGCCTCCCACACCCTTGATCATCGTATAGCCCTTGATCCCCAGGTTCTGAAACAGAGCGAGGATCTCCTCTTCAAGTTTCTCCCCACAGACAATATGCAACAACTTCATGATCGCGCTCCTGGACCGTTGTGCCATTGGCCAGCCGGTCCTTGATAGGGGGGTCTTCCTGCCAGGCTGTTGTGTTCGGCCACTTTCTGATACCGCGTGCCGTACTTAAACTGCGATACGGAAATCGGCGTCAGCGTCAGATGTCCGGGCGTGAAGTCAGGCTCCAATGTACGCACCATCCTCTTTCTGTGAAGCCCGTCAATTACCGAAGGTAACCCAAGACATCCTCCTCACGAACGAGCACCAATGCTTCATCGTCACCCTCCACTGCTCTGGCGGCGTGTTTATCGTACAGGATATGCTCGCCCGGCTTGAGGCTGGTCTTCACAAAGGTCTTCTTCTTGACCTTTTCCTTCGAATCCTTGTCCTCGACGAAGCGACCAGCCCCCACGGCGAGGACCTCTCCTTCCTCCGGCTTTTCTTGCGCGGTCTCCGGGATAATGATGCCGCCGGCGCTCTTCTCGCCCCGGTTACCAGTCTTGATCAAGATCCAATCGTGCAATGGTTGTAATTTCATCGACGCCCGTCCTTTCATTCACGCGTGGAGTGTACCGCGGTGTCACAAGACACATCAGAACGCTATGACGGCACGCAGCACTTATCTCGGTGCCAGCCGGGATCCTCAGCGCAGGCAAAGGCCTCCCCTTGCCTCATGCCTCTGGCCGATGGGCGGTCTCAACTATCGGCTCTTCAGGCCCCCGGTCACTCGCGGTCCCTTACGCCTCCTGTTCGCGCACGAACTGCCGCGCGCGACGCAGGTCATCGCGCGTGCACAGTTTCAGCTCCAGCAGCAGATGCTCCAACGCCGCAACCCGCGCCGTCACCTCCGGCAGCACTATATCGATCCGCTCCGTCAACTCGTCCAACCGGAGGCTGAGTCCGGATTCCCTACTGTTCTTCGCCGCAGCCTTCGTCGCGCGCCCGCGGGGTCCGCGTCGTCCCATCGGGCCCGGAGTCTTCTTCTTGAATGGCATCGCATTCCCCCTGGTTACCTGCACCCTCCATGCACCGGCAGCCAATCGGTCAAGCACCATGTGCTGCTCAACCCTGCCCCCGCCTCGCTTTACGAATGCCTGCCGATACTCAGTCTTCGCCACAGCAGATACAGCGGCGTTCCCGCTAAGACCGTTGCAATTCCCAAGCCCGCTTCCAATGGTCGCTCGGAAACTGCGTTCCAGATGATCACCATCGACATGAGAATGAAGAACCCAGGAACGAAGGGATAGAACGGCGTGCGGTAGGGGCGGGGAAGGTCAGGTTCTTTGTGACGCAAGACCAGGACTGCCCCCACCGCGAGGCCGCTGAAGATTGTGAGCACGGTCCCGCTGTAGATCACCAGCTGCTCGAAGCTCCCGGATACGATCAGGACCGAAGCCCAGAGGCTCTGGAGTAACGTGGCGTTGATGGGTGTGCTTCGTGCGCCGGATGTTCTGGAAAAGTACGCCGGAATGAGCCCGTCCTTCGCCATCGCGTAATACACACGTGGTCCGGCCCATACCATGGCGCTCATGGTGCCTGTGATCAATAGACAAAGGATCATGGTCACGAAGCGAGCGGCGTCCGCGCCCAGCAGTGCCACTGACACTTTGCTCGCGACAGGTAGGAGTGGAGGCTGAGCCAAGTCCGTGACCGGCAACGCGTAGAAGTAGAAGATGTTCAGTGCGAGATAGAGACCTATCACAAAGAGCGTGCCGCTGATCAAAGCCCGCGGAATGGTGCGAGCAGGCTCAATGACCTCCCCGGCCAGGTAGACCGCGGCATTCCACCCCGAATAGGCGTAGAGAGCAAAGATCAATGACACGATCGACAGTCCGATGCTCGGGGAAGTCTGCGCATCGGAAAAGCTGAGATGTCCCCAGTCACCTTGTCCTCGCATCATGCCTGCTGCGATCAATGAGAGAATGGCACCCATGTTCAGGACTGTCAGTGTCCGTTGGAGAAATCCCCCTACTCCCATACCGGCAAGGTGAATGGCCGTGATGGACCATAGGAGAACGAGCGCGATGACGGTCGAGAGCAGGCCTCGCTCGCCATCAAACGGGAGGAGTTGATTTACGTAGGCGGCGAAACTCATGGCTCCTGCCGCGATGGCCGCACTGAAGCCGACAGCGAAGGACGTCCATCCGCTCAGAAACCCGATGAACGGCCCATAGGCTCGGCGGAGGTAGACGTATTCCCCGCCCGCGACCGGAAGCGCCGTGCCCAACTCACTATAGGAGAGGGCACCCGCGAGCGCGATCAATCCCCCCACCAGCCACACCGATAGGATCAGGCCCGGATTGCCGAGGTCGCGCGCCATGAATCCGGTCGTGGTAAAGATACCGGTGCCGACGACATTGCTGACCAGCACACAGGCGGCTGTGAACCAGCCGATCCGACGGGGAAGCGCAGTCAGATCTGGGCCGGTCCTTTCCATCCGCGTTGCCACTCCCTACTTGTTGTCTCCCGGACGGACGAGCGGAACAAATCGGACAAGTGTGATGATCTTCCGTTCATAGCCGGTTTCCGTCCTGCGATGGAGTTCCAGAGTCTGGATGTCTCGACCAACCGGCAGAATCAGTCGTCCGCCGACGGCGAGTTGATCGAGCAGCGGTTGCGGGACATGGTCCGGCGCGGCTGTCACGATGATGGCATCGAAGGGGGCCTCCTCGGGCCAACCTTGGTAGCCGTCGCCGGCCCGTACCCGGACGTTCCTGTAACCCAGTTCACCCAACGTCTGCTCCGCCTGGCGGGCGAGCGGTTCCACGATTTCCACGGAGAGAACCTTGTCAACCAACTCGGCAAGGATGGCGGCCTGGTAGCCGGAGCCGGTTCCGATCTCCAGCACCTTGTCCGTCTTCTTGAGTTTTAGTTGTTCCGTCATTTCGGCAACCAGCGAGGGTTGTGAAATGGTCTGGCCGTGGCCTATGGGGAGGGGTCCATCGACGTAGGCGAACAGGGAGTACGCGCCCGGTACAAAGCGATGGCGCGGCACATGCCTCATCGCGGCAACCACCGCAGGGTCTTTGACACCGTGGGGGATAATGTACTGATCGACCATCCGGTTGCGCTCGGCCTGGCGGTTTGATTCCATGGGTGAAGCATCCGGTCCTTGGCCTCCCTTACAGGAGGAGACCCAGACAGGCAGGCTGATGGTGGCGGCGCAGAGGAGCGTGATGCACCGGGGATGTTGCTGAAGAAATCTCATGGAAACCCTGCCGGTCCTCTCGAGATAGTTGGTTAAGAGAGCAATCGCAATGCCATGGAGTGACGAACGAGAACGGAGGCAGAAGCCGGTCGAGTGGATCGGCCTGTAGCGTTCCACTACAGTGACAGCCTCGGTGTTGTGGCAAGTTATCCCCCTCCAGAAAGTCATGCAGCACATTGTCGCGCCAACTTGCCGGAGAGACGTGGGTTTACCATATGGCACCGAACGGCATCGGCCTTGCTCAACTCTTGTGGACGACGAGCTGAGGTTCTCCTGCTAATCGATCATGATTGAGCCACTGATCATCGAATCGTCCGGTTCTCCCCTCGCACAAGAGCCGTTCGAAATCGTCGAACGCAAGGGATTGGGCCATCCCGATACGATCTGCGACGCCGTGATGGAGTCCGTGGCGGTCTACTTGGCACAGGTGTACCTCAAGACCTGCGGCCGCGTCCTCCATTTCAACGCCGACAAGGGGATGCTGGTGGCCGGTCAGGTCGCCTGCCGATTCGGTGGAGGTTCCGTGCTCGCACCGATGCGGCTGGTGATGGGCGACCGAGCCACCTTCGAATGGAGGAACAAACGCATTCCCGTGAAGGAGATCACCGAACAGGCGGCGTACACATGGTTCAAGCGGCACTTGCCCCGCATCAAACCCCTCAAGGACTTGGACTGCCAAGTGGAACTCAAGCCGGCGTCGGAGGAGCTCCGGTCCGTGACCGAGCGGCCACGGGAAGCCGTGGCGAATGACACCTCAGCCACTGTCGGGTACTCCCCGTTCACCCCGACGGAGCGGCTGGTGTTCCAGATTGAGCAATTTCTGAACAGCCGCTCCTTCAAGAAAGAGTTTCCGGACACAGGCGAAGACGTGAAGGTGCTCGCCGTACGACGCGAGAAAGATCTCGATGTGACCGTGGCGATGCCGTTTCTGGCTCCATTGATCCGTAGCGAGTCCGAGTATTTCAAACGAAAGACGGCGGTGGGACGGGTTCTGACGGATTTCGTGACACGAAAGGTCGGGGACCGCTTTTCTCCGCGGCTGTTCTTGAACGTGTTGGATCAACGTGGCGCGGGTGAGGCCGGTGCCTACCTGACGGTGCTTGGCACGTCGGCTGAGGCGGGCGATTCCGGTGAGGTCGGGCGGGGCAATCGCGTCTGTGGAATCATCTCACTCCGCCGGCCGGCCAGCGCCGAGGCTGCACCGGGAAAGAATCCCGTGGCTCATGTAGGGAAGATCTACAACGTACTGGCACAGGTGTTGGCGGAGAACATCCATAAGAAAGTGCGCGGGCTCTTGGACGTGACTGTCTGGATCACGAGCCAGATCGGCCAGCCGATTTCCTCGCCGCAGGCCGTGGTCGTCGAGGTCATTCCGGCGAGCGAGACGAGGCTGGCGGCCGTGCGCCCGCAGATCCAGCGCGAAGTCCAGCTGGCCTTTGCCGGCATGAAGACTTTTTGCAACGGGTTGACGCGAGGCCTGTATCGGGTGTGCTGAATGAGCGTCATGCATGGCGTTTGTGGATTGTGATGTGATTCCCGTCCTGGTCTTCGATCACCGCCATCCGGCAGACGGGCGTATCGAATGGTTCCGTGACGAACAACACGGCCCTCTCCTTCATCTTGTGGATAAACGCCTCCAAATCAGACACCTCGAACGCCACCACCGCCCCTTTTGCGCCAGGCGTATGGCCCATGTCCGTCGTCGTGATGGCGAACGTGGAACTCCCGATCTCGTATTCCACCCAGACGTCCCGATAGTTGTAGCTCATATGTAAGCCGAGCACATGTTCATAGAATGCTCTCGCCCGTTCCATATTCGAAACCGGGTAGACCGTGAAGGCGATTGATGTGATCATAGGAAGAGTCCTTCGGTGAAATTGACCGAGCTGCATATCATGCCGGTGTCACATGGCTTCTGGCCGCATGCTCAAGCACCTGTTGTATATGCACGTCCACCTGCCTGAGCACAGAGGGAGAGACCGCATAGCCGTCGCTTTCATAGGTGAGGATGGGCATGCCCTGCCGGATGCTGAGCGGTTTGAGAATAGCCTCAGAAATCCGGTACGGCAGGCAGTTGAACGGCCCGATGACGAGCATCCCGTCGTATCCCTCATTGGCGGCTTCCAGTCCTTTGCCCACGGTGGGGAGGAGTTCACCGAAAATTGCGGGCGAGACATGCTCGGCTCCCCGCTCGAAAATGGCGGACACCGCGTTGGGTCCGGCCACTAACAATCCGGTCCGGTGAAACAGCGCCCGGTAACGTTCCTCCTCGTGCTTGAAAGTCCGGTAGCTCAGCCATTGCTGAATGTACTCTTTCCCCTCCGGTTGAAACATCCTTGTGCAAGCCTTGGCCAGCGCCAGACCGCCCGGTTTCATGCCCCACGTCCCGGCCGTTTCCGCCATGGGATGATATGCGACATAGAGAAACAGCTCGCTCAGGTCGACCGGCTTGAGGATGATGCCTCGTGCGGCATAGAGGTCGCGCACGCCGTCTATGAAGAACGGGCTGAAGCGGGTGAAGAAGTCGCCGGCCACGACGACGCGCGGGCAGGTACGGGGATCTCCGGTGCGCGGCAGGTGCGCCAACCGCTCGACGAATGAAGGGAGGCCGGCATGGAACTCGTCGCGTGAATGAGCGCCCTCGGCAAACCGCTCCCATTCCTGCTGCAGTTGATCGAGCTCTCTCTGGCCTCCCACTACACGCAGCACATGGTCGATCTCCACCAGGATGTCTCCGAGGATGATGGCCTGTGCCAGGTGCTGCGCGAGGACCTGCTTGTCGAAGCCGAGGTAATCGTTCTCCGGCTGGGGATTGAAGAGGAACAGATCGGTCAGCCGATGTTCCGCGAGAAACCGTTCAAAATAGCCCATGTACGCATCGCTGACGCAGGGCGCGCCGCCCTGCAGCATGTAGAACCCCGCGATTTCTCCGGCCGGGCGACGCTCATGGACCTGAAGGAGTTGACCGATGCAGATCGGCAAAGGGAGACATTCGCGGCCGGAGGTATATTGCAGTCCTCTGTCGAGTTGGGTTCGGTCCAGCGAAATGACGGCACCAGCATGGAGGCCGAGCCACCCGACTGCCAGGGACAGGGCCCTTGTGTGGTAGGGGGAAAAGTTCGGAAAGTAGATGCGGACCCGCGGGTCCCCCAGCGGGACGGACTCGCCGTTCGATCGAATAATGCGACCTCCCCCGACGAGCCGGCAGGGAATAAACGGTGTGGCGCCGGGGGTCTGCACATCGCGATAATTATGGATGATGTCCAGGAACGCCTCCAACCTCGTTTGCACTCCGGCATCGGCGGTGTGCGCGTCGATCTCAAGGACGAGGTACGGCTTCGATCCCAGTTCTGAGGCCAGCATGGAGTGGGTGAACGCGTCGATAGTGCAGCTGAAATTGCTGACGCTTAGGAGAAATAGATTGGGATGCTGTTTCGCGATCCCGACAGCGTTCAAGATCTGGTTGGCAAAGTGCCAGGAAGTCGGTCCTCCTCCGGCCTGCATAAGACAATCGGCCGGAATGACGGACACTCCCATGCTCGAGAGCTTCTTGCCCACGGATTGCGAAGCCTCCGGGGTAAAGGCGTTGTAACTGTGGCCGGCGAGCAGAATGGCCGGCCTGCCCGCCGCAATAGCGGCATCAAGCGCCTGTTTCCCCAGATCACGGAGCGTGCGCTCCGCCTCTGTTTGTGCCTGTACGGCGGCTGCCCAGGCACCGACAGCCAGCTCACGCCCGATACCCAGGTCCGCCACCGCCATATCGACCAGAGCGGAGCAGGTCTCGTAGCCGTTGATGAACTCCAACACAGGCGATAACAGACGGCTGTCGGGAAACGCTTTTGCCAGAAAATAGGGGCCGGCCTGCGTAATCGGACAGAGGTACGAATCTTTGCACTGGGTGGGATGGGGCATCCGTACGACGTGCGGAATGAAGATCAGGCCCACGCCTTTCTTCACCAGATCCAAGACGGCGCCGTGCGCAATCTGTGCCGGGAAACAAAATCCCGAATGGGAACTCAGATCCCCCCGTGGGTCCACATCCGAGAGCACGACTTCCATGCCGATACGAGAAAAGAACGTGGCGTAAAGCGGAAACAGCGAATGCGTCGTCAAGGCCCTGGGAATGCCGATCCGGGTGCCACTCGCCACCTCGGCAGCGGTAGTATGCCCCAGGGACTCCCGCACAAACGCCTTTGCGCTTTCATAAGCCGGCCCCACGCCCCAGTACGCGCGCTCCACTCGCTCGTGCTTCGGCGTGGCTGCGGGTGGAACGGGAGTGACCTGAAAGAGCACCTCGGCCCGCTTCTCGACCAGGTCTTGAGCCGCCGCGGTCCTGGCCTTGCGCTTCCAGACATTCTCATAGAGACTGCACCGGCCTCCGAACGGAAACCGGCGACCGGCGACCTCGAACCGGTCGATGGTGCAGTACATCTTGCAGGCCCCGCACGTGAACCGGCCGACGCGCTTCATCTCCGGCGCCGACAACGCGAGCAGATCGACGGTGTGCCCGGGCATCGCACCGGACCGTTTCAGGGCAAGCAGACCGACCCCCAGTGCTCCGAGCAATTCCGGGCTGGGCGGGATCACGACCTGGCGGCCGACGCTGTGGGCGAAGGCGTATCCAACGGCGCGGTTCAAGGCGACGCCGCCTTGGAGAAAAATTTTCTTCCCGACATAGCGTGGCCCCTTGACGCGATTCAAATAGTTGCCGGCGATGGCATACACCAGTCCGGCGATGATGTTGTCGCGGGGGTGACCCTGTTGTTGGGCGAGGCGAATATCGGAATTGATGAAGGCCGCGCAGGTCGCCTTGAAGTGCACGGGGGACGGAGCGGCCAGCGCCAGGTCGGCGATGTCGGAGACTGTGATGCCGAGATCGCCGTGGGCGCTCTCCTCCAGGAACGAGCCCGTACCTGCGGAACAGGCGTTGTTCATCGCGTAGTCGATAGGCACACCGTTCCGGAGATAGATGTATTTGGAGTCCTGCCCCCCGATCTCAAAAATCGTGTCTACCTCAGGATCGAAATGTGTCGCACCGGCCGCATGGGCCGAAATCTCGTTATAGACATGTTCGGTGCCGAGGTAGGCCCCTGCGAGTTCCCGGGCCGATCCGGTTGTGCCGATCAATCCAATCGGACGGCTGCCTACCTGCTCGATAAGCGCCTGAAGACACTCGCGGGTGGCGGCCACGGGGTTTCCTTTGGTGCGCCCGTAATGCGACGCCACCACAGCCTGTGTCGAGGGGTCGAGCAAAATGGCCTTGGTGGTCGTTGATCCCGCATCCACTCCCAGGATCAGCGGTTCTTCTGAGGGCACCTGACGGGGCGGAGCGGCAATCACGCGCACCTGGTCACCATAGAGATGGAGCGGTGGGAGGCGGCCCAGGCCCGGCTGCGCGGCAATGTTCGGGGACTTCTCGCCGGGCGAGTCCCGGACGAGCAGGGCGGTGCCCCAGGCTTCGAACCATGGACTTTCAGGCAAGACCACGAACTCCGTGGCAGGCAGCTTGGCACGCAATGACGCCAGCATGGCGTCATTGCGCGTGACACCGCCGATCAACAGCACCCGTTTCAGCTCGCGCGCGCCTTTCTCCAGCAGCGCAATGACCTTGTTCGACATGCTGTCGTGAAGCGTGTGGAGAATATCCTCCGGCGTGGCCTCATTGCGGTTCAGTTTGTGGGTGATGTCTGATTTGCAGTGAACCGAGCAGCGTGACGCCAGGGGCACAACTTTACCGCTGAAGGACCGACTGATCGCTTCCTCCATGCCCAGCCCCATGCGGCCGATCTGCTGTACGAAGAATTCGCCGCTTCCCGCCGCGCATTTGTTGTGAGACACGACATTGGAGATCCTGCCGTCCATCAAAAGATAGACGAGGAAGGATTCCCCGCCGAGCGACGCCACGGCGTCAAACGTTCCATCTACCTCGCGAAGCGCCCGCTGTACCGCCGCCACTTCGGACACATGACCGAGCTGGCCGGACACACCGAAATACTCCGCATCGGCAAACTCCGGACGGGCCAGCATCTCGTTCAGTATCTCAAGCGGTCGGCCTTGATGCGCCAGGACTGCCGCGCTCCGGTCATCACCCTGAAGCGCTGCTACCTTCACCGTGAGGGCACCGATATTTATGCCGACGTATGACATGCGAGACTCTCCTGAAAGCAACTTGCGAAGTTCATCCTCGTTTCTTTTTCGTGTCTTCCTCCAGCGTTCGTTCGCGCAATTTCTTCACCAGCTCCTGGTATGAACTGTCGCGGATGATCGTATTGAACTGACTTCGGTAGTTCTTCACCAGACTGACGCCATCCGCAATCAGGTCGTAGGCATACCACCGGCCTTCCTTCAACAGGAGGCGATAATCCAAAGGAATGGTCGTTTTTTCCGACCGCAGCTCGCTCCTGACCTCTGCATACGATCCTTCAATCCGTTCCGATAGATACACCACCTCTTCTCCGCTGTAGCCTTCGATCTTCTCGGCATAGCGGTCCGAAAGGAACTTCTTGAAGACCTCGACGAACTCCGCCCGTTCGGCTGCGGTGAGGGGAACCCAGTACGCTGCCAGTGCCCGTTTCGACATTTCGGCGTAATCGAAGCGGGTTGCGACCACCTCTTCCAGCATGCGGCGGCGAGGCATGAGCTTCGCCGGGTCTTTCAGTGCGGGATCTTCGAGGATACGCATGACCTGGCTGACAGTCGCGCGCACCGCCTCGGTCGGAGACTCGGAACCCTGCGCGACTGCCGTGAATGTGACGAACCAGACGAGAACGGCCAGCGCGACACCGTGAGGGTTGATTCTAGGCCACACCGCCCCCTCCCGATTCATACACGGCGACCGGTGAGTCTCTTCCTGAACCGCCGGTGACACGAGGTTGCTCTCTCCGCTACCCGTCAATCCAGTACAAACGTGACCTTCAGGTCCACGCGAAACGAGACGACCTTGCTGTTTTCGATCACGACATGTTGCTCCTTCACCCAGGCTGACTTGATGCCGTGGATGGTCTTGGAAGCACGGGTAATTCCTTGCACGATCGCATCTTCGAAACTCTTGGGCGATTCGGCGCTGATCTCGATGACTTTAGCAACAGACATAGGACCCTCCCTTTCATGTGATGCGCATGGGCGCAGTTGAAAACCAGTCAATCTCTCCGAAAATTATGTGATTCGACTTGAACCTTGAACCTTGGATCCCATTCACCACCCGATCGACTGTTCAGCAAGACCGACGCCAGGGCACGCTCGGTCAACAGCTGGACATTTGAGTCTTATCTCAGAGGGTTAGCGGGTATGACTGGATTCGCAGCAGATGGGACATGGGGAAGTCTGCTACAAGCCGAGATTGCAGTCTGTAGCGAAAGTGGCACTAGCTGTGAATCGAGAAGGTCATTTCCAATGGCATCGAAGTCCTCGACCGCTTTTCGCTCGTCCAAGTGCCGGACACGATGGCGTCGAAGACTCTCGAGGCGCTCGGACGAGCGACGATCCTACTGAGCCACCCCGGATTTTGTGGACAGCGTATTAAGATAGACTCGTGAATTCAGACTGAAGGGCGAATGGTGCCAGCAACCATTCGCTTGCTCGCTCTCGCACCCTCCGCCCGTTTCGTCCATCCCCACCGCTGTTTCGCGCGTCTCCTTTCTTACGCCACTTCGGCGTAGGCTCCGGCTTCTTCGCGCGCGTCGGTTTCGAATCGCTCCCGAAGGAGTTCGCTTCCGGCCCGGTTTCGGTAGACCAGCTCGTCGCGGTCGAGATCATATTCGGGAATGTCGGCGCTCTCCCACCGCTGCTGGAAGTAGTGGGTGTAGAGCGTGTAGAGGCCGTGGTCCTGGCGGTTGTGCCGCAGGACATATTCCGGCAGGGTCTGCACGTCCAGATCGGCATGGTAATGCTGGAGCCAGAGATAATCGCCGAGGATGACCATCTTGACCAACGGCTGGTCCGCATAGAGTTTGAGTCTGACGGCTTTACCCATGGCTTTGAGCCGCTTGAGCAAGGCGATGCTTTGCCGGACTTCTTCCCGGAAGGCGGCAAGGCTGTGTTCGGGATGGTTCATGGCCTCGATGCGCGCGCTGGCGTCCTGGCTGTAGGGATTCACCAGGAGAATGTTCGCGCCCAGGCACTTATCGAGAACAGACGACAGGTCGCCGACTTGATCGACGAACGTGCTGTAGCCGCTGGACCCGATCGCCATGATGGTCCGGCCGGTTCCCTGTTCTTCTTTGAGCCGTTTGATGCGCCGCTGCGCGGTCTTCGTGCGCCGGGGGAAAAAGGAGACGAGGCCGGCGCCGGCTGCCGCGGCGGCGAGGGTCCGGTCGCGCAGGCTTCGATGGATGTAGCTGAAGACGGCGATCAGCAGCACGGCGACGATTATCTCGACGGCGATGAGCGAGAGCTTGTCTTGCTCCATGTGCGACCAGAAGGCCAGGAACTGCTTGGCACCTGACGGGAGGAGAAGCGCGATCACCGCGCTCAAGGCGACGATGACTCCGTGATAGAGGCTTCCCGCCGCGGCGCGGAGAAGGGAATGAACGGTTGACGAAAATTCATAAAACAACAATACACCTCTTGAGAAGTTGAATGAGAAACCACACGACTCTGTCGGGCTGTCATGCGAGCGAATGGCCGTGGGGCCGTCGGGGTGTGCTCAGCAGATGCAGAACGATGGCGTGGAACACAAAACAAATCGCGTCAGACCCGATGTTTCCCGGAGGACTGCCGCCTCCGAACCGGAAGGTCTTACGCGATTGATCGTCACCCTAGCATGGCCGGCTCGATGACACAAGCGTTTCGGTTGAATAGCAGACACGTGAAGAAACATCGGGAACGGTTTCAATTTCAACCGCCCCCCTCCGCTCATGCCTGATACGCCGCGACGATGCCGGAGAGGCCAGCGCCGTCCAAAGCCGGATCCTGCCTGTCCGTATGGTGGGACCTGACCTGAGTGAGCGGCTCGTACCGAACTGAGGTTCGAGGGAGCCAGACGATAGCTCCCCGAACCCCTTCGCTTGAGACATCCAATCTTCCACGCTCCAACACGCTGAATGAACAGCACGCTGAAGGACCGGGGACACTACGGCAGACTATTCCAGACCTTCTTGAACTCGCCGGCAATAAAGGTGTGACCCAGGTTGGTTGGATGGATATCGAAATCGATAGGCCCGGTATACCCAAGCCTCCGATCGATCGTCACGAGCCCCTGCCGCCCCACGGATGGTGTGTACAGATCCACAACCGCGATTCTTGACCCCGTCGGTACCACAACTTGCTGCAGCACCAAGAAACCGAGCGCCTGATTGAATCCCTGTACCGCCGTATTAAGCAACTGGAAGACCTCGGGCACGGGGTGCGGAATGATGTAGTAGTTCGATACCAGGATGGTGACATTCTGGAGCGCACGGCACTTCTGATTCGTGACAGGGTCGAGAACGGAGGTGGCTCCAAGATTCGGACTTAGAACCCCGTCATTATTGAGCAGTAAGTCAACGGCCTGGGCAACGCGTTTTGCGCTGCTGACCACATCGAAATCATTCCTGAAGAAATCGTTGGCCCCGGCGGTGATGGTGACAACGGTCGGACGCTGTTCTGGCTCAGCACAGAGCACCTGTGGCACCTGGTGATCGCGCAGATCCCAACTTCTGGCGCCCCGCGTTCCAATATTGGAAAAGTCCGTTTCCTGCTTTTTGCCGAACGCGCTCTGGTCGTACAGCCGGTAGACGTAGCCGTTCGTGACGGGCATCGCGCCTTCACCGGCGGCGACGCTGTCCCCCATGCCGACGTAGTAGCTACGCTTTGTAAAATTAACCTGTGCGAACGCGAGCGCCGGGACCAGGATGAGCGCGAGGAGCAACAGTGTAAACGTGGGCCTAGGTTTCATGGTAACTCTCCTTGTGTTGGTGTGATGGATTCTCACTGCAGCGGCACCATGACAAGTCTATTTGTCATGGACGGAGGATTGCGCACCACATAAGGCGCTGTTGCCGTAGGTGCCTCTTCAAAGAGAAGAGAGCAAAGACTGGGCCTCTTTCAGGGAACACCTGGCCTCGTGAAATCCTTCAAATAACGGGGCTGTCGTTGCGCATGTGATCGGCGAGGAGAAATCTGGCGGGCTTCATTGTAGCGTTGCACCTCATTCTGAAAGTTGGGCGTGAGATAAATCGCTGCACTTTTCAGCTCAGAGGATGTCTATTTCGTTAGACGGTTTTGCCCGTGCGAGGTGTAGACATGGAATAGCATTGTGCGGAAGGTGAGAAATGCGCGCATCCTGCCGACCGAGCGGCGAAAGATTGCTTGTTTTCATGAGAGACAGTTCTATGCCAAATACGCCGCCACGATTCCTGAGAGCACGATCCCGTCGAACGTCCCCGCGCCGCCGATGCTGGCGATGCCGGTGGTGATCTTTTCGATGTCGCGCAGATGCAACAGATCCGCGCCGATGAGAGGACCAAGCACCCCGGCAACGAAGGCAACCGGAGGGGCTTGGTCCGGGACAAGCAGCAGTGCGCTCAGGGAAGCAACAATGGCAGGAAAGAGTCCGGGCATCGCGATCCCGACTCCCTCGACAGGCTCTGCCATCCAATAGCACACCCCCGTGTTGATGACGACCGCGAGCAACAACCCGAAGAGCGCAGGCCGGCCCCCCATTGCCAAATGGGCTGTCTCGTAGATCACCAGCGCCAGGGGAATGAGGCAGCCGCCCACGTTGACGGCAATGATGGTATCTCGGCGAACGCGCTGGAACATCGGCCACCATCCCTGTAGTCCGAACACCGCCAACTGGTCCACCGGTACTGATTCCGTCCGGGACAGTCGTTTCACCGGAATGTTGATCGCACTGCCCATGAAAATACCGATCACTACGAGGAGGGCAGTCGTCGGTTCCAGTTTGAGTTTGATCAAAGCCGCGGTAAACAGCTGGCCAAAGACGAACGGGAGCAGCGCCAGCAGGACGAGAAAGAGCAGTAAGGGCAGGACTCCGATAAATTTCACGGTCAGGTCTTTATCTTTTCAGCCGGAAACCGATTCCTGTGATCCTCAACTGTGGCACATCAGCGTCATGAGCATACCTGGTACAAGACCGGTGCAACGCCTCATCCACTGTTGCATCTTGCCTCATCGTGCCCCACTTCTCTGTCGATGCCTACTCCACCTGATCACCTGATCCGATGGGCGTGCTTCGTATTTCCATGAACCAATGATGGAAATCCATGAAAGATCTGTCCACGACCACTGTGGCATCGAGATTGCTCAACTTACGCTTACGCAGGAATTGTGCTCATCATTATTCTCAAGAAGAGGAGTCTCGCCATGAGAGTCACCCTCAGCATCATCAAAGCCGATATCGGTTCTATCGGCGGCCATATCTGTCCCTCCCGGCAAGTGCTGGACCGCGTTCGGAGTCATGTTGCCCAGCAAGGCGCCTCCCTGTTGATTGACCATTACATCAGCAGTACCGGTGACGATATCGCGATCTTGATGAGCCACAGGCATGGCCCAGGACACGAAGCCGTCCATAAACTGGCTTGGGATGCCTTCCTCGCCGGGACAGAGGTGGCCAAACAGCAGGGGCTGTACGGTGCCGGTCAGGATTTGTTGAAAGACGCCTTTTCAGGCAATGTCCGCGGTATGGGACCGGCGGTGGCGGAGATGGAATTCCACGAGCGTCCGAATGAGCCCTTTCTGTTCTTGGCAGCTGACAAGACCGATCCCGGTGCCTTTAATCTCCCGTTGTATCTGGCCTTCGCCGACCCCATGAACACACCGGGCTTGATACTGGCGCCCAACATGGCGCAAGGCTTTCGCTTCGTCATCATGGACGTGAATCATACGGAAGGTGACCGGATCATCGAACTCACTGCTCCGAAAGAATTGTACGAAATCGCCGCGCTGCTGCGAGATACGGAACGTTACGTGGTGGAATCGGTCTGGTCCGTCACCAGCGGGGAACAAGCAGTGGTGGCATCCACTTCACGGCTGCACAACATTGCCGGGAAGTACACGGGCAAGGACGATCCGGTGATGCTGGTGCGGGTACAGAAGGATTTCCCGGCAACGGGCGAGGTCTTAGCGCCCTATGCAATCGGCCCTTATGTGGCAGGTGGTATGCGGGGCTCTCACCAGATGCCCTTGATGCCGGTCCCGCTTCAGTCGGGGATCAGCTATTTCGATGGCCCTCCGGTGATCACCTGTGCCGCCTTCGCCATGCACGAAGGACGGTTTACCGAACCGGCGGATGCGTTCGCTCATCCGTTCTGGAACCGAGTACGGGATAGCGTCTCCGACAAAGCCATCGGCATGCGCCGCCAGGGTTTCTTTGGTGCCGCCATGCTGCCCATGGCGGAATTGGAGTACACCGGCATCATGGAAAACTTGAAGGCGCTTGAACCACGATTCCGAGTGCGCACCGATTCGTGATCGGACACGACCGACGTGTGCTGTGTCGCCCGTGAGATCATGGCGTTAAGCCAGGCGGCCGGTCACCGGAGAATGCCGCTGACGATCATCTCCACCGCTTGCTCCGGTGAGAGCCCCCGCGCCATCAAGGTTTCCAACTCTTTCTTGTCGACGCTGCCGATGGCGGCTTCATGGGTGACCTTCGCTTCGGGATGAAACACCCGCACGATGGGGATCGCGCTCGCCTGCGCCCGGCCCTGCACAATTTCCATGCAGTCCACATGGCCACGGGCTCCTTTTGCGTGGGCTTCGGTAATCCCGACGATCTCCGCGCTGGCCTCGCCATCCAGCACCACGCGCGTTTTGATCAGCCCTCGCGACCGCTCTCCCCAGAGGATGACAGCTTCCTTCAGCGTGATCCGATCGGTTCTGTGCGCGAAAATCTTGGCGGTCAGTTCGGCGATGCCGTCCTCCTCCACCTCGACGAGATAGTCGATGTCGAGGTTACCCACGGAACCGGACAGCAGTGAGAAGTCGGAAAAGTACCGTGCGCCCTTTCCGATCTTGATCGATGCATGGGGAACCACCTGCATGCCGCCGTGCGGGCCGTGGTAGTGGCCCTCGCTGTAGGTCAGCGAGGCGCCGGGCCCGATGTCGATCGCAGCTTGCATCCGATGCTGGGCCGATTGCGCGACGGGGAAGAGGCAATGGGACAGCACGCGCGCCGTCGCCCTCTCTTCCACCACGATGTCGATGCGAATGTTTTGGCTGCCGGTCGGATGGGCCAGGCCAAAGCACATGTGGATCGGTTGCTCGATGACCACGCCCGCGCGAATGGTCATCTTTCCGACGATCGCGTCGGGCGTTTCTTCTATATCCAGATCAAGACCGGGCACGGACCGGCGGCTCAGGATGCGATGGCCCTGCCCGACGACGTGCGCGATCCGCTCATCGTCGAGGATCGCCGGTTCCGCTCCGACCATCGGCAAGACGCGCGTGAGTGCCTCAAGGTCGGACATAGCCGCAGACCTCCCCATCGCACCGGACACACGTCCGCCCCCGGAAGTGTTCGATGACCCGGGCCGGATCGCCGGAAAAGACGATGCGCCCGTTGCACAATTGGGATGCCGAATCCGCAATCGCGGCGACCTCTTCCTGATGCGTGATGAGCAGGACGGCCCCCCCGTTGTCTTTGAGCGCACGGATCACATTGACGATGTGGTTGATTGAGAGCATGTCGATGCCGGCGGCGGGCTCGTCGAGGATCGCCAGCGTTGGCTTCATCGACAGCACGGATGCCAGCTCGATGCGATGACGTTCCCCGCCGCTGAGGGCTTTATCAACCCGCCGGTTCAAGTACCGGTCCGGGTCTAATCCAACTTGTGCGAGTACCGGTTTTGGATCGGACTCGGAGCGCCCTAATGTCAGGTACTCGCGGACTGTGATGCCTTCGAACCGAGCGGGCTCTTGCCAGGCGAGCGTTAAGCCTAGTCTTGCCCGTTCATCCATCTTGAGCGAGAGAAGGTCCGCGCCTTTGAACATCACGGTTCCCGCCGTCGGCGCATACCCCTCGCATCCCATGAGGAGGTAGCCCAGGGTTGTCTTGCCGGAGCCGTTCGCACCGAGAAGCGCATGAATTTCTTTGGGATTGATCGCGAAATCGAGCCGGTCGAGAATCGTCTGATTGCCCGCCGAGAAGGTGAGATTGCGAACGTTTAGGAGGGGGCCATTCATCGTGCACACCACATCTCTAGAACGGGTGCATCATACATGCCGAGAGGCGATTCCGATTTCAGCAGGCTACTTGTTCCGGATGCCGATCAGAGCGTGGCGTTCTGCGGCACGAAGGACGATCCGCCCGGGGAGATAGTCCCCACAATTGTGTTCGTCGGAGCTAACGGCCGAGCTCGCGGCGACACTAGGACCCGATTCATCAACGACTTCATGTGATGGATGACTATGGCATCACAGTTGCTGAAGGTGACCTATGAATAAGGAATCTGGTCGGCAGGGTCGTGAATCGAATAGAGACTCGTCCATGATCCGCAATGTGAATGTGCTTGATTAGTTAAGGAAAGGCGGTCGGAAGCCGCCGAAGGGTCGGGATCACTATCATCCATAACCTGTGCTAAGGAGGAATGCCATGAGCAAAGCAGCCGCAGAAGAAAAAGCCGTCGCTACCAAGAAACCGAGCGAGGTCGTGTCGCGCGGGGAGGAATTCGAACACTGGTTGGAACACTTCATGGAGGATATGTGGCGGCGTCCCTTCCCCAGCCTCTTCGGACGGGACCGCTGGTTGCCGATCCGACCACTGTCGATTCGCATGCCCTCGCTCGACGTTTTCGAGGAAAAAGACTCCGTTGTGGTCAAGGCCGAACTCCCCGGGATGAATAAGGAAGACGTCGAAGTGAGTCTTTCAGGAGAGAACTTGACGATCAAGGGCGAGAAGAAAGAGGACAAAGAGGTGAAAGAGGATGACTATTATCGACGGGAGCGGTCCTACGGGTCGTTCTTACGGACCGTCGCGCTGCCCTGCGAAGTGAAGAGCGGCGAGATCAAAGCCTCCTTCAAAGACGGCGTGCTGGAAGTCAGAATGCCGAAGACGGAGGAAGCGAAGAAGAAATCCATTTCAGTGAAGATCGACTAGGATTGGACGCCCATGAGGCCCCCATCGGTGATCACGCTCTGCGCCGTTGTCGCTGGACTGTGCGGTCTGACCGTCTGTCAGCCGCCAACGCCCAGGATCGCGGCTGTCGAAGCACCGCCGTATGCGATCGTCACTACCAACGAGGTGGTGGTGAAGACCATCCTTGCCGCCTCAGGTCCGGCTGAGCAGGCCATTCGGATACAGAATCTGGATGGCCTGCGCCCTCACTTCACAACGCGCTCTCGCTCGTGCGGCTTAGCCAAGCAGCCCCCTCACACTGCAGCGATTGTCGTAGACTGGGGCAAACTCCCCTGGATCTTCGTTCCGCCCCTGAGGAATGCCGAGCCCCGTCTCCCATTTCATCTGAAGACACAGGCTGAATGTTCGGGCATGGCCTTCCTAACGGCGAGTGTGATCTTTTCAAGGATCGCCATGACGCCGGAATACGGCTAGCTCAACGGCTATTCCATCGTGTTCCCGCGCAGGCCCTCGCGGTGGGCGATCAGGTCGACGGAGTGCTCAAGCGCGAAGCCAGGGCACTTACAGCCCGCGTCGCGGGCACGCTGACGAAGGCTGGATCCTCCGCGAAAAGAATCGAACGGTCGCATCTCCGGAAGCCGGGCACTGGCCGAGGGAGGACGGGCCGGCCTTATCGTCGTCGGCTCCCGGAACAGGCGGAGCGAGCAGGAATATTTCATGGGGACTGTCGACGACATTGTGATGAAGTACGCTCCATGCCCCGTGTCAGGCTACGGAGGGAGAAGGGCGCATGGCCTTTGAGTTAGGCAGTCCTGCTGTCAAGGCTGGTCCATAAGGAGAGAGCGCCGGTGCCCACTACCGAATCCAAGCGCGACTATTACGAGGTCTTGGGCGTCGATCGAACTGCAACCCGGGATCAGATCAAGCATGCCTACCGGCAGCTGGCGCTGCAATTTCATCCGGACAAGAACAAGGATGCCGGCGCCGCGGCAAAGTTCCGCGAACTGGCGGAGGCCTACGCCGTCCTTTCCGACGATACGAAACGAAAAGAATACGATACGACGGGCCACGCCGGCGTGAGTGAACGGTGGTCGTCCGAAGACCTCATGCGGGATTTTCAATTCGGGGATTTCTTCGGCGGCCGCTTCGGCGATCTGTCCGGTATGTTCGGGGACCTGTTCGGCCGCCGCATGAGGCCGGGCATGGGTGCGACAAAGGGGGTGGATCTTCGCTACGACGTGGAATTGACCCTGGAAGAGGCCGCATGCGGCGGTGAACGGGAGATTTATTTCACGCGATCGGAGAAATGTGCGGATTGCGGGGGCAGCGGGGCCAAGGCCGGTACGAAGCCGTTGGCCTGTCCCGATTGTCGAGGCACAGGGCAGAAACAAGACGTGAAGATGAAGAAAGCTGTGCGGCTTGTAACGTTGACGACTTGCGCGCGTTGTCAAGGACGCGGGCAGATCGTCGAATCCCCCTGTCCGCTCTGCGAGGGCGGCGGCTATCGATTTCTCCCCCACACATTGAAAATTAAGATCCCACCGGGGGTCGACGACGGCACAGTGATCCGGTTGACGGGCCAGGGAGAGGCGAACGCCAACGGCGGGCCGCCGGGTGATCTGCTCATTCGCCCGCATATCCGCCGCCATCCGACCTTCGAGCGGCACGGCGACGATCTGTATACGGTTCACTCGGTGACATTCCCCGATGCTGCGCTGGGAAGAAAGTTGTGTGTAGCGGGGCTGGGCGGAGAGGCTTTGCAGGTGACGATTCCGCCAGGGACTCAAAGCGGCACCACCCTTCGGCTGAAGGGGAAAGGGATGCCGAGAGTCGGTATAAAAGGGAAAGGCGATCTCTTTGTGGTGGTGGAGGTCCGGACTCCGACCAAGTTATCAAATCGCGAGCGTGCGCTGCTGTTGGAGTTGGCGAAGCTACAGTCAGGTGAAGACGTCAGGAAATCCGGCTCGCCGGTGCCGTGACGCACATAATCCCATCGAGATGGAACAGTGAGGCATATGATGGAACTGGCGACTCGGCTGTCAGGTTCATGCCACGGCGCGGCGACGTTGGATCGACAGCGGCGCCGGACGTTGCATTGGAGCCCGCTCTTTCGCCAATCGGATGGGAAACGAGGCTGGTCCCTGTTGCATCCCCCGATTCTTGAGCACCAGCTCATCCACATAGTCCCCGCAGTTGACGCACCGCCACCCGACCACGTCCATCCCTATCTCATCCGGACTCATCAAGTCGCCGTACACTTCAACCATCATCCCGCCACAGCGATTGCAATGCTGTACGTGTGTTGTCATGGGCTTCTCCCTTCTCGGTGGGACGCTCTCGTGAGATCACCTATGCAATTCATTTCACGACGCTGATCAGCGAGAGAAGCAACAGATATGCCTCTGGCCGGTAGAGATCGATTGCGTGCACAAAATGCGAAGCGCCATCGGCGGTTCGCTTCCGACTAGGTACCGTCACAGAAATGACTTCCGCGGTTCCGGTGTGGACTATTTCGCCATTTGTACGCCCGAACCTGATGCAAGAAGCGACAGATGAAGCAGAAGAAGCTCTATGAAGGGCTGCCATCATCCAAAGATCGGACAGGAGTCGCCGGGGCGAGAGGGCGGCCGGGCGACCCGGTGTTACGTCACTGTGCTGTGGCTTGATCGGGACAGGACCAGCAAGAATCTTTTATCTTGTTGCTCATGATGAGGCACCATAAAACCTTGTACCCGAATCGGTTGCGAACGCGGTCCAAGAAACCGACTCCTGTGCCCCGAGAGCGGGTCAGGGCATCTGTCGAAAGTTGGATGGGCGGCAATTTCCTGGACGATCGTCATGAGACATGGGGGGAGCGGCTGCGCTTCTGTGGGCGCAAGCCAGTCCGAATCGAGTGTGCCCAGAAGACCGATGGCGTTCCGGTCAATGAAGAGGAGACGGCAAGAAGCAGAGAGGACAATCGCGCCGGTGGAGCCACCATTCCTCATCCGATTGTCCTGACATGACTCCGCAGCGGACGCGTGCATCAATACACACTCCTTGCTTCAAGGGGCGATCGGAAGAAGTGATGGTATTGTGACGGAACGATTCATGGGCGTACGCTGGAGAATCCTTTTAAGCCAATGGGCCGGGCTGCGGCACTAGGCATTGTCCTAGTTTTCAGTTCAAATCGCACTGGGGCATACCTATCCGGTCCTTGGTTGCTTGCCGCTCTTGCGTGGCCTTCCCATGAGGCCTAGAATTGCTCCACTTCCATGCCGCCGAAAATTACCAAAAACAAACAGTCTGCGGGAGCAAGATCCCGCCCTTCGCCCAGACGACAACCTGCCTCGCGCCCGCGCAGGCCGGCTCTTCCTTTCTTGAAGGATGAATTCCTGGCCATGGCGTTCCGGTTGAGTCCCCATCCGATGGGGGTAACGGAACTGAAGACCGGTCGCTGTCTCGATGTCAACGACGCCTGCCTAGAAATATTCGGCTTTCGGCGGGACGATGTGATCGGGCGGACGACCCTCCTGTTAGGCATTTGGCCCGACCCCCAGGATCGGGCTCAATTGATCGAGCGCCTCATATCCGAACTGTCGGTGCGGGATCTCGAAGTGCCGATACAGACGAAACACGACGGCCTGCGCCGGTTTCTCATCTCCGCCGACGTGGTCATGTTGGGGAAGACACGCTGCCTGTTAATGATCGGCAACGACATCACCGAGCTCAAACGCGCCGAGAAAGCCTTGCGGAGCGCTCAGGCAGAGTTGGAGCGCCGCGTCCGTGAACGAACGGCGGAGCTGGAACGGACCAACGCGGCGCTGATCGAGAGCGAGGAACGGTTTCGTACGTTCCTGGACCATGCGGCGAATCTTGCGTTCATCAAAACGACGGATGGACGATATCTCTATGCGAACCGCCGATTCCGGGAAGCTTTCAGCCTCGATCAGAACAGTATTGTGGGTAAGACCGATGAGGAGCTGTTTCCGCGCGTACAGGCCGATCAGTTCCGGTTCCATGATCTCATAACACTCGAAGCCGGAACGGCCATGGAATTCGAGGAGACATCGCTCTACGTCGACGGTCCTCACACGACCATTGCTGTGAAATTCCCCATGCGGGATAAATCGGGGCACGTCTACGGGGTCGGCGGCATTGTTACCGATATCAATGAGCGTAAGCGGACTGAGGAGACGCTGCAGCTCCAGCAGAAGCAACTGCACGACCTGACCGCCAAGCTCATCAAGGCTCAGGAAGACGAACGGCAACGGATCGCGCGCGAACTGCATGACGATGTCAGCCAACGGTTGGCTGCGCTGGTCCTTGATGTGGCGTCACTCGAACGACAGCCGCCTCTCTTGCCCGAATTGATCGGAAAATCCTTGGAGCCGGTTCGCGAGCAACTCGAGCAGCTTTCCGATGACCTCCATAACCTCGCCTACAAACTCCACCCGTCTCTCTTGCAACATGCGGGGCTGCAACCTGCCGTCGAAGATCACATCCGTGAGGTCACCAAGCGTACGGGACTTTCTGTGTCGTTGAAGGTGCATCGTATCTCCGGTTCACTGTCGCTGGACCATTCGACCTGTCTGTTCCGCGTGCTGCAGGAAAGCCTTCAGAACGTCGCCAAACATGCCTGTGCCACCGAGGCCACCGTCAAACTGAGCGGTTCATCCAGGGGAGTCGGCCTGTCCGTCACAGATAACGGCAAGGGATTTGATACGAATGACAAGAGCGCCCACCACAAGGGGTTGGGCTTGACCAGCATGCAGGAGCGATTGCGGCTGCTGAATGGATTCCTCCGCGTCCATTCCAGGCCGGCTGAAGGAACGAAGATCTGCGCCTGGGTTCCGGTCAAGAAAGAGGAAGCATGACGCGCCCTCGTATCCTGATGGCAGACGATCACTCCCTGGTCCTGGCCGGGCTTCGGAAGCTGGTGGAAGCCGAGGCCGAGGTCGTCGGCACCGTGGAAGACGGCCGCGCGCTGGTGGAAGAAGCGCAGAAATTACGCCCGGACGTGATCTTGCTGGACATCTCCATGCCGCTGCTCAACGGGCTTGATGCCGCCAGACAACTCACAAAGCTCGTGCCCGACAGCAAGCTGATCTTTCTCACGATGCATGCGACCCCGACGTATGCAACGGAGGCCTTCAAGGCCGGCGCGTCCGGTTATTTGATCAAACGATCCGCCGCGTCGGAGCTCAAACAGGCCATACAAGCGGTCATGCGAGGACAACACTACATGACGCCGCTGATTACGAAAGACGTGTTGGCTGCGGCGTTGCATCCGCCGGACGTGCCGGTGCTTCAACGGCCTGTGACCGCGCTCACGCCGCGGCAGCGTGTAGTGTTACAGCTCATCGCTGAGGGAAAGGGTACCAAGGACATCGCCACGCTGCTGAATATTTCCGTGAAGACCGTTGAGTTTCATAAGTCTCGGATCATGGACGAATTGGATCTCCACTCGACTGCCGAGCTGACGAAGTACGCCGTCGCCGAAGGTCTGGTGAGTCTGTGATCGGAAGCAGGACAATGGCCAAGTGCGGCCTGGACACTGAATCCAAGCTGTCATTGTCGTAAACTGCAACCACAAGCCACTTGACACCCCAGTAAGTTTTCATTGTCTTTCTATTACTTTCCCTAGTTCTCTCCATTCTTTCTGAACCTTTATAGTCAGCGACACCGACGCCTCGGTTCTATCAGCCATCATCCATCTGAACAGCCTCGTGGCTTTTGAGCTAGGCGTGGTTCTTTTTACCGAAAGTTAACGCCGCCGACATGAATCCTATCTCAACAAAGAGGCTCTTATACGTTAGCGTTGGCCAATACAACGATGGGGAGGTGTCATGATGATCGTCTCAGCAACCATCTCTCGTGTGCACAGCGCTCTGCAAGAGCTCGGCACCGATTGCCCCATGGAAGAAATTATGGGGCTCTGCCCGGAGCTCACATGGAACCAGGTGTTTCTCGCGATCGATTACTTGAGCCGTACGGGACAGATTCGTGTGACGCGGGATTCCGGCAGGACCTATCGAGTAGCGGCCTCCCACCCTGCCACTCCCGACAGTTCTCGTATGATGGCCAATCCGTAGATCCGTCTGTCAACGCGGGACTGGGACATTCCCTAGTTCTGTTCCCGAACCGGCTGTGCTAGGGTGCGCTGTGTTCCGTGGTTTCACGAGATATCTGGCCGGAATATCTCACATGGATGAATCTCGCGACGAATCGGAGCTCAGGGAGACAACGCCCCTTGAGATGGAGGCGCCAATGGACACCCAGGCGGTTCAAGAAATCGGTCAAGAGACAGGAATCCCCCACTCGAAAACGCTCTGCGTTCACCAGCGGCTCATCGACGATGTCCGGACGAGAAGCGGTAAGACGACCGGGAAGGTTCGCTGCCTCGAATGCGGGACGGTATTCGACGACCCCCACCGGAGCCTGGACTGACTCGCCGAGCCAACGGTCCTCGAATCCCCCTGTCCTCTCGTGAAACTCCTCGGATGGGTTTCCTCTCTCCACGTGAACATGGTTGCCGACGCAATTTCCCTTCCTCGATTCATGGTATTGATGCGAACGATGGCTTTCCACTAGGGGCAATTGAACTCTCGTTCAATGCAAATGTAGACTGACGAAATGCCGCCTGATAACACCTCGTCACCGAGTAATTGGGCGCTGAGGGGCGTCATCGCGCGATCGGTCGGCATCGTTGCCGTTGCCCTGGGATTCGTCATCGGCATGTACGGACTCGATGACCCGACCTCACCTTGGCTTCCGACAGCACTTGGGTTACTGGTGACCGGACTGCTGGCTCAGGGCTACGGGCTGTTCTGCTCGATCAAACGGCGACTGAACTCCTGATAATGAACCAGCCGATTATGGCCGGAAGCTTCCCAGGAAGTCGCTCAGCCTGTCACGGCGTGAGCGGCCTCCACTCCTTGGCCTACCCCGGGCCACATTGAGCAACGCCTTAAGGTCATTCAAACCGAACAGATGCCATGCGCTGGACTGATCCTTGAATAGCCGAGAAAAGGTCGTGGCGAAGCACGGCTCATTCTCGCTCATGCTCTGTCGGATCGTCCCTTTGATGTTTCTACATCGCAGTGTCGTCGCCAGTCGTTTGGATGAGCGGTTGGTCGCCATGGGGTTTCCTCCTTGTGTGAAATAGAGGTGAATCTATCACCAGTGGAGGAGAGGCACCGCAGAGTTCACAGAGGAATCAGGAGGCAGAGGCCGGAACCGGCGTGCCGCAGAGGGTCATTATGGGAACAAGAACCCTCAGAAGCGACTGATCGAAACGTGGTGAGCCGGCTGGGAC
>FSSH01000154.1_pt1 | contig 37203 bp, 28 predicted proteins | sample 1166101 | NCBI WGS metagenome assembly FSSH01 (sample SAMEA32972668, study PRJEB13176) | freshwater metagenome | biome: Drinking water system; feature: Biomass in drinking water that filtered by 0.45 um membrane; material: drinking water | place: USA | collected 2012-12-20 | depth 0 m
CGGAGTCAATAGCCATGAACAAAACCCTGGACGGCCTGACGATTGGTGGATTAGCCAAAGCGGCTGGAATTGGTGTGGAAACCATACGGTATTATCAGCGTCTGGCGTTATTGCCCGAGCCAGACAGACCTTTGGGCGGCATCCGACGTTATGGTACGGCGGACGTTCAGCGGATCGTTTTCATCAAATCTGCGCAACGGCTAGGGTTCAGTTTGGACGAAGTGGCCGATTTGTTAAAACTGGCGGACAGCCGTCATTGCGACGAGGTACGCACACTAGCCGAACATAAACTCGAAGATGTCCAACACCGCATCGTCGAGTTACGCCGTATGGAAACGGCCTTGCAGGAATTGATCGGACGTTGCCAAACCAATCAGAATGAGGCGAGTTGTCCGCTAATTCTGGCGTTGCAGGAAAAACGCCGCTGAAACGCGGCATAGCAAAGTGCCTATTCATCCATCGTCAACATGCAAGTTTCAATCTGACTCAGGTTTTTTAACCAAACGATTTTGTAACTGTTCGGTATAACCATGCGCGGCTTTACGGATAAACTGGCTCTGACTCTGGAAATTGCGGCAGCGCGAGCACATCATCACATGCAAACCAATCGCCAGTCGTTCGCCAACGCTGAGTTTCTTGTCCAAGCCCTGTGACACCAGAGCGGTAATATCGCGACAACTACGCATGACGCTTCTCCTTTTTTGTTTTCGATTGATTGAACCAGCGGATTTCCAGGCATTCACGCAGCCGCAACCGGGCTCTATGCATGGTGACCCAGTAATTGGCGTCGCTTAAGCCGGTTTCCCGGCAGACTTCCTCCGCTTCCAGACCGACCAACTCGCGTAACATGAATACCTTGGCCATTTTTGGCGGTAGATTGTTCTGGCAGGTTTCGTAAATGGTCCAAAATTCCTGTTGCTTAAGCGCCGCTTCGGGATCGTTCCAGGTAGTTGGGCCGCCATTCCAGTGGCCGTTGCTCATGAAAAACGCGTCTTCGTCTACTTCGTCCTCGTCGTTATTGATTTGATCGAACTCAGCGGTGACGACTTCACGGGCGCTACGCCGCCAGTGGTCGGCAATTTTGTGTTTCAAAATACCGATTAGCCAGGTGCGTAACCCAGCCTTGCCTTCGAAGTTTGCCGAGGATTGCCAAGCGGCCAGCAGGGTTTCCTGCACGGCGTCGTCGGCCAGTTCGTTATCCTTTAGTTGCAGCAAGGCATAGCGAAACAGCACGGGCCGATGCTCGGCCAGTAGGGCTTCACTCAATTGATCGGATGTATTCATCCCGGCGTTCAACAACATGCGCTATCAGTCTTGGCCGATTCGCTGCCAGGTCCGGGCGAGCAATCGAATAAACCGAAATGCCGGGATTTATCACCCAACACTTGAAAATGATTGCTGTAACGGCTGAGTGCCAGCATGTCGGCGCTGTTGCCGCATACTCTTAACGGCCGGCCGGTCTCGAAATGATGGTGGTCGTCCAGATCGAAACTGTGCGGATGTTGGTCGATAGAGCCTAAATAGACCGCGACTTGGCCGAAGTCCTCGCAACGATCCTCCAAAGGCATTTTGAAGGCGCGGACCGTGACCGAGTCGAACTTGACCATGCCGATTTTGGCGAACACCTCGGGGTCGTCGATACTAATGGGGGTTTGTTTGACCTTACGGACATCCGGGCAGCCTAAGTCCTGCAAAATGCGCCGGAAGTCTTCCCAATACAACGCGCCGCCCAAACATTCACCCAGCAATACCGGGTCTTGGCGCAGTTCGACCGGGATGCGGCGGTCGGCAAACACGTCCGAAAAATACAGTTCACCGCCCGGTTTCAACACCCGGAAGATTTCCGCCAGTGCTCGGGGTTTTTCCGGCGACAGGTTGATGACGCAGTTGGAGACCACTACGTCGATGCTGTTATCGGCAATTGCTCCCTGCATTGCTCTACCTCCTGCATCCATGCAGTCGTCGGCTATCCCCACGGTGTGCAGGTTTTCGATATGGCCATGCAGGAATTCAACATTCGAAAAACCAAAGCGCTCGGCGTGCCAGTCGCGATGACGTACGGCCACTTCCAGTTGCTCGGGGGTCATATCGACGCCGATTACCCGGCCTGTCGGTCCGACCAGTTTCGACAAAAGATAACAGTCGCGGCCCGTTCCGCAGCCTAAATCCAGCACGGTCTTACCTGCCAGGGCCGGCGGCAACGGCGAACCGCAGCCGTAAAAACGTTCCAGCACTTCCGGATGCAATCCGGCCAGTAGCGCTTTTAAATAGCTTGGCATGGCGTCGATGCTGCAACAGGCGCTGGTTTTAAGGTCATCGCTGGATTGCAATACCTGGCCATAATAATGGCGGACCGATTCACTGATTTCGATACTGGTAGTCATAAGATTTCTCGTGTGTTTTTTATCAAAGGTTGGCGCCAATGGCAGTGTAATAGATTACGGCAGAACAGGCAGCCGCGCAGGGCAAGGTCAACAGCCAGGATAAGGCAATGGATGCGATCACGCCGGTATTGGCCTTGCCGCTGACCAAGCCGATACCGAATAATGAACCCACCGACACATGGGTGGTGGAAACCGGCATGCCAAATTTGCTGGCGAAAATCACCAACAGTGCCGTCACCAAGTTGGCGGACAAGCCCTGATTGTGCGTAATGGTGGTGATTTTATGACTCATGGTTTCCGCTACCCGCCGGGCATTGAATACGCCACCCAGCAGCATGGTAGTGGCTACCACGATAATGATCCATTGCAGATCAAAACCGGGTGCCAGCAATAACAAGGCGGCAATTTTCGGCGTGTCGTTCAGGCCGCGCGCAAAGCAGACCGCGCCGGCGCTGCAAAAATGCAGTCCATCGCGCAGGCGCTCAAGATTAAAGCCCAAAACCAGGCTAGATTGTCGCTCGGCGCAAGCCTCTTGGCGATCAAGGCTTAAAGAGGGAACGATTGCCGGATCGATTGCCATAGATATATTGGCGTTACCAACCGGCGCAAGACGGCCTGGGTTTTCAATGCACAAACACATGTAGTTCTCGATTGGCCGACGACTAAACCACATGCTCAGAATGCGATACAACAAGCCGGCCGATAGCAACGCCACAAACGGGCTCAATAGCAATGGCAGCACAAAGTTGTTCAGCAAAGGTGACAAGCTGATGTTGCCGGCTGTTGCTAACAAGGTGCTTCCGGCCATGGCGCCCAATAAGGCATGGGTCGTGGAAATCGGAAAGCCGTAACGCGTCGCCAGAATCACGGTCATTCCGGCACCACCCGCGACGGCAATCATGAAGGGTAGAGTGTGTATCAATTCATCCGGCGCCAAGCCTTTGCCGGAAAATTTAACCAGCAAAGTCTGAGCTAAAAACAGCGCTGTAATCGAACCCGCAAACGTTGTCAGCGTCGCCCACGTCAGCGCCTGACGGAAATTGGCGGTGCCGCTGCCAAACAAACTCGCCACGCCCTTGAAGTTATCATTGGCACCGTTGGCATAGGCCAGAAAGCAAACGCTGATAAATAAAATGCTGGTGAGCATAAGAAATCTCCTGGATTGGGTCGACTAGTTGCTATAAGTCGTTAGGAGAGGATCAAACCTTACAAAAAATATTCGACTATCTAAAGTTCGGGTAATAATCGACATAGATGACTGTCGTATTTTCGCCTGAAGCGATTTTGGACAATGCGTACATTCATACTGCCAAGAAACTGAAACCTTATTGGGATTTGTTGGAAGAGAAAGGAATGCGATTTTATTTTCTGCCTCCCTAGACCCTGAACTGAACCGTTATGAATGTCTTCCTTTTACTGCTCTTAAAATAAGTTAAGTCATGTTCGTGGGATAATATGCCCATGAAATGTAAACGAGATTCAGACGGCCGAGAAATTGATCACCATACTCTGCAAGTGATGCGGCAGCAGGCGGTCAAAGCGGTGAAAAATGGGCAGACAGCGGCCAGTGTGGCGGCAGCGATGGGTGTCAACATTCGCACGGTGTTTCGTTGGTTGTCCGACTTTACAACGGGCGGTCAAAATGCGCTGTTGGCCAAAAAGATTACCGGACGCCCACCGCTGGTCACGCCCGACGAAATGCGCTGGATCGCCGAGACCGTGCGGGATAAAACACCCTGGCAAATGAGGCTGGAGTTTGGCTTGTGGACATTGTCGTTGATTGGCGAAGTCATTTACCGCCAGTTTGGCAAACGTCTGACCTCGCCAAGTGTGGGGCGAATCATGCGGCTGCTGGGTTTTAAGCCGCAAAAGCCCTTGTATCGGGCTTGGCTGCGTATTCCGATTAAAACCGCCACCTATTCCGACTTCAAAACCACCAGGCATTCCGACACCAAAACAGCCGGTGGCGCCGATGTTGAGGTTGGCTGTTGAGCTAAGGCTATGGTACTCGCGCCCAATTGGCAATACGGGCCACCGACCGAACGGCAGTGGAATGTCTGGCAATTGGATTTCATGGAAGGCAATGGGGTTGGATACACCTCCGCCTGGAAACCGTGAATTCCTATGGTGAGGATTGGGTTTGGAAGGAGTTGGAAAAGGAAATTCAGAATGCGCGACAGCCGACTAACGGAGGGCTTGAGTCTGCGGCAATGTGACGCATTTTACGTGTTAGTGTTCACGCTATACTTGCTTTCGGGCATAAATAACGCCCACAACATGAGTTCTCAAATTTACTATTGATCTAGAACGCTCAAGTTCAAGGAGATTAGATGTCAAAAACAACGATATATGCCATTTTCATGGGCTTATTTATAAGTTTTCTTTCAACGCTGTCCTTCGCGGATGAACAAGAGGCAACAACATCATCAACTATTGTGGCCCCACAGGAATATCTTGAAATACTGGATGAAAATGGAGAATCCACAATCTATAAGATAGTTCCATCTGCACAAGTCAATGTACAGCAAGCCGCCGCGACCTGCGTTAGATATACCAATACCGTAACCGGAGGTCCTTTGGCTCCAGGAGCCGCAGCAGTTGCTTATGGACCTTACACGACAAACTGTGCAGGGTATCAATGGGCAACTTTAACTCCGATGTCCTCAGCATCCCTAACTCTATCTTTGCAAAAATATTTAGGCGGCTTATGGTCAACTGTAGCGACAGAGCCCGTTATGTATAACGGGACAGCAGGTACGTATAGATGGGTAGTCGTTAATAGCCCCTATAGCTCCCAACCTGGATACTGGTCTTTGAAATACTCGTTCCTTCTGTAACAAGCAGAGTCAAGGGGGATGTTCCCCCTTGATTCCCGCGCATTACGCTTTCTCATCGACAAAAACGCCGCTTCCCATATTTTTTATAAACTCATCCATGCTATATAGTGTATGGAGAGCATCTCCTAAAAATTTCCTGGCATCTTCCATTCCCTGCTCGCCTTGGGCGATAAGCTTGTCAACAAGAGTATAGTGTTCTTCAAAAAACTTGATCATATCCATGGAGGTATTAGCGTTCATATTATCTTTTGTTATGGTCGAAAGGACAAATTCATTAGCAGAATTGTCCGATATTTCACCGTTTCCATTCAAAAAACCACCCAACATACCCAAGTCATGTGGCGATATATTTCTTAGATCGACACTCGCTAACAGTTTTTTTATTTCGATTGGTTTTAATGCCGCTTGTTGGGCGTCGAATCCCTGGCCAATGGGCTGTGTTTTCGATGTGGTAAACCGATTTTTCCAAGGCATTGCCTCTGCTTTATCAAGAAGTTTATATTGGTTTGCACTTCCCGTTGAATTCAAGCTGACTATCATTGCATCCTCCTTAGGCTCATTGGTTCCGAGATGGCAAAGTGTATTTATTTGCTATCGGCTACCCAGAGATAATCTTTAGCGACAATTGTAAGCGGCTCCACTAATTCATCGTCGGTTTGATAAATCCGTCCGAATCCCTATCGCCAAACAAATTACCTATCAGTTTTTGTTTTTGGCTCATTGTTTCGGGGCCACATACAGGTATCAACTTATCGGGTAATTTTTGGCAGCTAATGCACCTGCCCGTTTCAGTACGTACCATGGCTCCAGATAGAGCTTGCCTAGCGGCCAGGCCATCATCGTCCAGTATCCGCAAATGAACAGGTATCCTGCCATTTGTTTCCAAGCGGGGATCATGGTCGTGGGATAGCTAATCCGAAACAGCATGGAAGAACAGACCAGGCTAACCACGAGCAATAGCATCCATCCTGCAATGAATATCAGTTGACTGGGCGCTAGCTTAGCTTCCTTGGCGGTGATTTTTAACAAGCCGGAGTAGCGGAGCCAGCGGATTTGGTGATCAGTGAAGTCGTACTGCCGGCGAATGGCAATGACCTGTTCGCGAATGGTAGTCGGCGGTGCAAATCCAAAACGACACTTGAATAGCTCGGGGTTATCCAGCGCTCTCCGGTCAAGTTCCGCCATTGATGTCCACGCTAACAGCAATTTGAGGGAGTTTGGCACTAAATACTCGTAGTAGTCGCGGCTGGCGTTGCGTTGCGAACCGCCGAAATTGATCTGAACCGGCGCGCTGGGTGTATCGGCAAATGCAGCCCGTTTGTCGTGGGGTTTTGGGGTTTCGAAATGGGATTGGGCGGCAGCGAACAGTCTGCGCCGACGGAATGCCGTCGGGACGCCAGCCTGTTTGGCGATGTACCATGACGCGATATAGAGCTTGTTGAGCATCCAGGCCATGATCAGCCAGAATCCGCCGAGCAGCACCAGGGCTTGTAGCTGTTTCGGCGTTGGCGGAAGCGAATATCCCACGAGGTATAGCGCGTCGCATAAGTTTCCGCACATCAGTCCCCTTGAACCCTGCTTAAGCTCAAGCAGTGACAGCATAAACCATGCAATAACTTATGAGACGTGCAATATAGCATCACTATGCTGTAGAGGCTGAGTATCCAGACCTGCGCCCAGCCGGCGGCCAACGCCAACCGACTGGGCACCAATTTGGCTTCTTCGGGGGTGATTTTTAACGTGCCCGATACACGGAATCCGCGCATTTGTTTGTCGGTAAAGTCGTAGCGATTCTGGATCGCCAGAATCTGCTGCCGAATCGTTAGGGACGTTTCGAAACCAAACCGACACTCAAACATTCTTGGGTTATCCAACGCTATCCGATCAAGCAGCGCTTTTGGGGCGCATGTCAGCAGGGTTTTAATCGAACTTAAGGCAATGTATTCGTAGTAATCACGGCCGGCATTGCGCTGAATGCCGTCGATGTTGAGGTGGGTGCTGGAGTGATTGGTATTTTGGTTTTGTTCCTGGTTCATCGCTTGGTCATCTCTGGCGGTTTCGAGCGCCTATTTTTCGTAGTAGTCGCGGCCGGCGTTACGTTGCGAACCGCCAAAATTGATCTGGACTGTAGAATTAGCCATATTGGCAAACGCGGCCCGTTTGTCGTGCGGTTTTTGCGCTTCGAAGTGGGCTTGGGCGGCGGCGAGCAGGTTGCGCCGACGGAATGTCGGATCGTGGTACCAGAGATGGCTGTTGTAGAGTTCCGCCGCTAAATTGAGGTCGCTGTGGGGCGCGATGCGTTCCAGAAAATCAGTTAAAGCAGGATCGGCCAGGGCCTCTTGCAAGTGGCCGGCTTGGCAAAGCAGTAGCAGCGCTTTGGCGGTTGGGTCGCCATCCACAACGGCCGAACGGGCGACGGCGATATAGAGCTCGATGTTCCTCAGTAAATCCAGATCGATATCGTTACGCCCAAACATCGTGCCTTCGCCGGTGAGCAGCCAATCGATCGATGCGCCGAATTCGGTGCGGATGGCATAGAAAAATTCGGTACCTGGCTTCTTGAGTCCGCGGACTACATCGCTCAGAAAGCCGGTGGATATGCCAATACGGCGGGCAAATTCGGCTTGACTGGGCGTGGATTGGGCAATGAGCTGTGTCAGTCGAGTAGCGAAACCCTCCAGACCCAAACTAGCATTTTGAGGCGGGTTACGTTGCATAATCATAATTTATAGAGTTATATTGAAACTCTATTGAGTTACAATAATTGTTGTTTAATTAACGATAGATTACTCGCAGCCCGAAACGATGTCACCTTTAGCCACGATGGACGCCATTGAAATCATTTACCGTTTGCAACGCCTGGGCAAAAGCCAGGCGCAAATTGCTCGCGAATTAGGCGTGTCAGGTGGTGTGGTGAATAACGTCATTCATGACCGGATTACGGCCTACGAGATTGCCCGCTATATCGCCGGTCTGTTGGGATGCCGGATCGAGGAGGTTTGGCCTGAACGTTACAGTTTCAAACCGAGAGGGCCGTCATCGCATCGCACCAAAATCAAAGCCGAATCGACAACTGGAGAAAAAACATGACTTAAAACTTACTGACCGTAAACAAGGCCAGGAATAACAAAGCCCTTAGAGCGCCAACTCTAGGGGCTTTGCGGAACTGCATTTGAAGTGAGCCTTCGATGTCAATTCTGCGATTCCCTTGCCCGTCTGTCAAGTACGGGCGGCCTGCCTATATGTATATTCATCGCCGCCACTTGCGCTGTGAGGCTGCAACGCGCCGGTATCTACCCCCAAACTGGAGAAAAACGTTGGCCGATGCCAACGAGGTCTAATGATGGCCAACAGGAGAATTGCCATGAGAAAAATCCGCCAGGTGCTACGCCTGCATTATGAATCTAAACTCAGCCGCCGGCAGATTGCTGGAAGTCTAAAGAATAATCCCGCCGGATTCAGGCATCAAACAGAACCCGCCTGCTGGCGGGTTTTTTATCGGAACAGGTGGCGGTTTTGTTATCGGAATCGCTGGCCGACAATCAGTCGGAACAGGTGGCTGTTTTCAAGCGGAATGGGTGGTGGGTTTGGGATGGAATATGCGGCTTGGCAGTAGGATCCGGTGTTGGTGGAAAAATGGCAGTCGGAGGCGTTTCCTGCCTTGAAAGCCGAAGCCAAACGCACCGGTGCGGTGATTTATTTTGTCGACGAAGCTGGCGTACGTTCTGACTTTCATGCCGGTACTACCTGGGCACCTGTCGGGCGGACGCCGACTGTGAAGACCACCGGGCGACGATACGGTTTGAATCTGATCTCTGCGGTCAGCGCACGAGGCGATTTTCGCTTCATGGTGCAAGAAGGCAACGTCACCGCCGAGGTGTTTATCGAATTTCTGAAACGTCTGCTACGCGGTGCCGAACAGCCGATCATCTTGGTCGTCGACGGCCATCCGATTCACAAGGCTAAGAGCGTTAAAACGTTTGTGGAGTAACAGCAAGGCCGGTTGCAGTTGGTTTTTCTGCCACCGTACGCGCCACAACTCAATCCGGATGAACAGGTTTGGGGCTATATCAAGCCACGTGTGGCCAAGCAGATGCCGGAAAATAAAATCGAATTAAAGAAACTCGTTCAATCTGCCATGCATCGCTTACAGAAACTCCCGGATGTCGTGAAATCTTTCTTCAGACACCCAGAATGTCAATATGCTGGCCAGTGACAATACTTTCTATGAGCAGTAAAACCTTTAGCCATGATGATCTTGAACAGGCCATTGACGAAATCAGCCAAGGATTTGGCTCAAAATACACGCTAACTTTTTGCTAGGCGCTTATCCTCAATTTCCCGTTTTTCTAATTAAGGATTCAATTTTATTCACTATTTGTGAAACACCCAAAGGTTGATTGTCAACAATTGAAAGGCATTTTTTATAAGCACGTAATTGAACACAAACCTTTTTACTCTCTGTAACAGGCTCTTTATTTATAACGGTAGTTGCGGTTTCGTTATCCTTGAGCACTACCTTTTTTTTAACATTAAAAGTATCCGAAATTTCAAAAAAATGCACGGCATAGAAATCATTAAGTAGCTCGATCAAGGTATCGTTAGTAACGTTTAATGGTTGTTGTTGGTTATTTTTAATAAAATAACTGTTTCCATTGCCATTTATTGAAATTTGATACCTTTCGGCGTTTTCCTTATTAGATTGACTGGAAACAGTTATTTGTATCTTCTTTAGCGGGAATTGAGTTGGCAATACCAAAGAATGTGGCTTCGCCACAACAGTGCTACTAAAAAACACACCGATCAATATCGAGAAAAGCAATAGATTAATTTTCATATATTATTCTCACTTTTTAAAAAGTCGGCGACGCATTAGTTTTTCTAATCCGACTATCAAATAAACACTTGTCGCTACGCCTAAAATCAATAGCCACTCTCCACTGGCAATCGCAGCTGTACCGAAGAGCTTTTGCATAGGTGGCCAATAGGTAAATAGTAATTGCAACAGCGTCATAGTTAATGCGCCAACAATCACCCATAAATTGGAAAACACCCCAACATGAAACATTGAATGTTCCAAAGAGCGGCAGTTAAACAAGTAAAACATTTCGCAAAAAACAAACACATTAGCGGCTACAGTCCGTGCCGAAGCCAGGGATTCGCCGCGTCCAAGCTCCCATTCAAACAGCCCAAACGCACCTATCAACATTAAAGTCGAGACCAGGCAAATCCGAAAAATCAGCACACCGTTAAGAATCGGTTGTTGCGGGTCGCGCGGTTTGCGACTCATTAAGCTAGGCTCTTTGGGTTCAAAGGCCAGCATCAACCCCAATAATACCGCTGTGGACATATTGATCCACAGAATTTGCACCGGCGTAATCGGCAAGGCGACGTTGGCAAAAATGGCGGCGCTAATCACCAAGCCTTCGCCGCCATTGGTCGGTAAAGTCCAGACGATAAATTTAATCAGATTATCAAACACGCCACGCCCTTCTTCCACCGCCGCCGCAATGGTGGAAAACATATCATCGGTCAACACCATGGCCGCTGCTTCCTTGGCTACTTCGGTGCCGCCAAGTCCCATCGCGATCCCAATATTGGCTTGGCGTAAGGCCGGCGCATCATTCACACCGTCACCGGTCATGGCAACAATATGCCCATTGGCCTGTAAGGCTTGCACCAGCTGTAACTTTTGTTCAGGCGCAATTCGGGCATAAACAGCGCATTGTTCCACTAGCTGTGGATATTGTGCTTCAAGAGTAGCCTGCAACTCCGCACCCGTCACAACCCGTTCGACATCCCGCATCCCCAATTGTTTCGCAATCGCCAAAGCGGTGACAGGATGGTCTCCGGTAATCATTTTGACTTGAATACCCGCCCGATAACAGGCGGCGATTGAGGTGATCGCTTCAGGACGAGGCGGATCGATCATTGCCTGGAAACCCAGAAAAATGAATCCGCCTTTCACTTGATCATGGTTTACATCGTCATAGTCGTGATCGCCACGCGCAAACGCCAACACACGAAGCCCTTGTGCCGCCAGGCGTTCAACTTGTTGGTGCATTAAGGCCTTATCCAATGCCATTAGCTGCATTTGCGGGTCAATCGCTTTATCGCAACGCGCCAAGATACTTTCCAATGAGCCTTTTAAGTAAACATGGCGACTATCAATCGCCAAATTATGATGCAAGGTCGCCATGAACTGATGCTGGGATTCAAACGGAATGGCATCCAGACGGGGATGAGCGGTACAAATGGCTGTTTGGTGTAAACCGGCCTTGTGTGCCGCCACCAGTAACGCGGCTTCGGTGGGATCGCCTTCGATGCGCCAACTCTCTGGCTCGGCAATTAATCGCGCATCATTACATAACAGTCCGGCTTTCAGGCATTCCATCAAAGCAGGAAAATGTTGGTGGTCTATCGTCTTGCCATTTAGACCAATGTCACCGTCGGGCGTGTAACCGCTGCCGGTGATGTCAAAAAACTCTCCGCCTGCATACAAGGCCTGAACCGTCATTTGATTTTGGGTCAAGGTACCGGTTTTATCTGAACAAATGACAGTCGTACTACCCAATGTTTCTACTGCGGGCAGTTTGCGAATAATGGCGTTGCGTTTTGCCATTCTAGACACGCCTATCGCCAGGGTAATCGTCAGGGCGGCGGGCAATCCTTCCGGGATAGCGCCTACAGCCAAAGCCACCGACGCCATGAACATATCCAGCAGCGACTGGCCTCGCCATACCCCGATTAAAAACGTTACGGTTGCCAAGCCCAGGATGACCCAAAGCAATAACTTACTAAACTGAGCAATCTTAATCGTCAACGGCGTTTCCAGTTCAATTGTGCAACTGAGCAGGCTATTGATGCGTCCGATTTCAGTGTGATCGCCGACTTCCACAACGACCCCTGTTCCGCTGCCATAAGTGACCAATGTTGAGGAATACGCCATATTAAAACGATCCGCCAACAAGGTGGCTTCGCTTAGCGTCGCTAACTTTTTTTCTACCGGTACAGATTCCCCCGTCAGCGCGGACTCATCAATTTGCAGCTCTCGGATTTGCAGCAAGCGCAAGTCGGCAGGTACTTTGTCGCCTGATTGTAAAATGACTAAATCCCCAACCGTCAACTCGCTAGCCGAAATGGAACGGCGTTGACCATTGCGTAGTACCGTGGCTTTGACCGTCAGAACCCTACTAAGTGCATCAATCGCTTTCAGCGCGTTGGATTCCTGAATAAATCCGATAATGGTGTTGACCAACACCACACCAAAAATGACGCTGCTGTCCACCCATTCATCCAGGAACCCGGTAATCGCCGCTGCAATCAATAAGATGTAAACCAGCGGCTGGTTTACCTGTTCAAACAGTAAACGCAATGGGCTTTTGCCGCGCTGGGGCGTGAGGCAATTCAAACCGTGTTGCCTCAGGCGCTGTTCAGCCTGGATGTCAGTGAGACCTTGCTGAACATCAACTTGAAGGTCTGTTATCAATGTTTCCGGTGGCAGATTATGCCAATTTGTTTTCTGGGGTTTCATTTGTTTTAGTATTGGCATATTTATGAGTAAATCTTCGGCAACCTTGTTGTTCAAGATCCTGAATGTGCAGGTCGAGTTGTGTGTTTCCTGCGGGTGAACAAACACCGGCTTTATGGGGGCGGAACGGCCACGTTTGCATCCGTTTGCTTGTCTTAATATGAAATGGCCAACAACAAAGGACATCTGTTAGGTGGGATGTTGATCTGAATCCCTTAAAAGAATCTAACGATTCGGCCTAAAACCATTTTTTGACCCAAAAGCGACGCCCCCAATACAAAAACAAAGGAAATAGCCCCCACCAAAGAAAATGTTCAATAGGGCCACCTGATTCCCCGGCATAAGGGATCATGAAAAAAGGCACGATAACTATCCATAAAATAGATAGTACTAAAGCAATTCGATTTTTTTATTCAATCTCGTAAACCAATTAAGGCTCATGTTCATAGTTCTACTCCAATTGAGTTAATCATCCGTGAACCGAAACCAAAATGCGCGCATACAAGAAGCGCTCAAATTTAGACCCTCCTTCTACGAGGGACCTGGAACCAAAATGGGATGGACAAAATCAGTATGCAAAGCAACCAGGTCGTTAATTGCTGATTTTGAAACGTGTAACCCAATGCGAATGGTAGGCCTTCCATGAAATCAGGATGAGCCTGAATAAAATCATATCCGTTCATAAAATTTTTGGTTTCACCGAATACCAATGCGACGGCCTCGATGCTTAAAGCGCAGGCGAGCAACTTATCAATAGGCATATGCAAATTTCCTCCCGTCATTTTGTCAAATGCCAGAATTTGCCATTCTAATCTTCTTATCCTGATCCTCATGCAAACGGCCAAACAGCACACGCCGAGCACGGGGATTGCAAATTGATCATTCGGAAAACTAAGCGTGCGGCCGTCAAAGGCCAGACCATGGGTTTTATAGAGCGCTATCGGAATAAAAATCAGGTAAACGACTCTCAATAGTTTTGCGAGTCGCCTATCATCGGGTTTGCCAATCAATATATCGTGAAAACGCTGCGTCAATAAACCGCCCAGGGCGGCATTAACCGACACCATGAATAGGGCATATGCGCGCTGCGACGCGCTGTAGCTGGTGAGCCACAGAAAATTCGCCATCGTTACCAGACAAACCGAAAATGCTTGGCCCAGAATCAAAAACAGCAATATACGTGGCAACGAAAAACACCGCAGCTTTTTGAAATAGGCCGCCACAATCACTAACCACAAGATCGTCGCCCAGGCAAAATGGACAAGCCAGTTCGGATTTTCGCTGACCGGGCCGGTCAACGACAGGATGGGCTTACGGTCGATGGACATAAAGCCCCAATTTGCTCCCACCACACCTTCATGATGGCTCTTCCAGGGTTGGTTAAAGGCTTCGACGAGGTTATAGTCGAAACCATGTTGGTTTGCGACTTGCACCATGCTGCGGATGAATTTGGTTTGATTGACGATACTGGGTCTTGCGTAACCGCGTTGCCGGCCGATACCCGGCCAACCGGATTCACCAATCAGGATAGGTTTGCTCAGTCCCATGCTGAGCATTTTGTCCTCGACTTGTTTGAATATCCTTTCAATATGCTCGGCTGCTCGATCGATGCCTATCGGTTCGTCTTCCCAGTAAGGCAGGATGTGAATGGAAATAAAATCCACCTCATTGAAAAGTTGAGGGTAGCGCAGGTAGATCGACCAAACATCGGCATACGAAACCGGTTGATTGATCGCCTGTTTGACGTCGCGAATATGACCGATCAGACTGTCGACGTCCAAGTCATTGCGCAGCAACACCTCGTTGCCGACGATGACTCGTTTCACCACATCAGGATGAGCATTGGCTGATTTGATCAATGCTTCGAGTTCCAGCGCATTGCCTTCCTTGCCATCACCGAGCCAACCGCCCAATATCATATCCACCCCATATTTGCGCGCAAAATCAGGGGTGGACTCCATGCCGCCCAGTGTGGAGTAAGTGCGAATGCCAAAGGTTTTGTCCGCCAGAAGCCCCAAATCTTCATCGATGTGTTCGGGCAGTGGAAATTTATGTGTTATGGGACTGAAACCATCCCGAAACGGCGCAAACGACAGGCTCATCAATCGACCGGAAGGTACATCGACGCCAACATCTTCCGGCAAATTGACAAACCAGGCCAATATCCCATGAACGAATACTATAAAGATCAGGCAGAGCAGAATCTGGGTGGTTTCCCGATTAAATTTGTGTTTTGAATTAATCATCCGCGGAACGAAACCAAAACGCGCGCATAAAAGACGCGATCACAATGACTATGCCAAACACTACGCAGGCCCACATAAAGGCATGGACATAGCCAATGATCACCGCGCACCCCACTAGGAAAAAACCCAGCAAGCTAAATTCCCAGCCAACATGAAAACCGTTGAGCATGGTGGATAATCCCAATATCAACAGTATCACCAAGTCAGCACTAACACCGGATAACTGCCCGGATTTATTCAGAAAAGTGGCGGCAATTACGACGATGATTGTGTGTAGCCAATGCATGCCTTGTGCCTTGATGATGTCAGCGAAGCTTACATCACTGCTTTTGGCCTGTAACCAGGCAATGAAAACGGACAGCAAACCAAAGACGAACACCATTAACAGCCAATAGCCGTAACCGTCATCGGGATTAAAGTCGGTGATGAAAATGCCTACCAGCGACAAGAGGACCAACAGGATAAACACCGTTTGCTCAATACCGAAATGGCGTTTTCCGGGGTTGCTCTCTGCCATTATTTCATCGTCATACATGTTTCGGGTTCCTTTGGTTATTATTAATCTGTGCTGCGGACAATCGTCATTTGGGGTGTTGCTGAATCAATTTGGCTGCCGCATCCTCGAGTTTCGCAAAATCGACGCCCACGCTGATGACAAAACTGGAGGCTTCTTCAAAGGTCATGGTGGATTTAACGATCTTGGATTCGTGGACCATTACGGTGAATCCGGAAGTGGGGTTTGGCGAAGTGGGCACATACAAAACATAAAGCTCGTCCTTCTGATTGGTCACATAGGCCGGCACCCAGACACCGTCCTTGGGATATTCGACGTAGACGACTTCCCGTGGCTTATCCTGGCCTTCGCCGGAAAATATGCCGATGATTTTTTTGCTCACGCGATATACGGTACTGAGTATCGGCAGCTTCTCAAGATACGATTCCAAGAGGGAAACCATATAAGTCTTTCCTTTCCCATGCCGAATCCGATAGCCTAAAAAGATCAGCAACAGAATGGTGATGGCGAATAAAAAAGACGTCATCCAGTAATTTTCGTAATAACCATGAACGCTCAGAAATGTATCCCGCAGCAAACGTTCTATGAGGACAACGATTTGCACGACCACCAGAATCGGCAATACCGACAGGACACCCAGCAGGAAATAGTCCAGAAATTTTCGAATGTTTTCTTTCATGTTTTACCCCTTATGAAGTGACGTTTGTTCGGATGTAAGCCTGTTACAGACACCATCGGAAACGTTTGGCATTTAGCAAAAACAGGTCATCCTAATCGCAGGTAACGGTAATAACCTTTCAACAACATCGGCGCAAGCAGCGTGGTCATGGCGATGACAATAATCAGCGCGGCGTAGATATCGTTATTCAAGATACCTGACGTTCGCCCAAGTTCCGCGAAGATCAAGCCGACCTCGCCACGCGGAATCATGGCGATACCGATAGCCAGACGCTCCGTCCAAGGCCCACGTAGTAATAGCGCACCTAATAGCTTGCCGATTATGGCCACAGCGAACAGGCTGGCTGAAAACCACCAAATGAATGGCGAGGTCCAGTCGATTTCGCGCAGATTGAGGGAAAGCCCGACCATCACGAAAAATATCGGCACGAATAATTGAACGATAGGCAGCATTTGGGCTTCGATATGACCGGTAAAACCCGCATCTTCATGCAAAGCCATACCGAAAGGCAGAAAAAACCGTCGCGAAAGCGCCAAGCCCGCGGCAAAGCCGCCCAATAACTCCGGCGCACCCATTTCGTGAGCTAACCAGGCGAAGAACAACACCAGAGAGACGATCAGGGTGGGAATCAGCCCTTCGGTTTGACTGATTTTGGCAAATTGCCGAATCATTAAGGAAATGGCTTTGGCGAATAGCGGTGCCAAAACGAAGAACATCGCGATGAAGCCTATGACCTGCATGGCATTGGCTGTGTTGATTTGACCTACCCGAGAAAAATCGTAAAGAACGGCCAAAAGCACAACGCCGAGAATATCGTCAATCACTGCCGCGCCCAATACCACTTGCGCTTCCCGGCTGTGTTGACGTTTTAAATCGGTAAGAACCCGGACGGTAATGCCGATACTGGTGGCGGTTAGGGTCCCGCCGATGAATAGCGATTCCAGCAAACTGCGGTTGAACAGCCAATGACTGAGGCCGAAACCAAACACGAACGGCCAGAAGAAACCGCTGACCGCCACAAACAACGCTTGCCAGCCGGATTTTGCCAATTGGCGAATATCGGTATCCAGCCCGACTTCAAATAGCAACAAAATGATGCCGATCTCGGCTAATAACTTGATGACCTGACTCGGCTCCATCCAACCCAGCAAACTGGGGCCGAGGATTACGCCGGCTAGCAATTCACCCACTACCGGAGGACTTTTCAAGCGTGCGAACAATTCGCCGAACAGCCGTGCGGTCAGCAAAATAACCATCAACTGAAAGAATAACTGATGAACCGCTTGATCTTCCATCGCGCTATCCCCTGAAGTTCTGGCTAAAGCTGTTGTTGGTTTTCCAATGCTGTTTCGGGATCGCTCTTTGGCATAACGGCGTTCACTTTCTGGAAATCATCGGTGTTTGGCGATTTCACCATCATGTCTGGTGAAGCGGTGCCGATTGTGTTTTTCCCCTGCAATAACAGCATCGGTAATACCGCCAAACCGATCAAGAAAGGCAGCAACAGTGCCTGTTTGCCCCAGGTGCAAGAAATATCCTTTAAATCTGCCGACGTGCTTTGAGTTGAATCTTGCCTTTGGTTGTATTGATCAGTAGGCAATTTCCAAGGTTTTCCATCCAGCCAGGCCAATGTCTTAGCAGTCAACAGCATTAGCGCAATGCCCGCTAGGTTAACCATCGCCACGTTGGTCGCGTCTCGTCCCAACCAATCCAAGGCGATACCGCCAATGTATGACAAACTCATGCAGCATAGGAAAATCGGCAAGGATTGTTGCCCCATTCTGATGATCCAACGTGGTAAACCCATCGTTAACCACTGGGGTTTCCATTTGAAGAGTTGATTCATCAGATAGGCCAGTGCCAACAGGTGAACCCAGCGCAACAGCCCTAGATGACTTTTATCCAAGAATGGCTCCAGACGTGCGCGTAACTCCCCCCAGAATGCCATCTGTCCGTAAGTGGCTTCATGACCCAGCGGAATAGATACCGACACGATAATTGCGCAAATCAACATGAGTCCCCTGTGTTTATCCGGTACTCGAATCCAACCTTCCCCCAATGCAAAACCGGTAAAGAACATTAGTTGCCAGTTAAAAGGATTGAAATACCAAGGGCGGCCGGTGGTCGGGTCAGCCGTCAATTCCCACCCGTACTGCCATGCTGCGTAGTAAATCAAAACTGAAAAGCTCAAGGCTAATACAATGTGCAGACGAGACAAAGCCCAAACCAGCGGCATCCACAAAATCAACACCAGATACATGGGCAGGATGTCAAAATAATTGGGGACGTATGCCAGGCTAAATATGTCTATAACTGCTTGCTGGGTGTTGTCGAAAAAGTAAGCAATATTAAGGCGTTGGATGTAATCCGCCCCCAGAGTCCAGCGATTACCCAGCACACAAATCACTGCCATCAATAAAAACGAGGCCACGTGCGCGGCATAGATTTGTCCACAACGATGCAGCACTCGAACGCTGCCCAGCCAAAGTCCTGCGCGATCAAAGCTGCGCCCATAGGCGATCGCTGAGGCAAAGCCTGACAGAAATACAAACATTTCCGCTGCATCGCTGAGCCCGAATCGAGAGGGTGTATACCAGAACCAGGGATTGTCAGGCATGTGGTTGATGAAGATAATTATCAAAGCAATCCCACGAAAAAAGTCCAATTGCAGATTACGTGATAGCACCGGATAGAGCTGTGATTCCATAATGAATCCTTTGGCGATTAAGGCGGATCAGCTTCCGCTAAGTTTTTGTTATTCTGAATAAGCCAATGGCGATGATCGTGAAGTCACCCTAAAATGCAGGTGACGCGCAACACCGTGATTCCAGTTCTGAGCAAATATAGAGAGCTGTATTTCTCTCAAACTTGATGATGGTATCGGCGTAACCTTTCATTAACCTTTCATTGACGTAAATCTTTTCATGAGAATTTTGTTAGTCGAAGACGACACTGTATTGGGTGATGGCCTGTCTCGTAGTCTTACCGATTGGGGATTCGATGTCACGCTGGCCGTCACGGGGGCTTTTGCTGACAGCGCACTGAGTACGCAACCTTACGACTTAGTCATTCTCGATCTGGGTTTACCAGATATGGATGGACGCGACGTATTACGACATTTACGCGGTCGCTACCAGTCGGCTATTCCTGTACTAATTTTGACTGCCCGCGATGGTCTTAATGAGAGAGTCGGAGGTCTGGAGCTAGGTGCGGATGATTACATGACCAAACCGTTCGAATTGCGGGAGCTGGAGGCTCGGGTCAGAGCCTTGTTGCGCCGCTGGCAAGGCGGCTTCAATCACGATATTCGCTTCGGCCAATTGGTGTTGGATACCCGTCAACAACAGATCACTAACCAGGGATTAGCGATGGCATTACCGCCACGGGAATATGGCGTACTGGAGGCCTTGTTATTGCAAGCCGGGCGCATAGTGAGCAAGGACAACATTGCCCAGCGCCTGGCGGTTCGGTCGGAAGAACTGGCCGACAACGCTATCGAAGTGTATATCCATCGCTTACGCAAACGCCTGGAGCCTTTGGGTATCGGTATCCGCACCCTGCGTGGATTGGGCTATCTGTTGGAGCAAAACGACGATGCGTGAACCCCAAAGCTTGCGGGCACAGCTTTTGTCACGACTGACCTTACCGTTGCTGATAGTGGTGATTCTGGATGCCTCGGTGTCCTATTTTGTGGCACTGCATTATGCCGACCAGGCTTACGACAGTTGGTTGTTGGATTCTGCTAAATCCCTGACGCAGGAGGTTAAGGCGCATAAAGATAAAGTCACCTTTGAACTGCCACCCATCGCGGTGGAAGTGTTTCGTTGGGATGCCATGGACAAAACCTTTTTCAAGGTGGAATCCGAAGCCGCCGGTTTTATCGCCGGCGATAAGGGACTACCCAGTCCCGTGTTGGCGACCATGGCGAGTGATGAACCGTTTTTTTCCGACGGCGAAATCCTGGGACAAAAAGTCCGGATCGTGTCGGTACTCACGGCGCCGACAACTGATGACAGCGACGATGTGCTGATTTCTGTCGCCGAAACCCTTAATAAGCGGCGTGGCATGATGAATGAAATTTTGTTGGCAGTGGTGCTGCCACAGCTTTTGCTGGTGTTAATTACCGGTTTTCACATATGGACCGGTATCAACCGGGGACTCAGCCCTTTGAACGACCTAGCAAAACTTATTGCCCAGCGTTCGGCCAGAGACTTAAATCCCATTTCGGATGCCGGTGTCCCCCTGGAAGTGCGTTCACTGACACATACTATAAATGCTCTGCTAGATCGGCTAGGCGCTAACCTGAAGACCCAGCAGCGGTTTATCGAAAATGCAGCACATCAACTTCGCACACCTTTAGCCGGATTGAAAGTCCAGGCAGAACGGGCGCTGATGGCCGACAACCTTGAATCCATGAGGCCGGCCTTGGCGCATATCAAAAACTCTGCGGATCGTGTTGCACACCTCAGTACCCAATTGCTGGTTTTGGCTCGGTCGGAGTCGGTTTCTCAAACAGCTCATGAGTTAAAATCACTGGATTTGATCACACTAAGCCGCGCGTGCTGTATGGACTGGGTGCCAAAAGCATTGGAGCGCAACATTGAATTGGGATTGGATGCCCCAACCACTCCCGTTGGCATTGCTGGCGACGAAACCTTGCTTCGAGAGTTGCTCAGCAATTTATTAGATAACGCCATTGCTTACGGCAATCCGGATGGACATATCAGTGTGCAAATCGAACCCGGCCTTGAGCCGAGACTGATCGTCGAAGATGACGGTTCCGGCATCCAGGCAAACGAAGCGGACAGGATTTTTGAGCGTTTTTACCGAATTCCGGGTAGTCGTGGAGAGGGTTGCGGACTGGGACTGGCAATCGTCAAGGAAATTGCCGACCTTCACTCGGCGCGGATCGAAGTCGGCAGTGGGCCGCGCGGCAGAGGCACCCGAATTGAGATTAGCTTCGGCGTGGGCTAATAAAATCAGAATATAGCGGTATTTGTTGGAGATCAACTCTACCGTTGAAAGGTTCATGAAAGCTTAGGCGACTAGAATGTCGCGGCAATTCACAAGAAAGATACGAAATTGCCATGTTTTCAAAAAATCACATCAGACAGCTCAGTTATTTGATTTGTTTTGTCTCCGTCATCCAGCTGACATCCGGTTGTACTTGTCACAATCCCGCACCTATAGATCAATCCTCGTCGACGACAGCCTTGATAAGTCAATCTCCTTCGGCTTTCCTCACCAAGGTAGCCAGTCGCGTTGGCTGAGTTATACCCAATTGGAGATTCACAGCAGGGCTACCGATAAATTTTAGGGATATCGCAGACACCGAAACATCAGACCCAAGAAAGTGTGAATAAGTAAGCTATTGAAAGGTTGATGAAAGGTTTAATGGTTAGGATGCTACGTCACTGTCTCTATTCTTAAAATCCTTGGCGTTTCATATACATGCGTTGTTCTTATTTGTTTTTCCTTATTTGCTTTTTGTCTCTTAGCGGCTGTGAACAGCGCACTCCAGAACCGACGATTCAATCAAGTCCCGCAGAGCAACCTTCGGCCACAGCAAATCGAACGGTTTCTCTTCGTCTTGATTCGCTCCCGTATATCAAAGTCCAGGAAATTCAACCGGAAGCCTTCGCGGGTACGATTTCCGCACCGGCCCGTGTCGATTTTCGGGCTCAGGCGATCTCCACGGCTGGCACGGTAGTCGCTGGCCGCATCACCAAAATTCATGTGCAAATCGGTGACAGGATTAAGGCCGGGGCGCCCTTGGCAACACTGGCCAGCGGCGAAGCCACGCAAATGCGTTCGGATTATGCCCGTGCGGTCGCCGAATTGGCTCGTGCAGAGGATCACCTACGGCGTCAAATGGAAATGCAGCGCACCGGTGTGGGGCTTGAGATTGAACGGGTGGAAGCCGACACTCAGCTGAAGCAAGCCAAAACGGAGTTGGAGCGCAGCCGGGATTTTCTAAAGCTTTTGGGCGACGGTACTGCTGCTGAAGTGATCGTGCGTGCGCCCATGGATAGCATGATTCTGAAGGCGCATGTCTCGACAGGCGCGGCAGTGGCGCCGGGGGCACCACTGTTTGATCTGGGCGAACCTTCCGCCGCCTGGATCATCGCCGACGTGTTCGAGAAAGATTTGCTTTTGGTGGAAAAAGGCGCCAAAGCCGTTATTGAACTCGCCTCTTCGCCGGATCCCATCCTCGGGCATGTAGTGGCGGAAAGCGCGGCCATTCAGACCGACTTACGGCGGGCATCGGTGTTTATCGAGCCGGATGATCCAAAGCTATCGTTGCGGCCCGGCATGTACGCCAGGGTTACGATTGAAGCTTCCACGCCCAACCGGATTATCCTGCCCACGGCAGCGATACTTATCAAGGATGGCCGCGAAACCCTGGTTTACGTGGAAACTGCGCCCAACGTTTTCGAAGCGCGCCCGGTGCAAGTGGGACAATCTCGCGAAGGTATTACGCCGGTGCTGAAAGGCCTGTCTGGTGGAGAGCGTGTCGTGGTCAGCGGTGCGCTACTACTCGACGGCGAAGCCTCTTTACTACTGTAGGAGGCTACTATGCTAAAAATCCTGATCGAATACTGTGTCCACCGGCGTATTGCCGCTATGGTGGTCACCTGTGTTATTGCCTTGTTCGGCATTCATGCCTATATCGAAACGCCGATAGAAGCCTATCCGGATGTCACCAATACTCAGGTGACCGTGATTAGTCTGATGCCAGGCTACGCGCCGGAAGAAGTCGAACGCCAGGTCACCGTACCGCTAGAACGTGTGCTCAACGGTACGCCCGGCATGCTGAAAATGCGCAGTCAAAGCTTGTTTGGCTTGTCTTTGGTGACCATCACCTTTGGCGATGATGTCGACAGCTTTCACTCCCGAACACTGATTACCGAGCGCATGACCGGTGCCGAACTCCCCGCAGCAGTCAAACCGTTACTGACCCCGGATTACACGCCGCTGGGGGAAATCTACAAATTTGTGGTGGTCAGCGATCGCCATTCGCTATATGAGCTGCGTTCCGAAATGGAATGGAACGTGTCACGCGTGATGCGCCAGGTACAAGGCGTAGCGGACGTGCTGACCTTTGGCGGCTATTACAAGGAGTTTCATGTCGAAATTGACCCCGTCAGGCTCGACTCTTTTGGCCTGACCCTGGATGAAGTCAATCAAGCCATTGCCAGTGCTAACCGCAACGTCGGTGCCGGCTTTTTACGCCACGGCGATCAGCAAATGGTGATCCGTAGCCTCGGCTATCTGAGTTCCGCCGAGGATGTGAAGCAAATTGTGCTGAAAAGCGAAGGCGGCACGCCGGTAACCGTCGGCGATATTGCCCGCATGGTACAAGCTTACACGCCCCGCCAAGGTGCGGTCGGGATGAACGACCAGAAAGAAGCCGTGGAAGGTATCGTGCTCCTGCGTCGTGGCCAAAATCCTTCACGGGTATTGGCGGCCGTGCACAAAAAAGTCGAGGAGCTGAATACCCGCATCCTGCCCACCGGCATGAAACTAGTACCCTTCCTGGACCGCACCGAGTTGGTCAATAAGACACTGCACACGGTTTACGACAATTTGTTGCACGGGTTCTTTCTGGTCGTCGGCGTGGTCTGGCTGTTCCTACGCAGTATCCGTGGCTCACTGATTGTGGCCAGCGTCATCCCGCTATCGTTGTTGGTAGCGTTTGCCGGGCTATACCAAATGGGATTGCCCGCAAACCTGATTTCCATGGGCGCCATCGACTTCGGCATCATTCTGGATGGTGCCGTGGTGCTGGTTGAGAACGTCATCCACCAAGCGAATCATCAAAAACCCAAAAATCATCGGCAAATGGTGCATTTGATTGTCAATGCGGCCTTTGATGTGGCCAAGCCGACGTTTTATGCGATGCTGATCATCATCGCCGCACTGATTCCGGTTTTCACCCTGGAACAGGTTGAAGGGCGCATTTTTCGACCCTTGGCATTGACCTATAGTTTTGCGCTGGTGGGTGGCTTGGTGTTTGCGATGACATTGGTACCGGCGCTCTGTGCGGCACTGATTCAACCTAAACATGCCATGATCGAAGAGCCGAAATTTTTAGTTCGTCTACGAGGGGCGTACAGACGTATCCTCGGCGCGGCGCTAGCTCGCCGAACGACTACCCTTGGCGCCGCAGCAGGTTTACTGCTGGCAGGTGGGGTTGCGGTGGGTGCTCTCGGCACTGAGTTTTTACCTGAACTGGATGAAGGCGACGTGCATGTGTTCGTCGAAATGCCGGCCAGTATCTCCCTCGCCAAGGGACAAGACGTATTGCTGGATATGCGTCAACGTCTGCTGGCATTTCCGGAAGTCAAAGGCATTCTCAGTCAGCAAGGCCGTTCCGAGGACGGCACCGATAACGAAGGCGTCAACATGAGCGAAACCTTTGTTCATCTAAAGCCCCATGAGCAATGGCGGCCGGGGTGGCACAAGGAAGCCTTGGTTGATGCCATGCGTGAGTCACTGGCCGCCATACCGGGCGTGCGTTTCAATTTCTCTCAACCCATCAAGGACAACGTCGAAGAAGCCGTTAGCGGCGTGCGCGGCAAAGTGGTGTTAAAAATTTACGGTAACGATCTGGAAAAAATGCGTGCCGTTTTGGAGCAGGCCAAAGGCCGACTCAAGGAGATTCCGGGCGTCATCGACCTTGATTTGTATCGGGAATCGATTGTGCCGCAATTACAAATCAAACTAAATCGGGCCGCGCTGGCCCGGCAAGGCATTACCATCGATGCCGCTCAGGACACTATCGAAACCGGTCTAGCCGGCATGGTCGTCACCGAACTTTGGCAGGACGAACGCCCGGTGCCGGTACGGGTGATTTTGCCCAGTGTTGAACGAAGCGATAGCGAGCAAATCGGCGGTTTGTTGCTGCCGACGCCGTCCGGAGCACGCATACCGCTACGAGAAGTAGCCGATTTGCCGACCGAGCGTGGTCGCACCTCCATTGAGCGCGAGGCCAATCGCCGCTTCCTGGCCTTAAAATTTAATGTGGAAAATCGCGACCTCGGTTCAGTGGTGCATGACGCGATGGAAGCTGTCGAAGGCAAGATCGAATTGCCCGAGGGAGATTTTCTGGTCTGGGGCGGCGAGTTCGAAAACCAGCAACGGGCGATGGCCAGACTCGGTGTCGTAGTGCCTATCGCGGTGCTGATCGTCTTGGCTCTGTTATATGGCGCCTTACAGTCCGCGCGTAGCGCTCTGGCCATCTTGCTCTGCGCCCCCTTTGCCATGACCGGTGGCGCATTCGTGCTGCTGTTGGCCGGCATACCCTTGTCGGTCAGCGCGGCGATCGGTTTCATTGCTTTGCTGGGCCAAGTGTCGTTGATGGGGCTACTCGTGCTGAGCGCGACTGAAGATCGAAGGCGACAAGGGCTATCGGTTATGGAGGCCATCCTGAATGGTGCCACCGACCGTTTGCGGCCGGTATTGATGGCTTCGATGCTGGCCTTGCTCGGCTTGCTACCGATGGCCGTTTCGACCGGTATCGGCAGTGAAACGCAACAACCGTTCGCAGTGGTTATCGTCGGCGGCATGTTCACCACCTTTTTCGTCGCGATGCTGGTGTTGCCGGTTATTTACTCTTATATCACCCCGGAAAGGCTCATCACCCCGGAAGAAGCAGATGAATTACCGGAGGAATCCTTATGAAAACACCTGATTGGAAAAAACACCTCGTATTGCCAGCAGTCTGTTTTTGCTTGGTGAGCGCTATTTCCTGGACTTCGCCGGTGCTTGCCGACGATTCGACAATGCTGCCGGAAACTGTCACTATCCAGCAGTTAATGCAAATTACCCGCGAAAAGAGCCCCCGCTTTGCAGCCCTGAGGCAACGTATCGAACCGGCCAATGCCGAAGTGGTGGCTGCCGGGGTGTTGCCTAATCCCAGAATCAGTTACGGCCGTTACGACCTGTTGACCCGGCAGAACACCATGTATGACGGCAATGTCCAGCAACAAGTCACCCTGGAGGTACCCGTGTTGATAGCGGGTCAACGTGGTGCCCGCGTCGATGCCGCTGAAAAAAATCGCGAAGTGACTGCCGCCGACATTGATGCCGAATTTGCCGATTTGATTCACCAGGAGTGGGGCTTATTTGTCGAGCAACTGGCGGATAAACAACGAATCGCGGTGCTGGATGAAACCACTCGATATATGGGGCATCTGGCCGACATCGTGTTGGGACGCGCTCAGGCCGGCAATGCCAGTCGCTACGATTTGCTGCGTATCGAAATCGAAACCAAGGCGGTGCAAACCCGGCTGGAAACGGTCAGCAATAATCTATCGTCCTCCGCCGGTGAGTTAGGGGTGTTAGTGGGCTTATCCGGCTGGAAACCGCAAGCGGCCGGCAAGCTGGATTATCTGAATGTACCGACCGATATCGAAAAGCTTTGGGCGGATACCGTCAATCTGAATCCAGCGCTTGAGGCGGCAAGACGTGGCGAAATCGCCGCCGATGCGGGACTGGAACGCGCCGAGAGAGAACGCTGGCCTACTCCGTCGCTGCAAGTCGGCTCGGTCTTTACCGACAAACCTTACGGTAATACCAGCTTTGCGGGTGTATCCGTCGACCTGCCGATTTTTGATCGTGGTCAAGGCGGCATGGCCCGCGCGAATGCCGAAAAACAAGCAGCTATCTTAGCGCGAGGGTTAACGAACGCCCAAACCCGTAGCGCCTTGGAACGTGCAGTTGACCAATTGAGCAAACGCCGAACTACACGCATTAAATTTGAACAGGAAGTGATGGGGAGACTGAGTGATCTTAAGGCGATGGGTGAAGCCAGTTATCGGCTCGGTAAAGGGAGTTTGCTGGAACTGCTCGACGCCTCACGCTCCCGAACCGAAACACAATTGACGCATCTGGATTTGATGCAGGCGGAAATCGAGGCTGAGCTGGAAATTCTAAAAGTGGCCGGTTTGCTGGTAAACACTGTCGACTCAGAGCTAACCCAAAAATAATATCGGGTGCAATTATTGCTTATAAATCCTACAAGTGACGTAAATAACGGTAATGGCAATATATAAGCGAGAGATTTTCCATTATTAGCGTTGGTGGCGGCAAGGTTTTGCCGTCCATCCTCAGCTCAAGAACATCCGGATTTGACGCATGTTAATAACTACCTCAATCAGTAGGAGGCCGAAATGAGTATGGACATCCTAGGCTCGGCATTATCGGGACTGGCTGCGTCACAGCGGGCGCTCGAAACGACCAGTAATAACATCAGCAATGTCAGCACAGAGGGGTATAGTCGTCAGCGAGTAGAATTAGCGACACGATCAGAACAATACACGGGTTCGGGATATGTGGGTAACGGGGTTGATGCCGTCAACATTGTTCGTAGCTATGATCAGTTTATTACCGAACAATTACGGTCCAGTACATCAGCCTTTGCCGGTGCGGATACTTATCAGAAGTTGATTACACAAGTCGATAATCTAATTGCTAATGAATCTACAGGGTTATCACCGGCTATAAAATCGTTTTTCAACGCGATTAACGATGTCTCAAATGATCCAAGTTCTGTGCCTGCCAGACAAGTGATATTGGCTGAAGCCGATACCATGGCGAAACAATTTAACAACTTGGCTTCTCGTTTTAATGAAATGGGTAAGCAGGTCAATAGTCAACTCGACAGTATCGTGGGCGATCTAAACAACTTTGCCAAAGCCCTTGCCAAGTTGAATAACAATATTGTGAGTGATATGGGGCGTTCAGCCGGCAAGCAAATACCAAATGAGTCGTTGGATCAACGCGATTGGCTATTAAGCAATATTGCCCAAAAAGTCGACGTATCGGTCATCAATCAGACGGATGGCTCCGTCAGTATATTTATTGGTCAAGGCCAACCACTGGTATTGGGTAGTTACGCTGCCAATCTTTCGGTGCAAGCGTCGAAAACAGATTCCGCGCACAAATCGATTCTGCTCAATGGGCAAGATATATCGCCTCAAATAACCAGTGGCGAACTTTACGGCAATTTACACTTTCGCGACCTAGTGCTGGATGTTGCTCAACAACAATTAGGTTCTCTGGCGATGGGAATTGCCATCGAATTTAATTCTGTACATCAGAGCGGTTTCGATCTGAACGGTAATCCTGGGCTAGCGCTGTTTGATTTGGGCTCACCTAGCATAGGCGTCAAAAGTGTTGCGAAGGATTCAAATCTGATAGTTACAGCGAGTTTTTCAGCCCCGCCGTCAGCGGCGAATATTGGAGCGTCCTATCGCTTAGACGTATCTGCCACGGTTCCTGACGTCACATACAATTTGACCAATCTATCCGATGGCACTTCAATCAATGGTTTGAATAACGCCTCCTTGCCGACTGCGACCGTAGCGGCTGGATTTAGTATCACCTTTCCAAGTGGCGTGTTGAATGCGGGTGATAGTTTTAAGATCAGTCCCGGTATCGATGCTGCACGCACACTTCGAACCAATGCGGCTATTACCAGCCCAAGACAAGTCGCCGCTGCTGATATGCCGGGGTTGTCAGGGGATAATAGAAATGCTCTGAAATTAGCAAAGATTGAGACACAGTCAATTATGCAAAATGGCAAGGTGACTTTTACTCAGGTATACGGCCAATTGGTTGCGGATGTTGGTTCAAAAACGCATTCAGCCCAATTAAACCGCGATGCTCAACAAACCTTGTTTCAAAGGGCAAAAGGTGCTCAAGAAAGCGTATCGGGGGTCAACCTGGACGAAGAGGCTGCCGATTTGATTAAGTATCAGCATTCATATCAGGCAGCAGCGCATGTAGTTTCTATTGCCAAAAATCTGTTTGATACCTTGATACAAGCGATTCGGTAGTTTAAAAACAATCATTTCAGATCCAGACGTCCGCAAAAAAGCTTATATGGGGTTGTAAGCCGGAACCGCCGAAAATTTTGTCACTCCGAAATTCGTTCTAAGTCATGCAAAAACAGATAATAGCTACTTAAATGGAGCCCCGTCATTTGTGTTGCCCGCTGTCGTTTAGCTAAACAATCCAGTGCTGCCATAGGTCTAATAACCCTAGGATTTCAAACCGGAACCGGCGACAACTCTGCCTATGTTTAGGAATGCGTTGATGGCGATATCTTAACGTTTAGCGGTTTTAAATTGGGGTCCTCACAAGTCAAATTAGGCGCATCCTTAATACATCTGTCATATTTTTTATGTAAGCTTCCGTAACGCGCACTACTTGGCACGCTAGCGCTCGGTCAAAAGTCACCGCAAGCTTGATGGGCCATGCTTCGAGAATCCGAATGAAAGGGATGTTATTCAATGAAATTTCGTTGTCTGTTTACGCCCTGCTTGTTAGCTTTCAGTCTCTCCGCTAATGCTGGCACATACGATCAACCGACGGCAAAAGGTGCGCAATGGTTGGCGGCGCATCAGAACAGCGACGGTAGCTGGGGTACGAGCCCTGACATACAGCCAGTGTATACCAGTGCCGTGATACGCGCACTTGGTACCGCATACAAACGCCAAAACGCTTTTTTTGCCGGCTTGACTTGGCTGGAAAGTCATGACAACGGTAACGTTGATTTGATTTCTCGGAGCATTAGCACCCTCACTAGCCATGGTAACGATCTTGCTGATGCGTTGGCTTATTTGCAAAATGCGCAGTCTCGTTCCGGTACCGTTTACTCGGGATGGGGGTTATCTTCTCTCTATACCAGTTCGCCCATCGACACGGCTCTGGCGTTGATCGCGTATGCCGATCTGGGAAACAATAGCAACGTCCTACCGGCCATTAATTACCTGAAAAGCACGCAACGAACCGGTACCAATGATCAAGGATGGACGATTAGTAGTGCCGGCTTTAGCGACCCGGCCGTCACGGCTTTAGTCATTCAGGCCTTGACCCGTTACACCGCACAAGATGCCACATTGGCCACGAACATCACCAACGGTCTGAATACGCTGAATACGTTGGTCGACTCAGCTGCGCCGACGCTCGTTCAGGCTTTGGCCGCGCAAGCTGCACAGGAAGCCGGTAATACCATGCTTGCTTCAACCTTTTTAACAAGGTTAACCGCTAGCCAAACACTGGACGGTAGCTGGGATAGCGATCTTTATACCACGGCGCTGGCGACACGCGCAGTTGCTACCGCCGCCAACTCATCGGTGCAATCCACGCCGGTTTCGATACCCGACCAAGCCTTACGCAAGGCAATCAATCTGGCCCTGGGACGCAATGCCATGGATTACCTCAACCGGGGAGAGCTGGCCCAACTGACCAGCCTGACGGCCGTCAACCAAGGCATCTCTAATCTAATCGGGCTGGAGTGGGCCGTCAATCTAACCACGGCCAACTTGAACAATAACAATCTCATCAACATCACGCCCCTGGACGGCCTAACGCAACTGGCTTCACTCGACTGGATCGGCAATCCCGGTAATCCCGGCGAACCAGTGCAAGTGCCGGCGGTACCGCAATGGGGATTGCTGTTGATGGGTACATTCCTATTTGCCATCTCTCGATATTCTCGTCGAACACCTTTAGCTAGCTAGGAAGCTCTCATGCGATATCTACTGTCTTGTTTGGTTGCGTTTGCCTTATCGGCTCCCTTGTCGGCAAAAAGCGCCGCTGCCTCGGATAACGGCGTCACGAGGTTGTCGCCGGAACAAACCAAAGCCCTCCAGGCTTTGGGGCAAGCGGTTTTACAGGCCAAGAAAAGCTTAGTCCCCGACCCCGATAGCGAGGAATTGAAGCAAAGCGCCAAATCGCTCAAAGCCGTTATCGACGAAGCCGCTTCAATTTCCCTACCCGCCAATTCTGCACAGTTGATCGTCAATAGTCAGACTGCTACGCACAAAGCCTCGACCAAAAATAGCGGCGTCCCTGATACGGCAGACTCGCCCGCGCTAAGCAAGCGACTGGACCAATTCCAGGTGCGACATGCTGAAATCGAAAGCAACATGTTGTCGAGAGCCAAGACCAAATCTCGGCTAGAACAACAGCCTGCATACCCTATTTCCTTACGACTCCGCCAAATGAGCGACGAATTGGATCAAGCGTTGCAAGCACCTCCCGAAGAACGCCAACAACGGCTAACACAACTCAAACAGCGATTTGATAAGCATGAAACAGCCAGCCAACGTAGCGGGTTTGAAAACCAGCATCGAGGCCTGACGACTCTCGTCCGTCATTATTCAAACGAGCAGGCAACCTCAACAACCCCTTCACAGCGCCAAAAATAGTTTTTCCGGAAAGGAACCCGTCATGCGTCATGCGAATCAAGCCCCGTTGTCTCGACTTTTCAAAACTGTATTGTTCGTCGTCTTGGCGATGGCGGCAACGCCGAGTTTCGCCACCGACACAACGCTTTCCGATACGCCGGAGACGCTGTTTAATTCGGCAGATGCCCAGGGACTGAGGGATAAAGCCACGGCGCTGGCAACACCGGCCCGCATCTATGAATACGTCCGTAACGACTTCGAGCACGCCCTATATCACGGCGCACGTTCTAACGCCGTCAACACCTTTCTCGGCCAGCGAGGCAATGACGTGGATATTTCCTCCGTACTCATTGCGATGTATCGCTATAAGGGAATTCCGGCTCGATACGTAGTTGGCAAAGTCCAAGTCAAGGCTGCCGACATTCAAAACTGGCTGGGCGTCCACAATCTCGATCTGGCGTTAGGTATCCTCAACGATCAGGGCATTCAGGGCGTGATATTGGCACCCGACCGTTCCTATGTCGAATTCGAACACGTTTGGACCGAAGTGTCAGTGCCTTTTGGCGATTACCGTGGCGCCGGTCCCGGAGCAACCAGCGTAAACTGCGCAACAACGCCCAGCCGTTGCTCCTGGATTGCCCTCGATCCTTCGTTCAAGCTCAAGCGCTATCCGGCGGCGCCGATTGACATTCACGATACGGTGAATTTCGACTACACCGCGTATTACAACGCCATCAAGAACAACGACGAGAGCCGTAAAGAAAATAATCCGCTGCAAATCCACGAAACCGCCATTCTGGATTATCTGCGGGCCAATCAACCCGGTAAGGGCTTGGCTGACGTGGCGGATGTTGGCGAGATTTTAACCGAGGAAGCCGGCATCCTGCCCGCTTCGCTGCCTTACCAAACGACTGGCAGTTTGCGCCGTTACAATTCGGTCACCGATCACGACACCGCCGAGAACCCCGACTGGCGAAAATATGTGACCGTCACCGTGAATCTCAACGGTCGCACGCTAACGGGCGTCAAAGTCTCCGAAGCCGATCTTTCCACGCAACGGCTGACCTTCGCCTACGAAAAAACGCCAAGCCCTGCTCAAGTCTTACGATTGAACGGAGTCGAACTCTTGCGCGTCGCTTTGAACGGCAGCGAGTTGGACGGCGCCGGACAGCCCGTGCAACTGGGATCGCAATTCGAGCTATTGCTCGATATGGATGGTCGCGCCAAGACCGACGGCAGCGGTCAAACCGATCATCATCTGAAGTCTTATACCGGCCAAACCATGGGCGGCATGCAACTGATCGGCGCGGGCGGCGAAGCCTCCAACTGGGGCAGCGTTCATTTGGCGGCCAGTCAATTGTTGACGGCCAATCAGCAATACGCCATCGCCTATCTGTACGATAGCGCCAATCAGACCTATGTGCCTTATATCGACGCCAATCGTAACGGCATGGTCGATGCCGGCGAAATCAAGCTGATCGATCATGATCAAGCTATGCAGGCGCTGACCGGCGGCTTGCTGGAAGTCGCCATGCGGGAATATCTGGTTCGCGTTCGCGAGAGCGTGCAACGCATTGACACCTTGGGCCATACTATCTCCCCGATTGAAGGCTTTGCCGGGATTACCAGCTCGACATACGAAGCCGATTATTATGGCGACATTCCGTTCTCGATTCTGCCCGGCGGCTTGCTGATCGATGTCAAAGGCCTGGAAATCCTCGGGTCGTGGCGCACGAATGCGGCGCAACAAGCCTCGGATAAGCAATTTCTGCTTATCGGCCATATGAGTTCCGCGCTTGAGCACGAAGTCTGGCAGGACCTGACCGGATTCGACGCCATCTCCACCGTTCGCGGTATCCAGATGGCGATGGCGAATGGCGCAACAATGGTCAATCCGAAGAAAAACACGACCACCGACACACTGCCAGGCTTATACACGCAATTTGGCTATCAGAGCGCACCGCAAACGCCTTTCGCATTCCGCAGTTCGACGATATTCAGCAGTACGCCGGCGTCATGGTATCTCAATCCCAACGATGGTGTCGTCAGGGGATTCGGCATATTAAAGAAACAAGTCGGATCAACGACACCTACGTACCGGTATGGTCCGGTCAATGTTTATTCGAACGATGGTAGGGACAGTTTTGTCAGCAACGTAGATACCTTGGAGAACAACCTGAACGCCGGGATTACCCAATACGGCAGTGGTTGCACCGTAAGCAGTCCGGGCTATTATTTCGGCGGACAATACCATGCCGGCAATTGCAGCACTGTGCTGAACGCCCTCAGCGCCTATTGGACGGCCAGTACCAGCGACGACGTGTCGAAATTTCTGGATCAGAACCAGGGTTTTGTCAACAGCGAACACGTCTACCGAAACTCGACGCAGTCGGCCGATGCACTCGATGTCTATACGTTACAAAGGGTCCGTAACGAACTTTACACGCAAAACCCATCCCAATTTTGGGCAGAGTTTCTGCTTCCGAACAAACAGGCATACGGGCCTTATTACCGGTTTTCGGTCTTCATCGAGCAGTGGCATAACGTATCCGATAACGCGTTGTACGGCATGCTGTTCGGCATCCAGAACAATTCCTTTCTGGCCGGCGGCGGCTATGTAGACGTCGGCACCATCGTTACGCCGTCCACGCCGTTGTCGGAAGGCGCCGCCATTACCCCGGCTTACACCAACGCTTTGTTCACCAGCAAACACCTGATCGCCCAGGTTAATAACGACCCGCTGAAGACGCCTTCCACCGTCGATCCCATCTCCACCGTGACCGGCAATAACTACCACGACGAGACGGATTTTTCTATCAAGAGTCGCGGCTTGAACTACGCCTTTACCCGCACCTATAACTCCGGCCAGCAGGCCACCACGTTGGATGGCATTTTGGGCGTCGGTTGGAGGCATAGCTATGGCATGAAATTGAAAGCCAACGATTGGGGCGATTGCCCGGACTGCGCGGCGGGCACCGGGGCGGGCAAACGCCCCGAAAACGGCAATGGCGTCACCGCCTCCATCACCTATATCGATGAACGAGGCGGCGAGCATTTATATCTGGTTAACGAAACCTCTAAGGCGGTTACCGCGCCGCAAGGCGAATTCGATAGCTTGAGCTTTGATAGTCCGGCTGCCGGTTATCATACCTTGACGTTCCGCAACGGCGTGAAATACGTGTTTCAGACCGTCGGCAGCGGTATTCTGAAAAACACGCCCGGCGTTTCGGCCCGTTTGGCCCGCATCGAGGATCCCTACGGCAACGTGCTGAACCTGACTTACAACGCCTCCGGGCAGTTAACTCAAGTGCGCGACAATTTGAATATTGCCACTCGCACCGGTCTAGCGCTAGCGTACTTTACCAACGGTCGTCTCAAAAGTGTTACGGACTGGAGCGGGCGGCAATGGCAATACAGCTACGACAGCGACGGCAATCTGGATTTTGCGCTCAATCCTTTGAGTCAGAAGATCAACTACAGCTATCAGGAGGGTGGCACTGGAAATGGACCTCACGATCTCACCGAGGTGACCCTGCCCGAGCTGCGTAACGGGCAACCGGTCAAAACCGCCTTCCAATACTATCGCAACGGGCGAGCGTTCTCTCAAAAGAACGCACTGGACCAAGGCGAAACGCTGCAATACGACCTGTACCGCCGTAGTACCCGCGTTACCGATGCGCGCGGCGCGGTGCGTATCCACGGCTACAATGCTAATGGCGCACTGACTCGGCTGGAAGAACCGGATGGTGGCGTATTCCTGTTCGCCAACCAGAACGACGGTTTGCGCTACCAAAAATACGATGCTTTGGGCTATGCGACAAACTACAGCTATCGTTCCGACCGCAGCTTCGGCAGCGCCTCAGACAATGGCGGCAACGTCAGCCGCGAGCGTGATGCCTTGAATCACGATAGCGACAGCGATTACGGTATTTACGACCAAGTCAGCGCAGTCAAAGATAAAAACGGCCATAACCGCCGCTACGTGTACGCCACCACCACCAACGCCACCGCCTGCGGCGGCGACATCAAGGGTAAATTAAAGGAAACCCGAGCGGACTTGAATGGCCAGCTTGATGTGCTGCTGGCCCAACACTACTACGATCCCTACGGCAATCCGTGCGTAACCCGCGAACTCATTGAAGCGGGTAATACCAATCGCTTTCGGCAGACCGACTGGTATTTTGACGCCAGCAACCTGTATCTTGATTACAAAGTCGTCCACCAATCCAACGACCTCACTCGGCCCTACCTTTACATCGACTATAGCTACGACAGCCTGGGGCGACTGCTTGCGCAGATCCTGTATGTGCCCGATCCCAACGACAGCAGCCTGCTGTTCCAGACCACCAGTTACCAATATGATGCCCTGGATCGGGTGACCAAAGTGACCAACCCGCGCGGCGACATTCGCGAAACGGTTTACGATGCCAACGGCCAAATCGCTCAGGAAAAAGTTTGGCACAAGCAACCCAATAATCTCTACACGGTTCGCACCGTTGCTAGCCACCAATACGATGCCGCCGACCGCCGCATCGCCACCACCGATGTCTTGGGTAAGACTACGCAATTCGGTTACGACGCTGCCGGCAACCTGACCAAAGTCACCGACGCCAATGGTCATGTCACCCAGTATGAGTACGACGCGATGAATCGCCGCACTGCCGTGATCGACGGCAACGGTCGCCGTACCGACATAAAATACAACCTGCGCGGCGAAGCCATAGCGGTCACCAACGCCAACGGCGAGACCGTCAAAAGTGAATACGACGCCATCGGCCGACTAACCAAGGTCATCGATCCCTTAGGGCACGAAACTCGCTTTCAATACGACGCTAACGGCAATCAAACCTGTATCATCGACGCCAATGCGCTGAGCAATGCCGGCGATCCCGGCCACCAACCCGGCAATACTGACGGCTGTACCGAAAGCCGGCAGTACGACGAACTGAGCCGCATAACTCAAACCAAGGATGCCCAAAACCGCATCACTGCCAGCAGCTATGACCTGTTAGGTCACCGTTTGACCGTCACTGATGCCGAAAATCATATCACCACCTTCCGTTACGACGACCTGGGCCGAATGACCGAAATCGTCGATCCCTTAATCGAAACCCCCACCGACAAAACCCAAACCTTCGCCTACGACCAAGCCGGCAATGTCCTCGAAGCCACCGACCGCAAGGGCCAGATCAGCCGCTACCGCTACGACCGCCTGAACCGCCTCACCCAAACCGACCATCTGGCCGACAACAGCCAGGAAACCTATACCTACGACCTTTACGGCGACTTGATCCAAAGCCAAAACGCCGATGTCACCTATACGTATACCTACACCGCCAAACACCAGCTCAAAAGCAAAACCGACAGTCGCTCCAGCAAGACGCTGAACTGGACTTACGATCCCGCTGGCAATGTAGACACCAAGACCGATTACCAAGGCGATGTTACCGACTACCAATACGACAACGCCAACCGTCTGGTGGCCGAGACCAACCCGGCCTACCTGCAAGTCAGCTACCATTACGACCCTGCCGGATACCTGCTAGACCGCATCCTCAGCAACGGCGCCCAAACCCGCTACGGATGGGACGCGGCGGGCCGCTTGACGCAACTCAAAAACACCACTATCAGCGGCCAGCTAGTTAACGATACGAGCTACACGCGTGATCGGCTCGGCAACATTTTGACTCAGATCGACCGCAACGCCAGCGGCCAAGTCACCGGCACCACGACCTTCGGCTACGACCCGCAATACCGCCTGCTCAGCGCCGATTACCCCGGCACCAGCTTCGACGAGAGCTTCAGCTACGAC
>FSSH01000197.1_pt1 | contig 37106 bp, 43 predicted proteins | sample 1166101 | NCBI WGS metagenome assembly FSSH01 (sample SAMEA32972668, study PRJEB13176) | freshwater metagenome | biome: Drinking water system; feature: Biomass in drinking water that filtered by 0.45 um membrane; material: drinking water | place: USA | collected 2012-12-20 | depth 0 m
TCGACGATGCTCAGTTTCGCCATCTCACTATGCTCGATGAATGCACCCTCGTAGGTCTGGGTCAGGTCTTCATTCTCGCGGGCTGCTGCAATGTGGCTGGCGAGGTCGGCGAAGTTCGTGAAGTTCTGCATGATAGCCTCCATGTCGTGATCTCATCCACTCGATGAGGCTTCTCATTCGACGTGCGGCGGTCGTGGCAGTCAGGGACGTTAACCGGGAAGCCGGCGCAGCCGGACCCCGGTTAACGCCGCGAAGCGGGGAGTGGGGGAGCCGATTTTCTCGTGGTCCAGAACGGAGCGAAGCGGAGTGGCGGGCCGCGTGAAAATTGGGGGAACCGCTCATCCTTGACGGGCTCGGATCCCCGCACGTCATATCTAGGCATTCAGAGAGAGAGATTTTTTATAGGTACCACCTCTCGGCAAGCGCCCTCGCAAGGTGATCGTCACCCGAAGGGCGGAGACCCGAAAAGCGGGGCTCCGGGAGCGAAGCGAGTAGAGCGCCGGTCCCGGCAGCGCCGGGATGCGCCGACATGCGCCGCGACTGCGGCTGGAGGGATGAATGTGAGGGCCGCAATCCAGGCGAACTATGAAGAGCGATTGTCGCGATACGCGGCATTGCTGCACGGGACCGAACCTCCGGGCCTCGTCGCAAAGCTGGCCATCTATGCGCAGTTGCTCCGACAGCGCGACATCCACGGTGACAGGCTGTGGCAGATCGAGCCGATCCTCTATCCGCTGACGCTGTCGGCCGAGACTGACCTGCATCTGGCGACGGCGCGCTTGCTCGAGGATCCGCGCCGCGCCGAAGGCAGTCTGTTCGCGTTCCTCGCCTTCAGTGTGATGAATCGGACGAACATCATGTGGAAGAATGGGACGCCCTCTGCCCAGGTGTTGGAGCAGCAGCTCGCGAAGCTGGAATCACATCGCGCGACGATCACGGCGATCATGGGCCGCCGTGACAAGTTCTTCGCGCACCTCGACAAGCGGTATTTCCGCGAGCCGGACCGCATCTATGCCGATTTCCCGCTCGAAGAGTCCGAGGTGATCGCGCTCGTCAATTGTGTGATCACCATCATCACCGAGCACCAATGGAAGCTCAAGGAAGTGGCGAATTTCCACGTCGGGGAATTTTTCGCGATCGGCATCGAAAATATGGTCCGCAACCTGGAGGCCGGACGCCGACAGAATTTCCCAGGCCAACTGGAGTGAAGGGCGGCGCCGGGAGTCCGCCGCCCTGTTCGCTCAGAAGAAGTCGATGCTGTTGGCGATGATCTCGCAGCCGTAGCGGGTGACGCCATCACGGTCTTCCCAGCTCGAGTAATGCAGCCGGCCGGAGATGGCGACGACGTTGCCCTTTTCGCGCGACGCTGCCGACTTGCCGAGGCCGTTGAAGCAGGTGACCTTGTGGAATTCGGTCTCCTTGGCGGTGTAGCCCGTGGCTTCGTCGACATAGGTCTTGCCGTCCTTGAGCTTCACGCGGTCGGTCGCGACGATGAGCGTGGTGACGGCGCCGCGGGTCTCGGGATCCTTGGCGACGCGGCCGGTGATGTTGACGGTGTTCATGGCGGTGCTCCTTGTTGGGTCCGACGGCCTTCCCGCCGGTGACACCGAAAGAGCGGCGTGCGGGATCGCATCGCACTGGAGCGCAAGCGGAGGGGAACCCCTGAAGGGAGCCGGCGCGGGCAGCCGCGTAGCGGCAACACGGGCGACAGGAAGGGGTTGTGATGCGAGACCGTCCGTCGCAGGTGTCAGTCAAAGGCGAAGGAAGGCAGGCGGACCCGGCAAGGATCGGGCGCGCGCCAGCAGGCTCACCGGACCCCGGTCAGATCCCGGCCCTCGCGCGCTGTTCCCTTCGGTCCCGCCACCCGCTGGCACAAGCAGGCACCTTCGATCGCGGAAGGGTGGAAGTGATAGGATATAGGCTCCCACGCCCTCGGTCGCGAGCCGGGTGGACGGCGTAAACTAGGAGGTGCGGTCGACCTGACCAACCTGGCGTTTGTCGAATGCAGCGAGCCACTTGGTCCTGATGAGATCATAGAGGCCGGCCGGAAGTAGCCCGTAAGCGATGCTCGAGTCGGCACCATCTGGGACCGGGCGCAGGTCGGGTCCTGGCCATTGAAAGCGGTTCGCCTCCGACAGAACGATCCACGAGCGGGCATCGTCGAGACCGAGGCGCTTCTTCGTGCCCGCGGGAATCTCAACGGCGAGGCGCTCGTCGGCGGGCGGGGTGTGCGTCACCGGAAGAACGGTAACGAGCTGCTCGCCGTCCTTGGTGGTTGTCGCCAGGAGGACGGCGCAGGGCCGATCTTTGCTGCCTTCCTCGCTTCCGGCCTTGGCCTCATGGCTCCAGAGAAACGAATAACGAATAACAAGGCCTGGAACCGGCTTTGGGAGCGGCATCAGCTATGCCGAAGTTCGTCGTCGAATTCTGCGGCCTCGGCGGGCGGGCGCGAAGCGGCGATCGCGGCGCGATCCTGCTCCGTGAAATCCCCTAGCGCGAGCACTTCGCGATCACGGCTCTTGAGCCGCTGATATTCGGCGGCCGACATGAGAACCAGGCTATCATGCCCATGATGCGTGATGGTAAGCGGGGCTGCTAACGCCTGGCGGCTGATACGGCCGAAAGACTTCGACGCTTCGACGGAACTGACGGATTGAGGCATGGCGATTCTCCTGTCCGGAAAATACGGAGTTTCCGGACAAATTGCAAGACGAAACTGGGCGCGCGCGCGCCAGAACAAGAACAGGGCCCGCTTCGGGGAGCGAAGCGAGCCCTGCGAGGGAACCGCGCGCCGGGTAAGACGCGCGGTCGGGGAGTGTGGTGCCGAGGTTCAGTCGACCGTTTCGGGCGTGCGGCGCTTGCGGCCGCCCGATGCGGATTCGCCACCGAACGCGCCCTCGGCCGACGATTCACCCAGACCGTCGCCGCCAGCGGGCTTGGCAGGTTCGTCCGCGCCCGGCAGCGGCGGCAGGCCGTCATCGGACGCGACCGTGTCGGTGGGCGCATCACGCCGGCGGGTCGGGCGCGACCAGACGATGTTGTACGAGCCGTCCTCTTGGCGGAACGCCGAGAGGTAGAGCGGCTTGTCGAGGCTAGGATCCTCGATCTTGCCGTTGAGGAACGTCTCGCCGGTCGAGTTGGACGAAAGCTCGAACAACGCGCCGACCTGGACCCACTGGCGGGCGGCGGAAAGCGCGAGGATTTCGAACTTGGGCGCGCGCGGGTTCGTCGACTGGACGGTGCGCAGGGCGATGACGATCGCGACGGTCAGCGTCGAAATCTTGCCCGTGTAGGTGCCGCTGGCGTTCTGGGTGATGGTGCCGATGTTCATGGGAAGTCTCCTGAGTTGTGCTGCTCGAACCCCTTGTCCGAACACACTCTCTCACCCACTCAGCTCCTCGGCCGTTCGGCCGAGTAAGGCGCGCCAGCGCCGCTCCGACGTGCGCCACTTCGGCGCCGTCGGGGTCGTTCAAGGTCGTCCCGGGGTTGTAATGGGCGTCAGGCGGGGGGCGGCGTTGCCGACTTGCGCCACAGCGCGATGATGTCCTGCATCTCCTCGGCGAAACCGAGGCTGTCGATATAGACCGCACCCCGATCATTCTGGCCGAGAAAACCGATGACGGTGGTGATGTCGTTGGCTACCGCAACGTCGAGGCCGAACATGTCGGCGATCTCGAAATGGCCAAGGTCTGGGCCGTTCCACCACGCCATCAGGAAGTTGGCGACGCGGCGCGCTTGACCGGTGTCGCTCATCGCCAGTGGGATCAGGCGGGTCAGTGCGGCGCGCGCGGCGTCATAGTCGGTCGGGATCGAGGCCATTATCTATCTCCGAGCGCCGAAGCTATAGGTCTGCACTCCAAGCGCAACCATGCTGTGCGGATCAAAGGCGAAGCGGACCGGGCATGGCGAGCCATTCTGGCTCATCATTCGCGACCGGCAGCTCAAAGCTCCCGGCCTCGGCCTCGGAGAAAATCCGCGCGCGCGCGAGCCGATCGAAGCCGCCCGCGTCGTTCCAGAAGCTGAGGCCGTGCTCCGCGTGCCGTATGGCGAGCACGAACCCGTCGGCGCCCTCGTCATGCACTCGAGCGAGCGCGCGATCGAGCATCCGCCCGGTGCTGCCATACTCGATGGCGGTCTCAGTGATGACGACATAGCCGCCCCCGAACTCGCCGGCGCGCAGTCGATCACAGTCGGACGCCCATTCGAAGCCGAACGGGAGTGCGGAGCGCGCGCAGCGCTGGATCAGATTGGCGGCTGTTTCGATGCCGAACTGTTCGCCCGAGACGAAGATGATCACGTGCCCCGCGGCATCGGGCTCGCCAAAGTCGATATCGAAGTCGAGCATCGGATAATTTGCGTCCGGGAAGAGATCGAGCAGACCGTCGAAGGGGCTGATATCAGTGCGCGGAAAGAGCGCGACGAAGTCAGCGCCGACGGTCGCGTAATGCGCCTCGAGCGTGTCGATGCAGCTACCTGCGCCGCCGATCATCTCGATGGCGGCGACGACACGACCCAGAAGATCGGCCTCGGCGCTGGTGACCACCAGGCTGAACGCGGCCTTGGAGTACCTATTCGACATGCGTTGGTCCTTCCGCATCGGAGGCGGAGTCGGTCGGTGCCCCGGCCTCGGAGGCATCGCCTTCGACGACGAGCGGCGGCACGGCGAAATCGGCGGCTGCGAAATGCGCGAGGATCGCGTCGAGCGAGCCGAGTTTTTCGAGCGCTTCGCGCGCGATGACGACAGTGTCGTCTTCAGTGACCGCATAGGAGGTCACCGTGCCATCGCCTTGGTGGACGATCCGCTCCGGCCCCCACTGGCCGGCATAGCCGCCCGACCACCTGGTAAAGGGAACCTGGTTTCGGGCGCACCAGCTTTCGAGCCCGTCGAAATAGCCCCACGCCACTTCGTGCGCGTAAAGGCTGAGGGGCTGGCCGACGGTGCGGTGATGGGGCTCGAGCGCCTCGCCGTCCCATTCGGTGGAAAGGCCCTCGTTGCCGATCAGCTCGACAAGCTCGGTGTAAGCCGACCCCGAGAGCGATCCACCGATGACGATCGATGCTGAAACACGGTCTGCCATAATGGCTCCTTGATTATCGGTGCCGTGGGCACGCGACGGTGAGCGCTGCCGGCAGGACCGGCGACGCGGGTGGGTGAAGACAGTTGGATGATGGCGGCCGTATCGGCCGCGCGATCAGTCGAGCGAAGACGTCAAAGGGCTGATCAGTGGGTCGAGCCGAAAAGCGACCGTTTTGCCGCAGTCTGGTGGTGTCCGTCCTTCACGCCGATCGTCTCGCGCATCTCGGCGTCGAGCTGGTCGGCGAGACTACCGGGCACCTCGACGTGGGGTCTGACGATCGCGATCGCGGCCTCGCCCGACATGAGTTCCCCGGGCTCGGTGCCGAACCAGATCAGGGCTTCCCCTTCGTCAGGCTCGTCTTCCGTGCGGAAGAAGACCTGCGCAAAGAATGTCTGGAGCGGTCGATCCCAACCGACGGTCGCGCGGACGACGTGCGGCTGGTCGGCCTTGGGCTGAAGGTCATGCCGGCTCATTGGGTCGTCCTCCGAATCCTGTGTTGCACATGCCGCGCGGCGCCTTCGGCGCTGCTGATCGCCTTGCCGGCTGCCGACGCTGCCTGGCGCGCGCCGGCCTGGCGGAGGAGAGTATGGGCTTCGCGCAGACGCTCAACCGCTATTGCTATCGCCTGCCCATGTTCGGGCCCGGCCGCTGTAATCCGTCGCATGGCTGGTCTCCGGTTTCGCAGTCGGAATGATGACCGAGGGTCAATCGTCGCTCGGGAGCATGATCGTCATCACCCGTGTGGTGGCCAGCGGGTCGGCGGGGTCCTCGGACCCCCACTCGAGCGAGAGATCGTAATAGTCGATCATGAAGCGGACGGCATGGCCGGCGACGACAAGGTCGCCGCGTGCGCGCTCGCAGCCGTCCTCGGGCTTGAACACGTAGCGGCGGATTGCGGCCATCACTTCGGCCTGGGCCAGGATCTCGCTTGCCGTGCCGCCCTCTCCTGCAAGTGTTGCAAGGCAGGCGGCGGTGATGACGACACGGGCGCTGCGATCGAAGCCTTGGCGGCACCTGTCGTTGAGCATGGCGATGCGGAATGTCTGGTCGGTCATACTGCCTCCATCAGGCCTGCGTTGAAGTCATCGAGCCATTCCTCCATCGTGGGACGCTCGCTCACCGGCACGATGCTGGCTGCGTCCTGGAAGCGGACAAGGTCGGTCGGGGCGTCGCGGCGGATCGCATCGATCTCGGCCGCGGGGAGAAGCCGCTCGCCGCGAATGAAATCGGTGATCCGCCCCGGCTTCGTCTTGGTCGACCGGCGCCAGAGGCCCTCGACCGTACGAAGCCGCGGTTCGGCCCGCGCCTCGATGAGGACGATCAAGCGTAGGCACCATGTTGGGAGTACCCGCACCTCGTCGGGCCGGATCGCACCGCAGAAAAAGCAGCTCGACTTGGGCGGGACCGGCAGGCCCGCCGCCTCTATGCGCGCGACGCACCGATCACGGGTCCAGTTCCAGTCGCGCAGCGGATAGCGACAATCGAAAAGCGGATCATCGAGTGCGGAGGCATGGGCATAGCGGCGTGTGTCTGCGGGTGATGCGTCATAGCCGATCAGGCGTGTGACCTTCTGCCCGCGCGCCCACGCGGCCTTGGCAGGCGCCCATTGCTTCAGGAAGGCGTCTTGCGGAGCGACTTTCCATTTGAGCGAGCAGCTGTGCCGCCCCAGGCTGATGCTGGGGAGCGTTGCGTTGGTCAGCACGTTCGCGAGGATCGAATAATAGGGCGGCCAGTGCTTGAAGCGCTGGGGCACGTAGCGGACCACTTCATAGGGAATGTGCCGTGCTGCCATCCAGGCGGCGATCAGCTTCTGATATTCATAGGTCGCCGGCTTCTCGGCTCCGGGATCAGCGGTGAGAACGAGATCCGGGACCTCGCCACGCGCTTCCAGCTCAACGAGGAGCGCCGTGGAATCGACCCCGATTCCATAGGCGAGAACGATCGGTGGCGGCGCGCCAGCGGTGAGATAGTCGACCGGCCTCGGCGCGCCGGCAGACAGCATGGACGGGAGGGATGACATCGGGGGGCCTCGGGCTTCAAAGGCGGCAGATCGCCACCTCTTCGGCCCCCCTCCCCTCGTCAGCGCGCGGTCGGCCCGCCGCGCTGGACGGCCTCGGCGACACCCTGGATGTCGGCGATCGCCATATCGAGCCTGCGCACCGCTTCTTCGGCGTTGCTGCATCCTTCGCTCGAGGCGAGCTCGATCATCAGGAAGGCGAAGAGCGTGTCCCCGGTATCGCGGGCCGCCTCGAGATTCTGGACATGGGTGAAGTCGCCGGCGCCATAGGTGTTAGCGCAAGCGCGTTGGAACGGGTTCAGCACGGCCGGGTCACCTCGTCGAGGGTTGCGAAATGCGCCCAGCACGCCTCGATCGCCGCATCGAGCGTAGCGCAATCCGCGAGCGGCCGGGACGCGGCGCCGCTCGGCGTGATGAGGCGCGCGTTGGGCGTCCAGACAGGGTCGGCGAGACCTTCCGGCCAATTATGGAAGCCGTGCGGATAGGCGGTGATCGAATAGGGCGCCCAGAGACGGGGCTGCAGCCGCGTGTAGCGGGCGACATAGGTGGACATGGCTAGTCCTCTCGATCCGACCGGGCGGCCGCCTTCGGCTCGCCCAGGAGAATGACAGCGATCGATGGCTTGTCGTCGTCGGCGCGCTGGCGGCTGTCGAAGACCTGGCGACCGCCAAGACCGATGGTCAGCATGTCGAACACCGGCGAGCGGCCGCCATTGGCATTCGCGATGGTCGCGCCGTGATCGTGAAACTGGATGTCGACGAAGCTTGGAGGCGCGCCTCGCCGATATTCGCCGAAAAAGAAGGTAATGCGGCGGCCATCGGTCGTCCGGGCGCTGATGGTGAAGTTCCCGTCCGGGATATCGATCGGGAGGGTCGGGACATCGTTGAACCGGGCGAAGCCGATGCTCTCGGCCTCGGCCGCGGTCATGACGGGCAAGGTCGTAATGTCGGCCATGTCAAATCTCCTGAGGCGGGAAGAGCGGAAGTGTCGGGTGCGCGACCGGAAGCGCCTTCGGGTAGGGCAAGCGCGGAAGTGCGCAGCCTCGGCGGCGCGCCTCGCGGGTCAGCTCGAAGCAGTAGGCGTAGAGCCCGGCCTGACGGTGACGGACGAGAAGCCGTTCGCGCTCGAGCCGCCAGAGCCAGGCAGCAGGTTGCTCCAGTGTTGCCGGCCTCGGGAGGCCGAGGGCCACCAGCTGGTCGATCGCGCCGGCGTGGCCCTGCTCTCCAAGTCGTATCTTGGAGAGGGTGCGACCAGAGATGGTGACGCCGCCGGCGCGCAACACGATCCTCGGCCTGGTGACGGTGCGATGGGCGGCGGATAAGGCACAGTAGACGCGGCCGATATGGCCGGCGCCGGGATCGCTATAAGAGACCACGGCCTCGATACTCGGCCGCTCGCGGCGCAGATGACGGAAAGCGCGGGCGACGAAGAAGCTCTCGCCATTTTGAGGTACCGCATCGGTAAGAATGAGGCGCGCAAGAACGCAGCCGCGTTCGGGATCGTCGAACCCCGTGTGCCTGGTGATGACGGCGTTCGTCGTCGGAACGGCAAACACGGCGACGCCTACCAGAACGGCGTTTCGGCCGAACAACCCGATAGCGATCCGGGCTGCGGGATAGCTCGGCAGATAGTGGTGCTGCGCAATGAAGGCGCGCGCCGGGCCGTGATCGATGATGTCGACGGCATAGGCCCTGGGATCAATGACGGTGAGGTCGCGCGCCCACAGGGTGCGACGCTCCCGCCAGCGCTGGCTGCGGGTCGTTTCCATGGTCGGTGTCCGTTTGGTCAGAGCAGGCTGGGCTGGCGGGCGGTTACCCGCTTCTTCCACTGGCAGTCGGTCGAAGGCCCGAAGGCCGGCATCGACGAACTCACCGCCGCCCGTGGCGGTGCGTGGACGCTACAATGCGCGCGAAAACCGTGTCGCACCGCCAAACGCGCGCAAACTTGCGGCCATCGACGAGCGGAGATGCTTCTGATTGGTGATTAGGATCTCCGGCTGAAGGCGGTCACCGCGCACCGTGACGAAACCTTCAGCCGGTTCGCCGTTTTGCAATTGGACGACGATGCGATGGCCGCGTCCCGGCGCTTTGCCGACATATCGCGCGGTGAATTCGCCGAGGCGAGCGGTGAGGCCCTTGGCCACCTTGCCCCAGCGGATATGGCCTGCGCCCAGGGTTTCTCCGGAGCGAACGCCGCGATCGAGCCAAATCCTGAAATGGGCCTTTTGCTGGATCAGCGAGTTGCGGGTCCGCTCCATGACGCGGCAGAGCGGCAGATGCTTCGCATGGGCATCGATGGCCTCGAGGTAGAGGCCCTGGGCCGCGACCAGAATCTCATCGAAGTCGCAGCCCGCGAGCAAAGCGTTGAGCTTCGCGGGCTGGACGGGATCGGCTGCCAGGCGAAGTACGTCGTCCGTGGTTCGCAAAGCGGCAGCGCGGGCGATCGCCTCCGCGACGGAGAGAAACCCGGCTGCGCAGACGATAACGAGCACTGCTTGCTCGGCCCCGGGCCGTTCGTGCAGCAGCGGCATAAGCGCCACACGGGCTTCGCTGCCGTCCGCCGTTGCAGGTGACAGCATGCCGGCCTCAGGCGCGCCGAGGATCAGCAAGCGCCTTCTCCAGTTCGTCGGCCTCGGCGTATCAGAGGGTCGCGGCCAGGTGCTGGGAAGCGGACGCGCACGATCCGGTGGCGCTATCGATCGGGGCGACGGAGTCGGTCGATCCGCGGCGATGAGTGCGCGTCGGGCGACGTCGAACAGATCATCGGCATCACCGCCACCGTCACGAAAGCCCGTCATATAGGCAGCATTGAGCCGGATGTCGGTTGGACCGCCATTTCGGACCTCGGGAGGGCGACAGAGCCAACCGGCCCGCGCCGCATACGAGCCGTTCGCGAACTGGACCGAGGCGTCCCAGTTATAGCGGTGGTTGTCGCGTCCGCGCAGGATCGCCGCCTCGCGCTCGTCGCCCTCGGACCTGGCGATCCGCTCCTCGGTGAAGGCGAAGTTGCGCGCCTGCCTTTGGCGTTCCTGCTCGGCCTGGATTGCCTCCATCACGGGTCGCATCGCCTGAACACGTTCGCGCGTTCGCGTCATGCGTTGCTCTGCAGGCGCATCGCCGGGCAAGTCGGGAAATGCCTGCCACGCGGTCGCCATGATCGCGGCGTGGTCGGGCCGCCGTCCGCGATCCACCCAGGTCTGCGGATCGGCAGGATCGAACACGGACGTCATGTGCCGCTCCTGTCGATCTGCACGCCGATCAGCTCGGGAGTGAGCGTGGCAAGCAGCGTCCGGAGCGCTTCGTACCGTGCCGTGAGATCCTGCATGCTCGCCCGCACGATGGCATTGGGCGGTGCGGCGGGGACGAGAAACCGGAACGGCAGCGTCTCGGCCGTCATTTCGGGAAACAGCGCGCGCAATATTATCGCCGATAGTCGCGATGCGACCTCTTCGATCGCCTTGGCTTGGGTGTAGCGCTCCAGGCAAGCGGGCGTCTCGAGATGCGCCATCGGCGCGATGACGTCATTGATCCGCGCAAGATAGGCGTCGCGTGCGTCGATGCCGAAGTTCGATCGATAGGAGATCAGCCGCTGGCGTTCGGGCGAGAGCTCGGACATCGGCACGTAGAGGCGGTAGGCGTAGGTCGGTTGGTCGGGACCGATGCGCGTGCGCGAGGCGACGATGTGCATGGCGGTCTCCATCAGGCGAACAGGCGCGTCGCTGGCGCGGGGGCAGCGCTGAGCTGAAGCTCGCGGCGGAGCCGGTCGGCAAAGCGGTCGGGCGAGAGCAGGTCGCGAATGGATGCCCAGCGGTTTCGATCGCCGATATGATCGCCGCGGCCGCGCACCCGGCGGAACAGCACTTCATGGTCGGGCCCGAGAAAGCCGAGGCCGAGCTGAACCCAGACCTCTTCGCCATGAAGCGTAATTTCGCCCGAGCAGGCCGGCCCAGCGCGGTTGGAGCGAACCTCGAAGCTGTTCTCGGCGAGGTGCAGGGCCTCGGCCAAGCGGCGCATTGCGGTGCGGCCTTCGCTGTGGAATGCGCGTTTCGCGTTATCGTCATGGCTGACCCCCCGGCGGGCGAGTGTCAGCAGGGTCGGATGGCGTCTGATCTCCGCAATCTGATCCATGCAGGCGTGACGCAATTGGATGTCGCCGGGTCGCGATCCGGTGACGGCCCCCAAATGGCGCACGAGCAGCACGACGGCGGGATCGTCCTCCAGATCCTTGCCGGCATTGCGGCAATCGGTGATCGCAGCCTGGACCGCGTGAAGCGTCGTGGCGATGGTCGTGAGGGCACTGGGATCCAATGCCTGCTGGTGTCGGAACGCAACGTCGTAGTGCATGGGGACCTCCGGCTTGGAGCGCTCATCACGCTCGGAGCACCTGCCCCCCTTTCCTTTTTCGCCGGATGTATATTGACCGTCCTTGGCGTTGCGGGTCGTCGGATGTGTCAGCCGATCGATGTGATCGATCGCGACGCGGCCAGTCAGGGCCGAGCCGCACCGCCGTCCGCGACACCGGCAGCGCGCAGGAGTTCCGTCGCATCCCAGCCGAAATCGGCCGAGAAGCCTTCAGCCACGCATTGTGCGTGATCGGCGCCGCAATTGATGGTCGACTGGCGCAGATGATCGGCGAGCCGATCGAACTCCATCGGATTGTCGATCCTGGTCGGCTTGCGTTCGCGACGAAGCTGGTCACGACGTTCCTCGAACGAGATCATGGCTGCTCGGCCGATGCGGGAGCAGGAACGGCAAGAACCTCGAGATAACGGGTCTCGACAAGCTCGGTCTTCTGGGTCCGTTCACGGGAGGTCATGTCGAGCTTGACGTAGAAGCCCGCGAAATGCGCGCGAACGATCGTGAGGGCGGCTCGCCTGCGCGGTCACTCGGCCTCGGTGCTCTGGGCGGCGAGGATACCGACGGCCCGCTTCAAGCCATCGCCGCCCGTTTCATTGAGGAATTCGATTTGCGGGTTCTTTGCGCGGATGGCGGCGATGACGCTCGTCAATGGGCGTTTCTTCAGCGGATAGGTGTAGACTTGGCCGTCTTCGATCGTGATGACATTGGTCCGCAACCGACGGCGCAGCAGCGAAATGTTCTCGGCCTCGTCCATCAGGAAGGCCACTTCATGTTCGAGCGTCGGCGGCAGTACGATGCCGTGGAGTGTCCGGACAGGCCGATTGTCCTTCAACCAGCTGTCGACTTCGGCCTCGGTGATGACGCCGACCTGCCGATAGTCATCGGCGCCGCCCTGGCCGCGATTGCTGGCAAGGAAGGCCAAACGCCCATCGATCCACAGCTCGGCCGTATAGCAGGCGCAATCCTTGGATAGCTGCTCGATGATCTTCAGTTTGCGGAGCTCGATCAACATCGGGTGATCTCCCTGTTGGATAGTGCAGCGGGCGCCGGCGGCATGTTCGGAACCCTGCTTCGCTGTCGGCGGCCCGGCCCAGGGCCGATCGCGCGAGCAATGTGCCCCGCATAGACCCCGCAAGCCGCCCAATAGGCTGCGACCGGGGGCTTTCGGCTTCGCCAGCTGCGTTCCGCGCGCAATCGAGCATCAGTCTGGATGTCGAGCAGGATATCCTGGAGAGCAAGACGGGCTTCGGGGCTGAGGGCGCGAAGACGGGCCACGGAAGGGAGTGCCAGGATTGGATTGCGGACCTCGGCCTTGGCGGAACGCTCGCTCATCGCTGGGCTCCGATCAGGGGAGCCGCAGCGCTCTCGTCCGGCCCAACGGCGGGTTCACGATTGTCGATCGTTCCATCGGTCGCTGGCAGCGGAATCGGGACGCATTGTCCGCAGGCCAGGTTTATGAAAGCGCCGACGTGGCCGATGGAGCCGCGGCCGATCAGATCAAAAAGCAGGGCGAGAGCGTGGCTGGCCAGAACGCGGTTCACGAAGAGGGATTGCCGTTCGAGGGCCTCGGCGACCGAGCAGGATGGGGCGTTGTCGTCAGGGAGGCTTTCGTCGGCGATCTCCGGGAAATATTCGAGCACGGTGGGAAGGCGTCGGCGATCCTGTCCGCTGTCGCGGCGCGGGCAGCCGATGATGAATTGTCCGTCGCTGGCGCGGTTGCCGAGATCCATCCAGTAGCTCGGTGGCGTGGATCCCTTCGTCATTTCGGCGCCAAGCGCACGGCGCGCGGAAGCGGTGTCGACGCAGGTGATGAGGATGTCGGCTTTGGCGACATCGACGGCGCACGGCGCGCGGCCGTGAACAGCCCTCCAGGACAGACCGTGCGCGAGGTTGATCCGTTCGGTAAGCGTATGGGCCTTCGAGCTGCCAAGATCGCATCGGTAGAATGGCTGTCGGCCGAGATTGGCTTCGCTGACGACATCGTCGTCGACGACGGTGACATGAAGCGAGCGTGAGCAAATAGCGCGAAGCGCTGTGTCGAGCGAGGCAAGTCCCATCAACATCTGGGCACCGTTTCCCCCGCAGCCGACAAGGACGATTTTGATCGTCCTATTGTCGAAGCCAGCGGGGAGATAATGGCGATCGGGGGGTTCAGGCTGCATTGTCCTCTCCTGAGAATGGATTGCGCGGCATGGGCAGGAACATGCCACCCGCGCATAAGCGCGAGGCGATAGAAGGACCGTCAGGGTGACCGAGACGCCCGATCACGAGCGAGATCTTGGTCGTGTGTGCGTCGTCGCCATCGTCTGTGGCGCTAAAGAACGCCGCGCCATGCCCATGGCTGTGGATGTCGCAGACCATGTGCCGGTGCGCGGGCAGGACCGGGGTGCGATAGATCAGTCGGGAGGGGGTGGCCTCGTCGATCTGCGGGAAATGCAGCGAGAACTCGCGATCCTCCTCGTCCCAGATCACGAAGGCTGCAGCTTCATTGGGCAATGTCGTGTGGAAGTGATCGATGATCCGATCGAGAATCTTCCGCGGTATCAGACCGCAGCGAAGATTCGCCCGGCTTTCGCCGATGCTGCCATAGGGCAGATATGCGGGAATGGGCGGCGTGACAGGAACGTCGAGCTCTAGCCATGGACGTCGCACGATGAGGATGACGCCGTCACGTCCCACAGCGAGGCAATGACCTGCGCGAGAAGCGCGCACCGCGTCGATGGCAGGTGACCTGCCGTTTGGCGGGACGGGATAGCAGGGTGCCGCGGCGAGAATCGCGGCCGACGTCGGATCGTCGGCGAGCATGGCCATCACCTTGTGCTTCGCGCAATGAGGAGCCCGACCGTCATCGGTTCGGCTGCAGACCTGGTGTTGCGCGAATTGAGCTGCCGACGATTGCCGGCAAAGGACCTGAGGCGCTTCACCGGAAAGCGCGTCGCTTCGCGCGCGGCAAGGTCGTCCCAGAGCTTCACCAAACCGCCTTTGCCCGTGACGGTCGATTCCTGGCCCGGATTGGGGTGGGTAGACCAGGAATCGAACAGGGCGCGCTCGAATTCCGGGATCGCCGACACGCCCAATGTTTTCGGCCTGGGGATGTTGCCCCAGCAGAGCGACCCGTCGACGAAGACGTTGAGGACGGGCGAGTGATGCACTCGGGTTGCAGCGGCGGGCCGCTGGTTCCCCGGAAGTGCGTAGACACCGAGACCGCGTCTGGTGGCGACGAAGAGATGGGCGGGATACGGGACAGGCACGATTGTCCTTTGGCGGAGGACGGCGAGCCCTGCGGGTGGAATGGTCAGATTGAAATAGGCCGGGCGGACCTGCTCGGGTGTCCACCAAGCGAGCATGTCGGGATGGGCAACCAGCACGTTGTCAGGCAGGATCTCGGGCGGCGCTGCCCTGCCGAGGGCTGCGGTCCATTGACGCAGGTGCGCGCGTGTCAGCGGCGTCCCGGCCGCGATCGTCGGCCCGCGTTCGTCACTGTGCTCTATGCGATGAAGGCTGGCGAATGCGGGCGCGTCGTGTCGAGGCGCGGCATGGTGTCTGGTATTGGGAGGGGCGTCGTTCTGGTAGAGCAGGATGGCGCTGGTGAGCACCATGCCGCCGGCGGTTGCTTCGAAATGAGCGCTATGGTCGGACATAAGGGCCTCACAGTTTGTCAGGATCGAGATCGATGAGGTGCTGGGCGGCGAGCAGGAATTGCGTGCCGACCTGGAGCGAGGCAAACCAGTCGGTGATATGATCGGCGTCTGGCAGCGGGCAGATCCCGGCGACGTCCATGAAGCCGTTTTCCATGCCATGGCGCCCGATATCGTCGACTTCGGCCGCGAAGAATTCGACGGGCACGAGCGTCAGCGGCGGCAATGCCGAACATTCCTCGATGCCGGGGACATATTCGTAGAGGGTATCGGAACTGAAGTGCCAGGCGTTGCGATCCTCTGGGAGGCGCCTGAGGGCGGCGTGAGTCTGGCGTAGCCTGCGCAAGGCTTTACGCAGGGGGGCGGGGAGCTGCCCGACCGGCGCTGAATTGGCCGCAACCATCCACTCGGGCTTCCTGGCGTTCATGGTCGACGGCAGGGTGTGCTCGTCGAGATCGTCGGGGTCTGCGCCCTGGTAATTGATGAGGCTTTGGCGCGCGCCCTCATCGTCGGTTTCGCCGTCCCAATAGTACATCGAGATTTCGTTGAAGAGGTCCTGGTAGTTGAAGATCGGCAGAGCACTGCCCAGCGTCCGCTCCAGCGCCGCGTAGGCGGCCGCGCGCCAGGGAATGGGCGTATCGCTGCACTCGATCCATCCGAGGTCCAGTTGACCCATGCTATCGCAGATGAGGGCGATCGCAGGGTGCCCAACGGCCTCGCCATTGAGAACGACGATCCGCAGGTCCGCGAGCGCGAGTGGGCCCAGGGCTTCCAGAACCGCTTCGTTGAAGGCACGCTCGATGCGCCGGCGCGCTTCACCGCGGGTGTACCGCCTTGCCGACTGATCCCGCGACGCGACCCAACTCCCGATCAGCTTGTGATGGGGCGCCAGCGGCTGGTCGAAGGCGATGGGGATGTCCGGTGAGATATTGACGGATCGGCCGGCAAGGTCAGCCGAGCGGGGGAAGGCGCAGGCTGGCGGGCGATTGAATAGGCTCGACGGTTTCGTCTCGCTGCGAACCCGGGTCGAGGATGATCTGGACATGGATGGCCTGGGCCTGCTTGCTGCAGGAAGGCTGGGGAGGACCGGTTGTGTTGCCATCGTCGTTCTCGATCCATTCGAGGAGCGTCTTGCGCGGTGCGGCGGGGATGGCCGCGCCCTTCCGGCGCTGCACGTTCAGCCCTTCGTGCCGACGGCGCGGCGATATTCGGTGACGTGGACGCCGCCGGTCACGCCGGCATCGACCAGTTCGGCGTTGAGGATCGCCGGATAAAGCGTGGCGTGGTAGGCGCGGAGACCTTGGGGGTCGTTGGCGAGATGCGGCGGGATCGGAAGATCGATGCCGTCATATCGATAGGTGCGGGCGAGATGGGTGATCTGCATCGGGGGTTCCTCGTTGATGGTTGGAAAGTGCGCGGAGCCGTGCTGGTCACCACAGGCTCGCCGGTTCATCCGATTTAGCCGCGGCCGGGAGAGCGCTCGGTGCAGGCGCGGTGGGCGCGCTGGCCGAACTGGACGATCTGGGCGGCGCAGAGGCGGCTTTCGCCTTGGCGGCTTCCGCTGACGCCGCCCGCGCTGCCTCGGTGGCTTCGCGCTGCTCTGCGATCTGGTCAGCCAGCGTCCTGCGCGTCGTGATCAGCTGGCCGAGTGCACCGTCCGCCCCCTTGGCGAGCTCGGCATCGATCTCCGCGGCGGTCGCGGTGAGCGAGATCGGCCGCGTTTCGCCGGACTCGAGGCTGTGGGTCTTGCCTTCGGCATTGCGCGGAATGACGGTGAGGGTCACGGTCCCGTCGGGTCCGGCGACGAGGTCGAAACCGAGTGAATAGCGCTCGAGGAGCGGGAGCAGGCTTGAGATCAGCATGGCGGTCAGTCCTTCGTCTTGAGTGGGTGAGAGGTTGGTCAGGCGGCGAGGGCAGTGGCGCCAGCGTCGATGGCCGGGGGGACGCCGATCGTGGGCGGACCGTAAGTTGCGTCGAGCGTCATGGCGCTTGGCAGGCGGCCGGCCCAATCGAAGCCGACCGCGTTGAGCATGCCCGCTATGAGGTCGGCTTTCTTGGAACCGAGAAGCTTGGCGAACGCCTTTTCGCCTTTGTGCGCGATGAGGCCGCATTCCTGGGCGATGAATTTCAGCTCATCCTTTGTGTATCTTTCGAGGAAGGCGCGATCGACCTGCCAGGTGTGGCGGATATCGATTTCGAACACGCGGGCGAGATCGGCGACATGGCCAAAAGACTGTACGTCGCGCGCATAGGCCGCCCCGATGGCAGAGTGAGCCGTGGCGGCCTGTGCATTGGTCAGAGCGCGGATGTCCTCGATCTTCCTGGTAAAGCTCAGGTCCGGAAAGGATGGATTGACCAGGAGTCCGGCGCGGGACGTCAGCGTGCTCGATTTGATCTGGGAGAGCGTGCCGGTGAGTGCAGCCACAAGGATGGCGATGTGGGCGTGCGCCGCATTGTCGGCGAGATCGCGGGCCAGAGCCGTGCGCCATGTCGCGTCGCGAAGGTCGGTAGTCCGTCCGGCGATCGATTTAACGGTCACCGAGGGCCCGTTTGCGCGTGCAGCCGTCTTCACGCTTCCGGCGGCTGCCGATGGCCTGGGGACGAGGACGCTTTCGCCGACAGAATCCGCGGTGTGGGCTAGCGGTCGGTCCCGGCGGTCGGACGGCCCGGTGTCCTCGTCATCGGGGTCGTCGAGTTCCTCGTCGTCTTCGTCCGATTCCGAGGTTTCGGCTTCGGCCTGCGCGGCCGCCGATGCGCGTGCCTGCTCTTCGAGGCGCCCCTTGTCGACGGCCTCCGTTTTTAGCTGGAAGCATCCGGGATTGGTGCAGTGACCATCATCCACATGGGTCTCGAACAGCGCGCGCTGCGTCGCGGAGTTGAACGGGCAGGTCGTGCATTCGGTCTTGTCGAAGGTGGCAGCGGCGAGGCTCTGCGTGACGCGCATGAGCAGGTCCCGCGTTTTTCCGATGTCGAGACCGGCAGCGAGGATCGTCTCCAGCGCCTTGTCCTGCTTTTCTGCGGGGACGGCGGCGAGCAGCTCCGCATGGCCGACCTTGATCCGGCGCTCGTCGAGAGCGGATTTGACGGTCTCGGAAAGGCTGGCGAGCGCCAGACGGCGATCGAGCTTTGCCCGCGACCAGCCGAGGCGACGTGCGGTTTCGGCGCGATCATTGTGGCAGGCTGCGAGGTGACGCACGGCCGCGTCCGCCTGTTCCGTCTCCGAGGCGTCGTCGCGGTTGTCGTTCTCGTCGATCGCGGCTTCCAGGGCCTCCTGATCGGTCATCTCGCGAATGATGACCGGCACCTGACCATCGGGGCCAAAGACTTCCAGGGCGGCCCTGTAGCGGCGCTCGCCGGCGACAATAGCGTAGGTGTCGTCGGCCTCGGGCACCGGACGAAGTAGAATGGGTTGGAGCATGCCACGCAGGCGAAACGACGCGACGAGGTCGGCGTGTTTCTTCCGGTCGAAGTAGCGGCGGGGGTTATCGCCCTTGATGATCATGGAGAGCGGCAGCGTGGCGGCGCCGCGTGGTTGAGAAGCGGTCAAGGCGGATCTCCTTGTGAGGTGTGCGAGGCGCTCCCTTCACGGTCGCGGACCCTCCGTCTGGCGAGCCTGAAGCTCACTCCCTCCGATCCCCCTCCCCTCACTCAGCCGGCAGGCTGTCCCGGTAGATGTCGGCCGCCCATTGCTCGATCCATGGTGCGGTGAGCTCGTCATGGTCGAGATCACCGCTTTCGATGAGGTCGCGTATCTCTGCGCGTGCCTGGGCGATCGCCCGTTCCCAGGGGTCGGTCGGCGGGCAATCGGTGGGTGGAGAGAGGCCCTGGGGTAGCTGCTGCGGCCGCGTGGCAAGCCGCGCGTGCTGCGCGTCGATCCAGGCCTCCATGTGATCCGCGACCAGCATATCGGTCTTCCGTACGCCCCGGCGGAACGCGGTCCGGCGCGCGCTGATGCCATAGGCCTGGCTGTCGATCGACACGACCCGATGGCCGTAGGGGAGAAGGAAAGGCAGAGCCGTACCTTTGACGCCGAAGAGATGCAGGCGGACGCCGGAGGGCAATATCCGATCGAGATGATCGACGACCGCAATCAGGCCCTCGGGACCATGAATCTCGCGTCGGCACATGCTGCCGACACCGACAGGCTTTTCGGGGCGGATCGAGTGCCACAGGGCATCGACGCAGCGCTCGTAATCGTCAGGCCGGCGGCCCTGGATCACCGGCAACATGGTATCGGCGATTCCGAAATCCTCGGCTAATTTTCGGCAGTCCCGATTGGCGCGGATCGTTCGTGAAAGACGGTCGATGACCTCTTCACGGTCGCGGGCGATTTCGGACTCGACGCAATAATCGGCGCTGGCCCACCACCGGAATGGATAAGTCGAGGCAAGCGCGACATAGTCGGCGATGGTCCATGGAAAGCCACCGTATCGCGCGGCGGCGACGAAGCCGGCCGAGTCCAGGCAGAGAGCGGACAGACCGAGCGCATTCTTCAACTGATGGGTCCGCCAGCCCGCCCACTCCCGCCAGCCCCGCTTGGTCGACCAGCGAGAGAGCCCGTTCGCGGAAATGAGCGCGGTCTGCTGAAGGGACCGAGCGCGCGCCAGGATCGCGCCTTCATTAAGGTGCGGTAGTCCCACAATGATGTCGATCGGCATTGAGATCACCTTCCAACGTATGTCGTGGTGTGCTTGACGGTCGCGCGCGTTCACGGTACGTTCCGCGTGCTGGGGGCTTGGAATGAAGAACACTGCTTTTCACGATCGATTTGATCTCGACATCACGCTGCGCGACGCGGGTTTGGACGCTGAAAACCGTCCCACGCGCCGCATGATCGCGAACGCGGCGATCGGCATGGATGTCGAAGACGCCTATTATTCGGTCCGCGAGCTGCGCGAGGCGGTAGCTTGGACGCATGAGGGCGACGTGGCGGGCAAGCGCAAGCTAATGGAGATCCTCGCCAATGACGGCGCGGATGATTTCCAGCGCTGCATCTATTTCTGTCTCGCGGGCCGCGGCGTGGTCGACATGCTCGATGATCTCGAGTGGCTCGAAGACCTGCTGGAGCGTCGCGGGCGTGTTGCCGGCGAGGTTCGGCGGATGAAGGCCAGGCGGATGCCGCTCACGAATCCCTATGTTGCGGACGCCCCGGACGGGCCGCTGGTCAAACTGGACGGTGACTTCGAGCAAGGGCCTTCATGGTGGGCCGATCCTTCGCTCACCTCCTGAAAGCGTCGCGGCGCGGGCACCGTTGCAGCGCCGCCGCTGTCATTGCTCGCACTGTAGACGCTCTCCTCGACGCCAGCTCGAGGGCTCGATCCAGCGTCCGGCCAGAGCGCCTGCCCCGTTAGCCTTCGCCTGAGAAAAGGCGGCTGTGTATCGCTTGGCGCGCGGTGGATCGCCGCGAAGATATTGGATCTCGGGAATAGCCAGACCTGCGCGGATGAGCCGTTCGCCGAGATCCTCGCCGTCTACGGTCACGATCGCGACCGGGCGCCCGTAGGTGCTGGACGGGGTGATTTTGATGTCCGCCGATTTGCCGCGAAGCACGTTGGCGGCGAGATCTTGCGCAGCCTTCCCACATTGCCAACAACCGTCACTGCGTTCGCACATTTGCCGGCGTTCGAATGCGTCGACGCCGAGAAGCCGGAAATCGACGGCCACGGTGTCGCCATCAAGCGCACGCGCTCTGGCTTCGAAGATCCGGTTCGTCGGCACCTGGGACGAAGCGCTGCACGATGCGAAGGCGAAGGCCGCGAGAAGAATCGACCGCATCAAGAGACGATCTCAACTTCGACGTGAGCGTCGCGCGAGGGCGACGTCGAAACGCAGAACGGCTGCAGTGGATTGCCCGTCCGAACAATACTGACGCGCCCCGATTGCGCGTCGAAAAGCTGGGAGGCGACGCGGTGGGCGTTCTCGCGGCTGCACAGGAGATAGCGCTTGGGCGAAAAGTGGGTGGCTAGGGCAGGCATGACAGATCCTCTTAGCGGAGATCATGGTCCGGGCACTCCGGCTCATGCAAATATTGTCTTGTGAACTTTGGTCACCGGTACGACCGTCCAGTCCCGCTCCATGAAGCGGCTGATCGCGTAGCCTTGGCGGGTGTCAGGATCCCTGAAACTAAGTCGACGGCCGCGTTTCACGACGATGAACTCGTTGCCGACGTGTCCGTCCGAGAAAGCGAGGGCTGACGCAAGATTGATACGGTCGCCATCCTCGATCTTGCGGGCGCGCCGTGCCAGATTGGCGTGGCAGCGGCGGCGCCAGTCGAGGGCATGTTCCTTGTCCGTAGGGGTCAGCAGAGCGAGGATGTACGCGGGGCAGCTATCCTCGCAAGGGCCCATGGATTCCTCCATGTCTTTATACCCAAAGACGTAGCCTTCCTTGTCGCGCGGGTTCCATCGGACGAGGCAGACGATGGCGAATACCTCGCCTGCTATTCCGTTAGTGATAACTTGTGTTGCCGCATAATAGACGCGGTTCCCTGGGCAGGACGAGGCCAGAACCTTGAGCCCATGAGACGACCCGTCATCGCGCGGGCGTTCATAGGTGAACTGGGCATCGAGATAGGCTTTCGCAGTAGCGTGTCCTCCCATCGAGGAGCGGGGCATGTAGAGCCAGCCCATGGCAGTCTCCTTCATCGGTTTGAAATGGCCTACCAGTCGAAAGTTGGCAGGTCGGTGATTGGCTGGCAGTCTCGGTCGAACTGGACCCATTCGGCGCCGACGGTCTCGACGTAGTCGAGGCAGGCCTGCAGTGAGGCCGGCATTGCGGTGCGACCGGAAGATTTCACCCAGACGAACCAGCCATATTCCTGCCATCGCTCCGCGACGATCAGTCCCTGCCAGATATTTGGGTTGCTGATCGCGGCGAGCGGCAGAGGAAATTCGACGAGCGCGTCGAGCTCTCGGGCGGTGTTCTCATCGACGTGGGCGGTCGAGAGGCAGGCGAGAATCTTGGTTTCGAGTGGCATGACCTGGTCCTTCACGCGGCTTGGGCGAGGGTGCCGACAACATCGCCCGTCGAACCGGCGGTTCCCTCGGCGGCTGTTCCCTCGCTAAAGGACAAAAGATAGTTGAAGGCCTGTTCGGCCTTGGATGCGGCGTGGATGATGGCGGTCTTGTCGCCCTTCAGGATGCCCAACCAGTGCCCGACGTAGCTTGCGTGGCTGTCGTGGAGCTCGTTTGGAAGGCCAAGATGCGCGCAAACGAGGCCGCTGCCGATCTCGGCAACCAATTCTTCGAAACTATAGGCATTGTCGCCGAACCGTTTGCCGAACGTACGCGCCAGCCGACTGGCGCTGCCCGACCAATGCGTGGTCTCGTGGCCTCGGACAGAAGCGTAATGATCCATCGTCCGGAACGTGCGGGTTGGAGGCATTTGGATGTAGTCAAAGGTTGGGCTGAAGTAGGCCCGGTCGCCGCCGTGCCGGACGTCTGCTGGAATGGCAGCGAAAAAGCGGTCGATCGCATCTTGATGGACCGAAGCGTCGATCGGCGCCGGCTCCTGCATCGATGGATAGAAATAAGGCGGCAGGCCGTCGATCTGATCAGCGTTGAAGACAATGTAATGCCGCAGGAAGCGGATGCTCCGCTCCTTCTCGGCACCGGTGACCGGGTTGGACTCCGTCTTCTTGAAGCTCGAATAATAGACGGACAGCGAGCCTTGCTCGCCGCGGCGCACATGGCCGCCGAGTGCCTCGGCCTGGCGAAACGTCATCCAGTATCGCGAGCGATAGCCCTGCGCGTCGGCGATCGCCCACAGGTAGAAGGTGTTGATGCCGGTGTACGGAGTGCCACAATGCCTCAGCGGACGGCTACCGCCTCCCTCTGAGCGCCAGGGACGGCTCCAGGGCGGCACGCCCTCTTCGAGCTTGCGGATGATGAGATTGGTGATCTCGGCCGCGACGTCGCGGCTTGGCCTCGTTTTGACGGACATGGCGATGCTCCGGCGAGCGGGCGACGAGAGGCCGCCAACGTCCGAAGACGTCGGCGGCCAAGCGCCCAGGAGGAGGATGGTGCACGGGGGATCGTGGGCATCGGCCGACGATCGAGAGCCGGTGACACTCAGGCGGCAGGCTCTCCAACGAAGTCCTCGGCGGCACCGACGCTACCGTTGCTAGTCGGAGTCTCGTCGTCTTCGGCACCCCCGATTTCGAGGGTCTCCTCCGGAACCACGTCGAGGAACCGCATCGCGTTCGGCACCCAGGCGAGCGCCGCCGCCTTGACCTCGGGTTCGACAATGGCGTCACCGGCGAACAGCTTCTGGCAGCTCACCGAGATCTCGTCCTTCTTGAGTGACGCATGCCGGGCGGTCAGCGGCGCTCCGCCGACATCGTGCAGAAGGCTGAGGATGCTGCCCTTGTTGACGCGGTCGAAGAAATTCTCCGACGTCGGCCGCCACCAGCTCGCGACATCGATATCGAGAATCGATGCCAGGCGGTTGTGCAACGGGATATGCTCGTTCCGGGTGCCGGGCTTCGCCTCCAGCGAAAGTGCGACGATATAAGCGAGCCAGCCTGCCTTGCTGTCGTCATCGAGCGCTCGGAACCCTTCGAAGCGGTCGAGTTCGCTCTCGTGCTCGGTCCATGCGGCGTCGAGACCGTCATGCGCCTCCGACAGATAGTCTCGCGCGCGCGACGGCGGTAGGTCGCCGGACATGGGATCCTGCGGACCGGTGGCCCGGATCGTCGTGCCGTATTTAATCACGGTGCCGGCATCCGGGTTCGACGCGTGGCTGCGCGCGTCGATCATCGCGAACAGCGCGTAGTCCAGCGCCAGGGCGGGCTGGCGTAGCAAGCTGGCCGCGAGGATATCGCGGCGCTGCATCGCCAGTTCGTCGTAGAGCCGAGCGCTCAGCGGCTTGCCCCCCGGCGCGACGGCCTCCGGCCGGTGCCTCGCGTCCCGCGGTTCGCTGTCGATGATCCGGAAGCGATTGGAAGTGCGCTCCCCGCGCTCGCCGCTCTCGTCGGTGTCGCCATCCTCCCGATCGCCGCCGGTCTCGTCGCTCTCGTCATTGGCGGTGGGCTCGTCGAAGAGGATCTGCTGCTCGCTGTAATACTGAGCGTCGAGGCGCATCTCGCCTTGAGGCGTCAGTAACAGGAACGCCCCGACGTGCGGCTTCAATTCCTCGGGGAGAACAGGCGGGCGATTCTCGATCGCGTCCGCCTCGGCGATCAGGCGGTCGTCTTCCTGGTGAAGAAGCTTCAGCGCGTCTTCGGAGAGTAATCCGTCCTGCATTTCCGCATCGAGCACGCTACTTCGCTCGCCGATGTCGAGGAGACGGGCGGACTGTTCCTCAGTCAGGGCCGGCTGCTGGAGGATCGCGCGGTACAGGCCGTGCGCCGCATTGTGCGCATAGTTGCTGGCGATTGGGCGGATCCAGGCGAATCCCATTTCCTCGCCGATGCGCTTGGCCTCGGCTTCCATGATCTCGCCGGCCAGGCGATGCGCAATTTCCGGATGCACCCAGACATCGTTGCCCTCGGTGTAGAGGTCGCCATCGACCTTGCCGCCGGCCTCGCGATATCGGGCCTCGCCGACCAGAATGGCGATGGGATCGCTCGCTTTCAGAGTGCCGTTGGCGATGACTCGCCGGATGGTATCCGCGACCACATGGGCATTCTGGTAGCTGTTCCAGACGAGGAGCTGCTTTTCCTGATTCTCGGTCGATGCGTAGGCCTTGGCGACATCGAGAGTGATCTCTCCGGTGCTGAGCGCCTCGAAGATCGGTTCAGCGAGCGACGCGAGCCGGAGGCGCCCCTCGATGAACCGGCGGGTGACATTGAAGCGCTTGGCCACCGCATCGATGTCCCCGGTCGTCTCGATGAAGTCCTGAAAGGCGCGGCATTCCTCGGCCGGCGTCAGATCCTCCCGTTCGAAGTTTTCCACCGTGGAGATCTCGCGCAACTCGCGATCGTCGCCGGTTACGATCTTGACCGGCACATCATAATCGTTGGCATCGATCTCCCCCATCTTCGCCAGCAGCGACGCGCCGAGAAAGCGTCGGTCGCCCGCAATCACTTCGAAGGTGCCGCGCGGCTTGCTGGGCTTGATGAGAAGGTTCTGCATTATGCCGCGGGCGCGGATGCTGGACGCCATACGCTCGATATTCTTGGGCGGCGTGGTGCGAACATTCCTTGTCGAGCGCTTCAATTGGGCGAGCTTGACGGTCTGGGTCATAACCAATCTCCTGGAGGTGGTGATGCCCGGCGAAATCCCTCACCGGACACCCTCCCGGTCCCCCTCCCCTCTTCCTCAGGATGTCCCGTTCCCATGGGCCGCATCGGCCGTCTCCGAGGCGCCGCGGATAAGTCGGTCAAGTATCTCGGCCGCGTTCGGCACCGGCAGGAAGACGCGGGTTCGATATTGGATCACCTCGGTGAAGCAGCCGATCGACTTCAGCCATGCGAGTTGCTGGGAGAGCGCGCCGACAAGCTCGAGCCGAGGTAAGCCGTTCACCAGTGCGCGCTTGATGGTCATCGGAAATGGGCTGGTGAGATCGACACTGCGGCCCGAGAAGGCAGATTTGGCGATGTCGGCGGGCGGCATGTTCTCGGCGCGCTCGATGCCGAGCTTAGTGAAGAGCTGGACGACATGCTCGTCGAACACGAGACGGCCGAGCCAGCTATTGCCGGCCTTGTCGGCGATGCGGTTGACGACAAGATGGTCGCTCGGAAGCGCCGACCAGATTGGGAGAAGCAGACCAGTCGCCAGGCGGACGGTCTCAGTATCGACCTTGTTTGCGGCCTCCTCGGCTTCCTCGAGCCATTTGGCGGAAAAGGCCTCCCGGTCGATCGTGGTCCAGGCGCTCTCGAAGAGTTCATCCTCGCGCATATATTCGCGGCGCGTCGGGCGCATCAGCTCGATGCGCGGGATCGGCGTGCCTTCCTTCTCCTCCATGAGTGCCCGCGCCCGGGTCTGCAGCGCAACCATGCCAGACTTGCCATTGATGAGGAATTCGGCGGTCGCGTCCGTGTCGGCGATAAGGAGGATGCGTGCGAGGGAGACCGGCACCCGCCGCTGTTCGATCTCGATCGTGAGGAGATGCGAGGTGGCGCCGCTGACCGCGTCGGTTCGCATCAGCGTGTCGTCGATCAGCGTAGCCTTGTCGACCAGAATGGTTTCGACGCCGACATCGAGCCGACCCGCCTCGCGCGCAGCCGAGACCCGGGTCTCCACGAGCGAGAGGAACTCGTCGAAGATCTTGTTCTGCAGGCCGATCGGCAGAGCGAGGATGCGGTTGAGCCAGCGCTGGATGGGCGGCAGCTCCTCCTTCATCACTCCGTCCTTATCGCAGAGTTCAAGGCCGGTCCGGCTTTCGAACTCGACGTGGCTGACGCTGGTGAGCTTGCCGCCAACGAGCAGGTGGAACCAGCTCACCAGGGCTGCACAGGCGTATTCACTTTCGAGATTGTCAGCTGGATCGAACAGATTCTGTCCGCCGGTCTGGCGCTGCCCGCGCGTGAGCGCTCCCAGGCTATCAAGCCGCCGCGCAATCGTGCTGGTGAAGCGGAGTTCGCCTTTGCAGTCCGTCGTGACGGGCCTGAACAACGGCGTGCTGGCCTGGTGCGTTCGATGTGTGCGGCCAAGGCCCTGGATCGCGCGATCGGCGCGCCAGCCAGGCTCAAGCAACAGGTGGACCCGCTGCTCCTGGTTCATGGCGTCTCTGGAAGCGTGGTAGGATCGCCCGGTTCCGCCAGCGTCCGAGAAGACCAGCATGCGCTTGCGGCCCTCCATGAATGCCGCCGCCTCGGCTTGGCTTGTTCGCGTCGACCGGGTCTCGAGCTTCTGGCGACCGTCGCCCGTCGAGATCAGACGCTTGGTGCGTCCCGTCACTTCGGCAACGCGATCATGTCCAAAGTGCTCGAGAAGTCCGTCCAGTGCCGACATGATGGGGGGCAGTGCGCAAAGTTGTTCGATGAGGTGGTCGCGCGCGGCTTCTGCTTCGGGATTGTAGACCGGATTGCCGGCCTCGTCTTCCATCGGAACCGAGCGAGGGGTGCCGGTGTCGTCGGTGAAGACGCGCATCTGCCTTGTTGGGAAGGCGCGCTCCAAATAGTCGATGACATATTCGCGAGGCGACAGATCGATCTCGAGATCCGCGCGCTCGTCGGGGCTGAGCGCGCCGAGCCGGCGGTCGAGGATGGATTCGGCCGTCGTGACGAGCTGCATCACGACGGACTGCCCGCTTTCGAGATGCTGTTGGGCTGCGGAGATCACGGTCGGCAGCTTCATCGACAGCAAGACCTGACCGAAGAAGCGCTGTTTGGTCGACTCGAACCGTGAACGTGCCGACGCTTTGGCGCCGCTATTGAGCGTCGCGTTCTCCAGGCCGTCGACGACCGCGGTCAGCTCGAGCGCTTTCTCCATGTTCTGGTGGATGATCGACCAGGCGTCGGCATAGGTGTCGTAGATCTCGATCTGGGCCGGAGTCAGCTCGTGCTTGAGGATGTCATATTCGACACCGGCGAAGCTGAGCGCGCGGGCCATGTAGAGGCCGGTCGCCTTGAGGTCGCGAGCGACAAGCTCCATGGCTGCGATACCGCCCTTGCGGATGCTGCTGATGAACTGCTCGCGGTCGGCAAAGGCGGTCTCCGGTCCCCACAGACCGAGACGGACGGCATAGGCGAGATTGTTGATGTCGGATGCCCCGGTCGCCGAAGCGTAGAGCACGCGCGCGCCGGGCAACTGGTTCTGCAGCAGGACGCCGCAGATTCCCTGCTGCGAACCCTCTTTCGCGCCAAGGGCGCCCTCCCCGCCTGCGACACCACCCATCTCATGGGCCTCGTCGAATGCGATGACGCCCTCATAGTCGGCGCGAGCCCAATCGGTGATCTGCTTCAGTCGGCTATGATCGCCGCGTAGCGAGCGTAGCGTCGGATAGGTGACGAGCAACACTCCCTGATCGAGTTTGATCGGCTCATCTATTTTCCAGTTGGAGATGGGCTGGATGTCGCCACTCAGCCCGCCCAGCGCGGTCCAGTCCCGACGGGCATCTTCGAGCAGCGGCGCGTTCTTGGTCACCCAGATGTTGCGTCGACGCCCCTGCAGCCAGTTGTCGAGGATGCAGGCAGCGATCTGACGGCCCTTTCCGGCGCCGGTGCCATCGCCGAGAAAGAAGCCCTTGCGATAAGCATCGCCGTCGTCGGCCAAGGTGAGACCGACGCCTTCCTTGTTCGGCTTGAAACGACCGGGAATGGTCTGGGACCAGGCATGCCCGGCATAGACCACGCTCTCGAGCTGCGAGGCCGAGAGCAGCCGTTCGGTAACGGTGCGCTCAGGGAGCTTTGGCACATAGCCGGGGATCGGCGCCGGGATCGAGCCCATTGCGACCGACTCGACCAGCGCGGTCGGGTGTTCGCCTGCCTTGTCGAAGACGATGCGGCTTGGTCGGTAGGGGAGATAGACGCCCGTCTGATCGAGCAGCGGCGCCGGTGTGTCGAGCTTGGCATAGTTCACCGGCAAGACATCATTGCGAGCCGGCGCGTGATATGGACGCGGTTCTGGCCGGCTGCTTTTGACCGCTCGGAACATCGAGACGCCAGAGGAGCGCTTTGGAGCCGGTGCCGGCAGGTCGGCGCGCGCAGGTGCGCGTTCGTGAACCGTCAGCGCTTCGATCAGCTCGGTGACCGAAGAGCGTTGGATGATCGCCGGCGGAGCCTTGCCTGGCAGCTTGTCGATGACGAACAAGCGAACCGCGATCGATGTGCCGTGCTTCAGATAGCATTTCTCAAGACGGATCGCCGTCCTGACGGTGACGTCGCGCACCACCGTCTCGTACTGATCGCGCATCCTGGCATTCGGTCCGAACCAGTCCGGCATGATCGCGACGAGACGGCCGCCGGGGCGCAAGCGGCGCATCGCGGCTTGGAGGTGGCGCACCGCGGCATAGTCGTCCGCCCCTCTGCCCAACGAGCGCGAGAAAGGCGGGTTCATAACGATCAGCGTCGGGCGCTCGATATTGCTGAGGGAGGAGTTGAGCGTGGCGCCGTCGTGGCCGGTTATGACCGCGTCCGGGAAGACATCGACGAGCCGCCCGCGGCGCGGAGGGTCAAGTTCATTGAGTTGCAGCGCCCGGTGTGCGCCGACCTGAGCAACGAGGAGGCCATTGCCAGCACTCGGCTCTAAGATGATGTCGTCAGGCTGGACGTTGGCGAGCAATACCGCGACGGCGCCGATATCGACCGGGGTCGAGAATTGCTGCCATTCGATCTGCTCTTCGCTGCGGACGGTTTGTGTCGGCAAGCGGCCCGCCAGTTCGATTATCGGCCGAACGTCGTCAAAGGAGGTGAGAGGCTTATCCGAAGCCCGGAGATGGAGGGCGAGCGCGTGCTCCAGCACCTCGAAGCTGTCGCGCTGGGTCCAGCGTCCTTCGGCATCCGAACCGCCGAACGCCGCTGTCATCGCATCGTTGAGGTGCCGGCGCGTGACCGGCTGGCCGGAGTTCAGGCGAGGAAGGAGATGACGCGCTGCGTCGCGATCGGCACGGTCGGCCGCGTGGAAGAGGTCGGTCATTGGGGATCTCCTGCGTGGCTGCACCCTCGGCAGCATCACACTCTCGATCCCCCTCCCCTCTTTCCTTGGCTCGGCGCCGACGATCGCCGTCTGCCGCTCGACAGAAGAGGCAACCTGATCGATATTGACCGAAACACGGAGGGCATCTTGGCCGACGATAATCTTCTGACTCTGACCGCAGACATTGTTGCGGCGCATGTTTCCAACAACTCGGTCGCCGTCTCAGAGCTGCCAATTTTGATCGCCAGTGTTTTCGGTGCACTGAGCAATGTGCTCAATCCGGCGGCAGTCGCTCCGGAGAAGGTGACGCCCGCCGTGTCGATCCGCAGTTCGATCAAGCCAGACTATTTGGTGTGCCTGGAGGACGGGAAGAAGCTGACGATGCTCAAGCGCTACCTGTCCACAAACTTCAATATGACGCCCGATGACTATCGCGCAAAGTGGGGACTTCCGAAGGACTATCCGATGGTTGCACCAAACTATGCTGAGCGTCGGCGGGCACTTGCACATGCCGTTGGGCTTGGCCGAAAAGGGCGGAAGAAGGCCGAGCTCGTGCTTGGTGCGGCCGCGGGACCCATTTCGGAGCCTGCGAAGCCCGGACGAAGAAAACTTGGCATCTCGGGAGCGAAGGCGGCCGCCGTCGGCGTATCAGAGAAGAGGCCTGAATCGGTGGAGACAGTTTCGAAGCCTGGGCCTCGTCGTCGCGGGAAGACGCCCGCCAAATAGAGCCGACGGATCAAGTGCGGAGGCGGTTTCTCGCATCGAGGGCCTTTGCCCAATCCTTGAACTGAGACGGCGGTGGCGATCGACGGATGAGCAATCCCGGGCGGACATAATGCTGTTCAGCCTGAGCGCCGGCGCGCCTTCCCTCAGGGTCATTGTCTTCTGCAATCAGCAAGGTGGTCACGCTGGCCGGGATGATAAGCTGATTCAATCGCCGCGCACCGAGCGAGGCCCAACAGGGAATATCGTTGAAGCGCCAGAACGCGTCCGCGGTCTCGAACCCTTCGGCGACCGCCAAAGTGGAGCCCCCTGCCCTTCCTCGCCAAGCTCCAGACAGCGGCGTGCCGAGCATGACTTTGCGCACATAGTCGGCGGTCTTCTCGTCTAGGAAGATTCGCTGGATCGCGACAAGCTTCCTGATCTCGCGAACCGCTATGAGCAGCGCCGGCAAGAATACCGTCTTCGGCTTCGGCAGATACGGACAGCGCGGATGGAATCGTATGTCGGGCGGGGCAGGCAGGAGATTGCGGCGAGCAAGATAGCGCTCGGCGAGCGAGCCCCGAACGTCAATCGCCTGATCCCAGATCCTCTGGACGTTTGCAGCGCGCGGAGTGTTCGCCGGATCAGGCCGCGCATAATGCTGTCCTGGGCGTACGCGACGCAGCTCGCGAAGCACGTCGTCGCGTGAACAGCCGGCGAAACAGGTGACGAGGATGCTCCGGTCGCCTTGGCGGATTGATAGGCTCGGGTCGCTGTCGGCATGTGCGGGGCATCGGCACATCGCGACATTGCCGGTCCAGGTGCCACCAAGGGCTCCGACGATGTCTACAAGTTCCTGTGAGGGATGTTTGGCTGTAAGCGGCATAGTTCTACCTCCTGCTTACAAGCTCGGCCCCCCTTCCCTCTTTCCCTGATCCGATCGTTGAGGACAGACTCCTCCCGCGCCGCGCTCACGCGAACGGCTCGGAGATCATCGGTCAGTCGTCAGGCCGATTCGCGCGGCGCTCGGCGTAACTGATGACGAAGGCTTCCCAGACGCGCAGCCACTCGGTGTCGGTGCGCTCTTTGCTGAAATTCGGGCATCCCTTGCGAAAAGCAGCCGCCATATCGTCGACTGCCCAGGGGTTTCCCTTGGTGAGCCCAATCTGGCGAAACACCGCCTCGCGGGTGCCGTATGCCAATGAGCCTGTCGGGAATGCGAGGAGCGGTTCTGTATCCTTCGAAGGCGCAGCTGGCACGTCGCGGCGCACTTTGACCGATGATCTCGGTGCCGTTTCCGGCGCCGCTGCTCCAATCAGTCGAAGGTGGGGGCCGACGAGCTTGCGCTCCATAGGCGCGGGCGAAGGGTGCAAAACCACTTTCCGGCCCGAAAGATCGACATTCGCATTCGGGTAGACGGCCGACACGATCTGCATCGTCTCGCGAACGGTCTGGCGGAAGCGCTTGCTGTCGGCCTCGTTGCCCAGATGCTTGGCGAGCTGGTCCCATGATATGACCTGACCCTTGTCCGAGCCGATACGTGGCAGCCGGTAGGCAAGGTAGGTATAAAGGTCGAGCGCGGTCGGCGTGCCCTTGAGTTCGCGGATAGCGATTTCATTCAGCGGGACAGCGTGATCAATGAGGTGGCTGTAAAAGGCTTCCGACATGCGGATTTCGCGCGCAAACGAGCCATTTTTGTCGAGGGAGCCTGCATATTCGTTCGAGATTTTGACATCGCGGACGGCAAAGGCGTTGTCGTCAGTCTCGGTCCCATCCCACCGAATCTGCCACTCGCAGGCGAGTAGCCGATCCACCTGTTCGCGCATGAGATTGGCAGTGCCACGCGGGCCGTAGGAAACCGTCTGATAGCCAAGTCGCCGCATCCACTCGGTGAAGTTCCTGCCGAGATAGACGTCGCGCGATTGCTTCATCACTGCTTGCGACAAGAGATAGATCAGCGCGACACGGGGATAAGCACCGTAGGGTACGCCAAGGCTTCGCATGACGGACTTGCCGTCGACGTTCTGAAGGACAGGTCTTGGGTTGATTGCGAGCGCGTATTTCCCGTCTTCGCGAACGATCGGCTGTGTATCGTCCTTCGGTCGCTTGGTCGGCAAACTCATTGCACACAGCGCTGAATGGAGGAACGCGGGGACCGGTTCTTCGTCCTGAACACGGAGAAAGGCGTCGAGGGTGAGTTGGGTGCCGGCGGTCGTGGCGAGTTTGCGCACGCCGTCTTCGCCGCCGTTGAGCATGGCTAGTGCGTATTGGTGCCCGAGCGGCCTATGCTGATCCCCATTCATGGTCTGCCCTTCCCCCCGAATCTGCCGAGGGCTGTGATGGGCATGTCTCAACAGGTTTGGAGACCGAAATCAACCCTGTTGGCAGTTTGGGAGGGGGAATGGCCTCCAGACCTGCAAAAACACCGATGATGTCGGTGCCCTTTTACCCACGGGCCACCCTTCCCTCTTCAAATTCGAAAAATCAAAGCGATTCGCGAATCGGTTTTTCTTAGGTTGATTCCAGTAATAGGTATGCGCTCTGACATCATCGGTCAGCTCGCACCGAGATCATCGCTTTGACGCACCGAGATCATCGGAAAGTACCGACATCATCGGTAGTTATCCACAGACAGCAGTTCAGGCCTTCCATTCGATCGCACGATTGGTCTCCGAATCAGAATGGCTCGGAGATCATCGGTCGAGATGGGTTCTGCGTTGGCCTGATAACTTGCCCAGGGGCAAAGGGCTCGGAGATCATCGGTCATGTTGTAAGCTTGATGGCCATTTTGTTGCTCAAAACTGCCAACGCGGCTATTGTGGGCCATCAAACCCACAGAAGCGGAATCCGATGGCCACTGACGCAACCCTAACTCAACCGGATGACCTGATCGAGGGTGGTCTGGATGTCCTTCACAGGAAAGCGCTGACGATCCTCAAGCGCATTCGAGATAGCGCGGTCGATCCTGAGACCGGTCAGAAGCGCGGCCCTACCTTTCCTATCTCGAAGGCGGCGGCCCTGGTTGGCCGCACAGCCTCGGCTGTTCGCGAAGCAGAGCGCGATGGTAGGCTGCCGGAACGGGAGCGAACAGGATCAGGCCATCGGCTCCAATACACGCTGGAAGAGCTCGACCACATGCGTGAGGTGTTCGGCACGCGGCCTTGGCGCGAGCCGACGGACACGCCGGCGATCATCTCGGTCTGCAATTTCAAAGGTGGCGTGGGCAAGTCGACCATCGCCCTGCATCTCGCACAGCATTTTGCGATCCACGGCTATCGCGTGCTGTTCATCGACTGCGATAGCCAGGCGTCGTCGACGATGATGTTCGGCTATCGGCCAGATGTCGATCTGGAGGAGGAGGACACGCTCTATGGGCACTTCCACAATCCGGAGTTGCTCGGCGTACGGAAGATCATCCGCAAGACGCACTTCCATAATCTGGACCTCATCCCGTCGAACCTGAGGCTCTACAATCTCGAATATGAGATCGCCGGCTACATGGCGAAAAACCAGAACATGGAGATCATCGACCTGATTGCCGAAGCGATCGATTCGGTGGTCGAAGATTACGATATCGTGATCATGGACCCGCCGCCGGCGCTTGGCATGGTGTCGATGGCGGTTCTCCAGGCTGCGAACTGCATGGTGATCCCGGTGCCGCCAAGCCTGGTCGATTTCGCCTCGACCGTTTCCTTCATCGACATGACGCGCACTACGATGAAGCAGCTCGAGACGATCGCGGGCCGCGGTCGGCCGGCATATAACTTCATCAGGCTGGTCGGCAGCCGCGTTGATGAGAGCAAGTCGATGCACCGTGAGGTGCTTTCGATGATGCGGCAGGTATTCGGCGGCTCAATGACGCAGTCGGTGATGGTCACTAGCGCTGAAATCGACAATGCAAGCTCGCGCATGAAGACGGTGTTCGAACTCGAAAAACCGGTCACATCTCACGAGGTTTACAATCGCTGCATGAGGCATCTGAACGACGTTTGTAACGACATCGAGCAGGATGTCTTGCGTACCTGGGCGAGCAGGGCAGGGGGCAAGGTTTGAGGGCAGTTGCCACGTGGCAACTGCGGCGAAATTGCGTTGTGAAGATCAAGCCGCCGAAGGCGGATTTAAGTGGTTATCTGACAGAGAGTTGCCACGTGGCAACTAAGGCAAAAAGACCGTTAAAACAATAGATTGAACGAAAATATTATGCAAAGCCGCCAGTGGAATCTACTCCATCGGGAGGTGCCCAGTGCAGGTGAGTTGCCACGTGGCAACTCGGGCTTCTCGAGAGGGTCTAAGGCGGCCAAAAGTGAAGAAGGAATGGGCCGATGAGCAAGGGAAATAAGGGCTTCGGCTCGCAATTCACGGAAGGTCTCGACGACGAGGAAAACCTCGACAAGGCGAACCCCGCTGAAGGCATCATGGCAAGCCGCAGCCAAACGCTCGCGCGCATCGCCACGGGCAAGTCCGTGGCTGATCGGACCGAGTGGGTAGACCCCGCGAAATGCCGGCCCTGGCGGATGCACAACCGCGATCTCGACCATCTGTCGGAAGAAAGCTGCCGTGATCTGATCGACTCATTCCTCTCCGCCAAGAAACAGCGGATCCCAGCGATCGTCCGCCGGCTGAAGGACGACCCAGAGTTCGATTACGAGATCATCGCCGGCGTCCGGCGCTGGTGGACCGTGAAGTGGCTGCGCGCTCACCATCATCCCGAGTACGAGTATCTGGTGACGATCCAGAGCGTCACAGATGAGGAAGCGTTCCGAGTTTCGGACGTCGAGAACCGTTCGCGCAAAGACATATCGGATTGGGAGCGCGCCAAGGAATATACGATCGCGTTGGCCGAATTCTACGAAGGCTCGCAGTCACAGATGGCCGCCCATCTGAACCTGTCAAAATCCTGGCTGAGCCGATTGCTAGATGTCGCGCGACTGCCAGAAGAGCTGGTCGCTGCGTTCTCTGACACGCATGACATCACGGTTCGCGTGGCTCGCGACATCAAGCCGCTTGCTGGCGATGCCAAGACGCTCGCCAAGATGCGGGAGGAAGCTGAGCGGATCGAGGATGAGCGCACTAAGAGCGGCTTGAAGATTAGCGGGCCCGAAGTTGCCAAGCGTCTGGTGAAGGCGACGGTTCAACCTGCGTCGAAGGGGAAGGCCGAGACGGAGCTTACCGGCAAGGGCGGCAAAGTGATCCTGCGATACACCAAGGCGAGGGGAGGGGGCCTCACGATCAAGGTGCCGCCCAAGGCGGACGCAACCCCCGCCGAATTGCTCAAGGCAATCGAAGGCGTCCTGGCGCAACGGTAGCCATTCGACGGGCATTGTGCCCAACGGCATCCTCAGGTGGTTGAGTTGTACTTCTCAGCGATGCTGCCGGTTATGGAGTGTCTCACGCGGCCGCCAAAATGCTGACGGATGAAATCGCCCGCGTCCCGGGTCTTCGCTCCGACGAAGTTCTGCGCGTGACCGACGGTAGAGCGGTTCTGCCTTAAGATGAGCTCCCGTTCCGGAAGCGCTGCGATGCGATCGGCGAGGGAGCGAGATCCGGCGGCGACGAAGAGCTTGTTCGGCGCAATCGGGAGCGTGACATATGAGGAGCGATCGCCCAGCCAGGCGAAACTGGTGGGGATGTCGAGCGGCCAATCGGACACCCAGAATTCTCGCCGGTTTGTGGTCGTGATCACGCGCCAGTCCATGTTGATGAATGAGCGTCCGCGCTCTGCATCGTCGATGACGGTCCTCAAGATCTCCATCTGTAGGGCGCTGACGGCTTCGGGCGGCAGGTCGACAGGCTGGTCGAGGCCAAGAATGGCTTTGCCACCCTCGGGGCTGAGCAGGGCGCCCACTGCCTCTTTCAGTCCGCGCATGTCGAGCGGCGTGCGAAACCAGAGCGACATGACGAAGCGGCCCCAATCGGAGCATTGAAGATCGCTGAGCTCGTTGATCCGGCCTTCTAGCAGCTTTGCGTGAACCTTGGCCGCTGCATCGTCCACGACCTGCATGAACAGCGTCTCCATTTGCTGGGCATGCTCGGGCGGAAAGCCGACGGTCCTGTAGAGGTTGTCCTCGAAACACACGCTCCTGGGTGAGGCCGGCTTGCATTCGATCTGGCCGATGCGATTGCGCCAATAGCGCAGCAGCATATCGCCGTCCTTCCATGCCTTCAGGAGGAATTCCGGAACGAAATGGTGGCGTGAGGGAGGATTCTGGGGCTTCGACTGCATAGCAGCTAAACTATCATTCGCACGCCTACCGACGCCAAGAGCTTTCGGGCGCCCTGCGGGGTGACGTTGAGGAGCGTTGCGACGGCCCGCGGCTGCAAACCAGGATAGGTCATGAGCAAGCGCGAGAGGAGAGGAGCCTTGCTTCGTTTGGTGACATCGGACGCGCTGGCAGCCGCGATCGCGCGCTCGATCCGGTCAAGATCGCGCAGGCCAGAATCGACCACTTTACGGAGAGCGGTCATCATGGTCTCGGCAAGCGCCGTCGGCGAGGGCGGTAGCAACTTGGGCATCAGAATAAGTGAGGGTATGACCCTTGTCGTAAGGTGTGCCTGGTGGAGCAGGCGAGGCACGGCCGCGGCGATCAGCCAATTGCGATCGCGAGCGCGCGGCGGCAAGTCCCAGGATCGGCCGTCGATTGTCACCACCTCATAGCCAGCCTCTTGTCCGGTCTCGCTCAGGGCCGACAGCTCAAAAACGCGTTCGGCGATCCCGATCAAGCCAGGCTGGTTGAGCGGGGCATCAGCCGCTTCGCGCATGGTCCGCCACATGGGCCCGAAATGGGCGAGGTCAT
>FSSH01000523.1_pt1 | contig 37068 bp, 33 predicted proteins | sample 1166101 | NCBI WGS metagenome assembly FSSH01 (sample SAMEA32972668, study PRJEB13176) | freshwater metagenome | biome: Drinking water system; feature: Biomass in drinking water that filtered by 0.45 um membrane; material: drinking water | place: USA | collected 2012-12-20 | depth 0 m
TGGACAATGGGGTCCACTTTAGATTCCCGCGAAATTTCCCATCCCTTAGTTCGGCGAATGACAGCTTTTCGGCAAGCAACCTTGAGACGTGTTCGGCTCCACCCGGTCAGATTTTTTCCTCTCGATTTTTCCAAAAGCCGCCTGTTAAACGTATACCCCAATTTCTCCCGTGCGCCTCTCCCCTCCGCCATTCACCCATGGCTGTGTGGTAACGTCAGTTGCACGAACGAGGTTGTAATCTGCGCCTAACGCGTGCAACAAAAGCCTCCACGACAAAATGGGAAAACGACTCGAGCCTACCAACTCTCGTCGATCTTGGCCTTTCCTGCGAAATTCACCACGTTGTCGCCGTAAATCGGATCATAGTAGTGGCCGCTTTCCTTGTAGTCCGCGTTCCAGTTCTTGCTGCCGTCCGGATTTAAACGATACAGGAAGGGCGACAGGTGTAGGCGCTCCAGATGCCATCTGCCGCTTTGTCCGGAAGGGATGTCCTCGCCATTGCCATAGAGCATGAGGCCGCCTTCGGCAAACACTTCAAATCCCGGATCCGTGGTCATGTACTCATGGCTGACGTTCATCACCTTGTGCCCGATTTCATGGGCGATGCTTCGGCGGGAACGCATCGGCCCCGTCAAATTGCATATGGTGATGACGCCCCTGAGCCGAGAAGGCAACGTCGTGCTGTATGAGTAACCGGGGAACGAAAGTCCGCCGGTTCTCACAGATTTGACGATCCAGTTTCGACCACTTGCGAACTCTGCGAATGGATAGAAGACGTCCTGCAAGGCGATCAGGTAGATCGTCCGCGGGTTGTCTTTTTGTGGTTCAATGATGCTTTCAAACGCGGCCTTCGCCTGCGCCGTTAGCACGGAGGGATGGCGCCTTAGATGTTCGTAGGTATTTGCATATTCCGTCTCGGGTACCCCTGGGATCTCGTTTGACTGAATTGAAAGATACTTTGGGTTGATTTCTCCCGTCTTTGCGAACAAAAGCCGGATCTGAACGCCTGCGGGGGCAAAAATTTCTTTGGCCGCTCGCACGCCATCCAGCATACCTTCCGTTGTCAGTTTATTGAATAACGGATCAAAGTTTGACGGGATGTATATGCCAATGTCCATTGTTGGTTTGCCGGCCACCAGGTCTTTATTGAAATCGGCAAGGTCAAGGGATGGCAGTGCTTGCCACTTGACGCGTGGCTCTTTCAGAGGGGGATTCCCGCTCCCTCCCTCCTGCGCAAAGACGCTGCTGGCGACAATCAGCGCCATGCAGAAACAGATGAGTGTTTTCATGGCTGATTAGTAGGGGATATTTTTCAGGACCGCATCAAAGTCTGGATTCACACTTTTCGCAAACACGACTGCTGGATGATCCGGTTTGAGCGCGTTGAAGTAGAACGGCACGCCATCCTTGTGCTGCTTGTCAACGTCTGCTTGCATTTTGGATATACCGTCCATGAACTTCTGGTAGTTGTCGCCGGGTTTCTTGGATTTAACGACATATAAAAGTGCGCCGCCGGCAAAGGGTGTTTCCCAGCCAGTTGGCATTCTTGAACCAAAATGAAACACCGAACCGGTTTCCATCACCTGCCGTTTACCTTCGCTCACCAGAACCCACTTTCCGCTGATTGTGTAAATGAGGCTTTCCGCATCATGGGGATGCTCCTCCAAATACATTCCCGCCTTTAGTTCAATAAAGAAGGCACGCATTTTCTCGGCATAAAGCAGTGGCCCAAAAACGCCCTCATGGGTCAGGACGCCTACCCTTTTGGCGGGGTCAAGCATGTTTGGGACGATCGTTACATTTTCCGCGAGTTGAATCCGCTCGGGGGAAACCGGTGTTGCGGCAAGGACGTGCTTGTCGAGAATTTTCGCCTTTGCCTTCGGTGCTGCCTTTTGGCTGGTTGCTTTACTGGTGGGGGCGCTCTTATCCGCAGCGACGGCGACGGTTGACAGAGTCAGGATTGCAGTGGTTAGGGCGACGGCGATCTTCATGTTCAGTTCCTTTTGTCAATTTAGTGGGCGATCTTTAAGGTGAGAAGAGGGGGCAGGTTGGGCGGCGCTCAGAATAAACACTTCTGCGGCCATGTCAATCTCCTTGATGAATCACCGTGATAGCCACTCGCGCACTTCGTTTTGCATCACCCTGTTGGCCACATTGCGCGGCAGGGGTCATATAACTTATTCATGCAGCAATCGCTTCCCAAAAGCTCAACGTACCGTGACGTGAGGTCGATGCCAGTCGCTTGGCGTTTTTGCGAGGCGACCAAGCAAGTTGCTCCACGCGACTGTCAAGTTGCGCCTCCAACGCGGGGGTCGAGTCACCCACCTGATTCCAGAATGCAATTTTTCCTGCTCTGCACCCAGTAGCCAACATCTGGCCGCTGTTGGCGATATCAATTGCGCAAATAGCCTCTTGGTGGAAATCAACAGTGACGGGGGGTTTGCCCTCCGGACCTTTTTTGTCAAACGACCAAAGAATAAGTTGCGAACTGCCACCCGTCAGCAACCAGCGGCTATTTTTGCTCCAACTAAGTTGCACCGGTTTATACGGAAAGCCAGACATCATGGCATCACTCAGCTTGGGCAGACGCCAGAAATGAACTGAATTGTCCTGACAGCCGGCTGCAATAACCTGTGCATCCGGACTCCAGTTAAGGCTTAACAATGAACCCTTCCACTTCAGCGCCTGAGGTCGGCTGTTCCGATCAAGTACATTGTAAACTCTGATTCCACCATAGCCTGCAGCCGCCAACTGGGCACCCTTGGGACGCCAGCATAGCGCGCCGACCGTACCACCAGGAAAGGTGTACTCTCCCTCGCGGGTTCCGTCGAGTGCCAGCAAGTGTATTTTTTTTCCGCAAGCTGCAGCCAGTTGTGCACCGTCCGGTCGCCAGCTCAGGTGTTCTATCCAGTTGTTGGCGGGATCTTCAGTGAGAGGCATTTCAATAAGAAGCGCGCAGGAATGGTCAGGCCCGACATGCCAAAGGCGCACGTGGCCGTCCTGTCCACTACTGGCTAGCAGAGGTAATCTGGGATGCCAGCACAGGGCAAGTGCGCCATTTTCATGGGCAAGCCATTCCTTATGCTGGGCACCAGTTTCACCATCAACAAGATGGACTACACCACTTGTCGTGACAGCAGCCAGCCAACTTCCACAGGATGACCAGCCCATATCTGCTGGAGATTCACTTAGCACTACCTGGGACAACAAGCGCGCATTGGGCAGACCCTTCGCGATCAGCTGAGGCATTGTTTAAGCGCTCCTTCCAGGTAGTCACGATTGAGGTTGCGACCTATGAACACCAGACGATTGCAGGGCACCTCATCTCCCCATAGGGCACCAGGTATATTATCAAAGAGCATATGTACGCCTTGAAAAACCATGCGCCTATCGTCGCCCTTTATCGCCAGAATGCCCTTCATGCGGAACAGGTCGGCGCCGTCTGTGCGCAACAGAACAGATAGCCAGGCATCGAACTTTTCGGGATCAAGGCTGCCCTCAAATTCGAATGCGACTGAACTGACCGCGTCGTCATGTATGTGACCTGCATTAAAGAAGTGCTCGTCCACCGGCTCGCACACGTGCTCGTTTACATCGTAAAGACGACTGTCGAACTCCTCGGGCGTATGCTGGGTAAACAGGGCATACATGCCATCCGCAGGTACTTGCAGGTGCAGCGTGCTGGCCGTTGCCAACTGCAATTTCCAGTGAATGTCACCCGCAGTAATGAGATCACCATTGCCAGCCATGTGCGCAGGCTGTGCAAAATGGCGGAACACCTTTTCGGCGAGAACAGTCAGGCTGGTCGGCAGTGCCTCGTCGACGCGCGTCCACAGCGCTGACATATCCGGGTCGGGCCCGGTGTCAAGCGCAAGGGTGTGTGCGCCCGCCTTCAAATTGAATAGACCACCCCACTCGAAAGGATACTCAGGCTCCAGAAACGCGGGGTTGGTTTCCAGCGCACGATCAAGATCGAATCCGCCGACGTCAAGCACCTTGTCAAGCGGTGCATTTGCCATGTTCGCCAGGGTAATCTGCGCCAATTTGTTCATGTCGCGCAGTCGGGCTTGCAGAGAGCTCAGCGCCTTCTGATCAACAAGATCAGTTTTGTTCAGAACGATCATATCTGCGAAGGCGATCTGAGCCATGACCTCGTCGCTGTCATCAAGATGTTGATTCACGTGACCGGCATCGACCAGAGTGATTATGCCATCCAGATAAAATTCATCCTTGATGTCGTCATCAACAAAAAACGTTTGTGCGACTGGGCCCGGATCAGCCATGCCCGTTGTTTCCAACACGATACGGTCGAATTTGTCCCTGCGACGAGCAAGGTTACCCAGAATTCTGATCAAATCGCCTCGCACAGTACAGCAGATACAACCATTGTTCATTTCGAATATTTCTTCATCAGCGTTGATCACCAGGTCATGATCAATGCCGATTTCACCAAACTCGTTTTCAATGACGGCAATGCGCTGCCCGTGTTTTTCGGTCAGTATTCTGTTTAACAATGTCGTCTTGCCGCTGCCGAGAAAGCCGGTTAAGACAGTGACGGGAATGCGATGATCTGGCATGGGTAGCTCCCAAAAGTGAGTAACAGCAGTGAGTTTTAATTAACGTAACAGTTATTCCAGCCACAAAATTTTGTCTGCATGCGGTTCCCATACCGGACATTCAGTTGGGTCACTGGGTAACTTATCTATTGAAATTGGATACTGATCCTGGCCAGTTATGGCCGTTCACAGACGACCGGAACACTAAAAATACGTTCACAACCAGTGACTGATTTACGAATATTCGGTTGGCCTTTATTCAGGCCTCAATTTCCCATGTAAAGTTATGTTGTTGTGTCGTTTCACCCATAAATAAGTGTTCGTCACTTTTGAGGGTAATTGCGACCGATAAATTCTGGAACTTCAACTTTTATGAAAATGTTATAACATATCTTTAATTTGTGATTCCAGTTATCAAATTTTTAGAGTAACAACCAGCAACGATGCAAAGTTTCAGATTCATATTATCAGCTCCCTAGACAGCTACAGTTAAGTATTTGAATTGAATCAGCAGTTTCATTGTTTACGGTAAAATGTTTATGGCGCTCCCTCAGATAAAGATCCAGTTGGAATTTACCTACATCGACGCACGTTTTCTCATTTTTGTTTGTCATAGTGTTCCTTACTTGCTAAATTCGGGCTCGAAGCCCATTCGACTGTTCGAAATAAAAATCGGGCCGGAGAAGCGTACAGGCTTGTTTACGGTATCAAAGTACCTGGCGCGCATCGGACTAATCCTCCGGTAACTAGTTACTGGTGTCCACGGGCTTCGCTTTAGCAAAGAATTAGTTTTGAAAAACAGGGATATGAAACCATACAAGCCACTCAGGTAGACGCCTGAGCTGAATCGTTATAACTTGGTGAAAGTACAGATATCTAAACAGATAACGGGATCAGATACAAAGTATTGGAAATTATCTTAACGAGCCTTGGGCATAGACAATTATGACAAACCGACTGCCCCAGAAAGCCTCCTCGACTATATCGATGCTCCAGGATCTTGCGAAGTTGGCAAACTACTCTCTGATGGACACGCTCAATTGTGACCCTGACGCGACGAAAAACGGTGACAACCACGCGCCGCGACAAGTCTTTACCGGACACTATGTCCCCGTCAAGCCGACTCCAATCATAGACCCTGAGTATGTCGCTCACAGCAAAAACTTTTTTTCCGAGCTTGGCTTTGCCGACAGCATGGCAGAGTCCTCCGATTTCGTCCGCATGTTCTCCGGCGACATCTCTCAGGTTCCAGATCCGATGCGCAAGGTTGGTTGGGCGACTGGGTACGCACTTTCCATCTATGGCACGGAATACATTCAGCAGTGTCCGTTCCAAACTGGCAACGGATATGGAGACGGTCGTGCAATTTCTGTGCTTGAGGCTGTCATCAACGGTCGACGCTGGGAGATGCAGCTCAAAGGAGGCGGCCGCACGCCATATTGCCGCGGCGCAGACGGTCGCGCTGTCTTGCGGTCGAGTATCCGCGAGTTCTTGGCTCAGGAGCAAATGCACGCACTGGGCGTGCCGACATCGCGGTCTTTGAGTTTGTACGTTTCAAAAACGGAGAAGGTAAAGCGACCGTGGTACTCGGAGGGTTCGCGCTCGGAGAATCCTGACATGCTTATATCTGAGGCTGTCGCCATATCGACACGCGTCGCGCCGTCGTTCATTCGCGTCGGTCAACTTGAACTTTTCGCTCGCCGCTCCCGTAAAAACGAACACCCAAAAGCGCTGGAAGAACTGGAGAAGATTGTGTTGCACTTGATTGATCGTGAGTACGCTGACGTGGTCAATAAGCAACTCACAACTCCTGATAAATTGCTGTTGCTGGCGCGCGAGTTTCGTAGCCGCCTCACGTCACTGGTGGCGAACTGGATCCGCGTCGGCTACTGCCAGGGTAACTTCAACAGCGACAACTGTGCAGTCGGTGGTTTTACACTTGATTATGGCCCGTTCGGCTTTTGCGATGTGTTTAATCCCCATTATCAGCCTTGGACGGGAGGCGGTCATCACTTCTCGTTCATGAATCAACCAAGCGCAGCGCAACGCAACTTCGATATGTTTTGTTCGTCGTTGCGGCCGTTGCTGGCATCGCATCAGGACTATTTGCTAAAGCTCGACGAGATTCAAAGTGGATTCTCGAAAGTTATGGAAACGCAAATGGAAAAGATGTGGTCCGCCAAGTTGGGTCTTAGTAATTTGGAAACAGCGTCTCATAAGGCGCTTTGCAGTGCACTAATCAGCGAGCTAGGCACACTAATGATGCAAACGCCTGTCGATTACACTATTTTCTTCCGAGAGCTCTCTTCGGTACCCGACGACATTGGCCCACTCAAGAAAAGCTTCTACAATTTTGCGGCGCATGACACAACCCTCAATGAGATAGATAAGCGTTGGACAGCATGGCTCGCGAAATGGAGAACACTTCTCAGCAATTCCAGTGAGGAAACTTCTAGGCAGATGAAGCTTGTAAACCCAAAGTACATTTTGCGAGAGTGGTTTGTTGTGCCGGCATATCAGCAAGCAGCTGAGGGAAATTATTCTCTAATTCGAGAACTTCAGGACGTGATGACGCAGCCATATGAAGAGCAGTCGAAGGACGTGGAAGATAAATACTATAGGTTGAAACCGCCTGAGTTCTTTGATCTGGGTGGATTGTCCCACCTTAGTTGCTCGTCGTGATTCGTTGGAATTGAAAAAGTAGTGCCAGATACGAATGGCACTTACTTCATCAATCGGTCCTGATCCTGCACCATATGGAACCCATACGATGCGCCGGACAAAGGCGACCTTGATTTATCGTCGAACAAAAAATTTGCGTGCCGTTCAACTTTTACTGGGCCACACTAAAGCCGCCAGCCGTAATCCCAAAAATGTACAACCGCCCATAGGTTACGCCGGGCCACGCGAGGCTCAACGATCGCGAACGGTGCGCCAGATGGCAGCACCCTATAGTCTGCGCACCTTATGGCCTTTGGCAAATGGCAGCACCGGCGGATTTATAAGCTTACGCAAACGACGGCGAACCCGCAGTTGCATGTGTCCGGCAAATTTGTAGCAAAGGCCCGATGCTATTCCGGGCGTCCTCTCAGGTTGGCCGATAATGAACTGATGGTTAAACCGGTTTGCGCATCGTCACAAACTCCTCCGCTGCGGTCGGGTGTATGCCGATAGTGGAGTCGAACACCGCTTTGGTCGCCCCGGCCCGAATCGCTACCGCCATACCCTGGATTATTTCGCCGGCATCGGCGCCGACCATGTGTATGCCCAATACTTTGCCGGTAGTGCGCTCCACCACCATTTTCATCAGCGTTTTTTCGCCTAACCCGGATAGCGTGTGTTTCATCGGCGTAAAAACCGACTTATAAATATCGATGTCCGCATGCCGCTTTCTGGCTTCGGTTTCGCTTAAACCGACGGTGCCGATGTTGGGTTGGCTGAAAACGGCGGTGGGGATGTTGTCATAATCCACGGCGGCGGATAGATTGCCGAAGCAATGGTTGACAAAAGCCATGGCTTCGGCAGTGGCGACCGGCGTCAAGTTGATACGATTGGCGACATCGCCCAGGGCATAAATCGAAGGAATATTAGTTTGGTAGTAAGAATCCACCTTGATCGAGCCATTGGCATCGAGCGCCACGCCTGCGGCGTCCAGGCCTAAACCGCTGGTATTCGGCGTTCTGCCGGTGGCATATAAAATCAAATCGGCAGTCAAGGATTCTGGTTGTTTGGTGTGGGCGATCAAACCGGACTCGGTGTTTTCAATGCGGTTGATTTGGCTGTTATAACGGATGACTATGCCTTTTTTGGTCATCTCCTGAGCGACGAAATCCCGTACATCGTCGTCGAAGCCGCGCAACAGTTTATCGCCGCGATAACTCAGCGTCGTTTCAACCCCCAAACCGTGCAAAATGCCGGCAAATTCCACGGCGATATAGCCCCCGCCGACAATCAATACGCGTTTAGGCAGATGCTCTAACGCAAACATTTCGTTGGAACTGACGACATATTCTTTACCGGGAATATCGGGTATCGCCGGTTGCGCGCCGGTGGCTAGTAAGATGCGCTCGGCGCGAAATTGTTGCTCGCCTACCGCGACGGTATGGGCATCGAGTAAACGTGCCTGCCCGGTAAGCACCTCCACGCCGGAATTTTCCAATAAGCCCTGGTATATGCCCTGCAGCCTATCGATTTCCCGGTTTTTCTGCGCCAGTAAATGCCGCCAGTCGAATTGCGGTTTGGAAACAGACCAGCCAAAGCCTGCGGCAGCCGCGAAGTCTTCCGCGAAATGGGCCGCATAAACAAACAGTTTTTTCGGCACACACCCCACGTTCACACAAGTGCCGCCCAAATATTGGTTTTCTGCTACGGCTACCCGCAAGCCCAAGCCGGCCGACATTCTGGCCGCGCGCACGCCGCCAGAGCCGGCGCCGATCACAAACAAATCCACATCGTATTCGGTCATATTAGTTCATTCCACATTTTGGAAGCCGGACCGAAGCTTTCGAATCTTCGGTCCGGACGGATGCTTAAGCCTGATTCAAGTAAGCAAGCATGGTATCAGCATCGCTGATGGTGAAAGGGTCTTCCGGGTGGTTGTCGGCCTGTCCGGGTTCGCTGAACACTTTAACGATCCGGCCATCATCAACCAGCATGGCGTAGCGCCAGGACCTGTAACCGAAACCCAAATTCTCTTTTTTTACCAGCATGCCCATGCCGCGGGTAAAGTCGCCGTTGCCGTCGGGCAGCATCTTTACGTGTTGAATGCCCAAATGCTTGCCCCATTGAAACATAGTGAACGCATCGTTCACGCTGAGACAGTAAATCTCATCCACGCCGTGGTCGATGATTTGGTGGTATTTGGCATCGTAGCCCGGCAAATGGGTGTTTGAACAAGTGGGCGTGAAAGCACCGGGTAACGCCACAATCACGACTTTTCTGTTTTTGAAAATAGCGTCGCTAGTCACATCCTGCCAGCGAAACGGATTTTCACCGCCGATACTTTCATCGCGAACGCGGGTTTTAAATACAACATGGGGTACGGTGTTTGTCATGGATATTCTCCGGTTATCAGTCAGTGTTGGACGGCTTGGCCGTCATACGTGAAACGGTTTTGATTCAGTACGGACATAGTCTATCGATGAACGATTTCAATGAAAAATCGATTGTGTTTATAGTAACGATAGATATTGGCTATCTATTTTGCGGGGGCTAAAGTCAAGCCTGCAAAATAATGGGGCGGGAAAATCGGTCGCTTTGCGAATAAAGCGAATCTTGGATCGAGCGCCGGAAAATGGCTGGCCCTGCTAAGCATGATGATAGAAAGTAGCCCGCCAATTATTGGCACGCTTGAAAGAACTACTGGTGCTGAACTGGCGGCAGAAAGCCACGGCCCGTTCGCAACTCAAGCTCACCATCGAAGATACGCTCGATTCTGGGCTGCCGCGCGCCTATTCGCCGGAAATTTACCAAAGTAAATGCTCGGCGGTATTCGAGCATTTGTATGAGAAATACCCGGAGCGGAATGCTGGAGTGTATGCACAATTCAATTCGGCCCTTTCTTTCAACCGATACGACCACTAAAGAGTTCAACGGTATCAGTTGGGAGCAATATCCATCGGAAATTGCGCCGCGGGGCTTCAAGAATGCGGTGCATCTCGCTATCGCTATTGTGCCCTAAGGCTCTGAGCGAATACTAAGATCGGACTTAGAACTTACTATGGATAAGTAGATCTCTGACTTCCGCTTGCAAGTCGTCAAAATCGTATTCACTCATACCCAAATAAAGCAATAAATTCCGCTTTATCCGGTCGAATTCGTGGTGGTTTTCCGTATCGGCCAATGCCTGATGGGAGCGACAGGTGTTTTCAGCGACTTTCAAAATAGCCAATAAATTTTTACTGCGCGACTCATAGGCTATATGATCCGCGAATATAGGCTCGGTCTTGTGATGATCAGCAATCGCGCGACCAAGGACATCCGGCAACATCCAGGCCTTAGCGACGAAATAACCGACGACAGCATGGTTGGTTTCGATGGCGCTATTTTCGATATCGGTAATGCGCAGGTGTGGCTCTTGATAAGCTTGCTTTAGCAATTGTGGATAATCCGGGAATTTATTCATCAGCAGCGTAATGCCGCTGTCGTGAAACAAGCCCAACGTATAGGCCTCGTCAGCTGAGGCAATGCCCGTCAATTTGGCGATGGCCGCGCAAGTCATTGCTACGTCAAGCGAATTATCCCAAACCTTGGTCATTACCATCAGATCTTGGTAGGAGAAAGCGTTGCGCAAGGATAAGCAATTCACAATGTTAACGATGTTCTGCAGCCCGAGAAGACTCAAGGCCTGATGAATGGACGTGATCTTGCTGCGCATTGCAAAAAAAGGTGAGTTGATTACTTTGAGTGTCGCACCTGAAATACCGATGTCTTTGCTGATAATGGCGGCGATTTGCGCCAAAGTGACATCTGGCATGATCATTTCCATCTGCAGATCGACCATAAGTTGCGGCTGAGGGGGAATTTTGATGCCTCTTAGCAATTTTTCCGTGATAGCGTCTGTTAAATCATCTGTCATGTCGGCATCTAATGGATGTTCGCCGTTGGATTGTGGTCATTCCAACAAGCTACTGACGAAGAAATGTACCCGCCAGTCAATTTAATAAAAATCGCAGCAAGAAACTGGTTTTACCTCCTTCAATTCGGACTTTACAAGTTCTATCAATAGCCAGTCCTTCGGTTATTGACATTAAAAAGTGGATTTGGGCGGTTGATTTAGAATAGCTGATGTCACAAGTTTTTGGCTTGTAAACAGGAGTTTAAAACACCGTAACGCCTAGCTGAGTTAATACTTCAAGCAGGCCTATCCGTGAGCTTTGGCATGAAGCGGTTGTATACCACCGTCTGTTCGTCATGAAATAGCACTAAAGCCAATACATCGACCATTTCCCGATCACCAAGTAGTATTGTTTGCAAGGCCTGAAACGCCACAGGTAACTCACTAAAGGGAGCATCGATACGCATGGCGACGGGTTTACGTTGCAGCACGGCGAGATAGCAAGGTCTGACTGTCTGCCGCACCTGAACGGGGACTGGCGGCCTTACAAAAATCGCTTTTCCACTGCGCCAGTTGATGGGCAAATAGCCCCTGTTGCCGACACCAGGCATTCAGGGCCTCGCCATTCAAGCTATGGCTTTCATGGAGTGCCAGCAAGCGTTCTTCTGGCCCCCAATCTTGGGGGCGCTTGGCTGGGGTGGGTGTTGGGGTATCAGTCGGTACTGTGTTGCTCATCCAGATTTTTAGGGTATATATACTGATGTTTAAGTCATCGGCAATGGTTTGAATCGTTCGCTGCCCACGACTATAAACTTTCGCCAGGGCTTGCTCTTTGAATTCAGCAGAATACTGCTTCTTGGATCGATTCATTTTTTATCTCAAATTTAAAGCGGGCTGAAAATTTGAGACGACAACTATTCTGACGCGGGGGGTTACATTACAGGAGTATTTTTTATGAAAAAACCAAGCAAGCATTTGCGCACCACAAAAACCTTTCGCTTTTCACCAACCCAAGCCCACAGCATTTTGCCACTGCACGCTATCTGAATCTGACTGAATCAGAATTTGTCAGAATGGCATTGTTAGAAGCAATTGACCGGATTCAGCAAAACTAAGATTGAGCGTTACTGCGGTAACTGTGTCAACACACGCCGGTTCAACCGTCCTGTTACCCGACGAATGCTGATTATTTTGTCGTTTAAAACGACATTGATTGGCGAATTTCCGCCAAAAGCTGACCCACGAAACAAAACCTCCAATAGACGCTATCTAGTCAATAGGGGACGCAGCCTGCCTAAGGTAAACTGCGCCAATCATAGAACGGTGCACCATCCAGCTTTAAGAATCCCGCTACGCAATTTTGAGATTTTGATTCATCTGCCATCTCCACTGCTGAATGGCATCAGCTGCTACTGAATCGGTAAGCCAAACAGCTTTTTGAATGATTTTAACGTTTTGATTATTTGATAGGTCTGCCCTACAGAGATTTTTACACATATCAATCAAGCTACTATATGGCAAAACTGTTTTACTAAAAAGATTGCCATTTCTATACCAACCCAGCTCTTTGATTTGGGACCTAACTAACGCAGCGTAAATATATTTCGAATAACTTAAATTGAGTTCCATATTGACGTATTCTCGAAAAACATCGGCTTCAACAATAATTTCCGATAAACTCATAATATCTTTTATTATTTGCATAATGGCTTTTATATCCAAATCTTTAAAAGCTTTTTCAGAGGTGGTGTAAACCATATTATCAACCCGAATTACTTTACCTTCCTCCATTAAATTATGGATATAAAAATTAGCATGTTTTGTACTTTTGCTTCTCAGGCGCTCTGCTATTTCCTGTTTGGTTAGCGCAGATTTTGATTCATTCAGTACTCTTATTATGACATCAGATTGTGAAATTAGTGGTACCTCTGAATCAAGATTTACACTATCTGTGCCTGATTTTCCATTAAAATAAAGCCCATACTCTTCACCGTGCTCTCTGACAAGATGGCGTAATGCAAAGTATTCAATTTCGCTTCGATTACCTTTGCTTTGATAATAATAATCATGTAGGTGTATGGCATTCATTTGATGCTGCTTCAAGTAATCAAGTAAATTCAGCATAATTTTAGAAATATCAAACTGTTCAACGTCAAGAAACATTAAGTTTCTAAAAGTTCCATTTTCACATAGATAGATATATTCGTTATTATTGAAGCCATGAGTTAATCTTGTTTCATCCATTTGAGTTGATGAGTAGCCTTTTTTGTTCACTATCCTAGCAATATCTTTCCAGGGTAATCCTGCTGGATGAAAAGTTAAAGCATGAGCAACAGCTTCATTTCTAGCTAATTTTTTAGGTGAAATACCCTGCTCAGATATTTCGATTATATCGAATTTTCCTAGTTGCTTAATACCATGAATTGCTGCCGCTTTACCGAAGCCATAATTTGACATCAGATCGTTAACAACTATTTCTATTGCGACTGGAGATGGATTTACACAAAAAATTTGGTTAAAAATTTTATTGCTGATCTTTGGTAGCATTATTTCACGAATACTACCACCTTTAACTTGGCAACAGATTTCTATAAATTCGTAGAATAATTTATCTGTTACGAAACATTTGGCTAGATTTGGCAATAAAAACGATAAGTCATCAGTCATTTTTTCGCGAATGTTTGCCCACAAAACATTTGGTTGTATTCTAAAATTTAAAGTTAAATTAGTATTGATAGATTTTTCATATTGCCGTATTCGTTCTCTAGTTAACTCATAACGACTCCCAAGTTCTTCAAGGGTTTCATGATGTGTATTAAATCCCCAGCGGGATAGCGCAACATGCATTTTTATTTCATCTAGTGTCCACAAATAGCTTTCAATATCCTCTATCAAAATATTATCTATTTCAGTAAAATTGATAAACGCTATTCCACTTGATATAAACAAGCCTCTCTGTTTAATGGTGTATTCTGCTATGTTTTCGGGTAACGCAACGAGCTCATTTTTTATCTTTTCTTGTAAATCGTTTAGAGTAGTTAGAAATAAAGCACCGAATCCTGCCTGTTTTGCTAAATCAACTTTATCAAGATTTAGAAGTGTATTTACATTCCGGATATCAACTTGTTCTTCATAAAACTTTTCTAACTTTTTTAACTGCTTAATTTCTTTTTCACTCAAAAAGCCATAATTTATGTAAAGTTTTGAAAGTGTCCCTTGCGATGGTAATTCTATCTCGTTAATGCCATTGTCATTGGATTGAGTGCTATTTTCAGGTGAGAACGCATTTTGTAGGTGAACTAACAAATCAACATACGATTTACCGACGTAAGGCAACTTTGAAAAACTGTCAACATCAATATCAATAATATCCTGAACCGTTTCAACGTGATCCATTACCGCTGAAATTCTTTTTATGAGCTTTTGGTATTTTGGCGATAAGGCAAGACGAGTTATTGGTGTTTCAAAATCGTAGATATTGTCGGATGATGTAAAAATATCTTCTATAAGAACAGAGCTTGACTCTTGTTCTAGATTCTTTAAAAGAAATGGTAAGTCATTTTTAAATGCAGTCAGCGTTTCAACATAGTGATTTCCAACGCCTTTGAAACTTGAGAATTGACTAGGATCAAGCTCTATAATATCGCTTACTGTTTCAACGTTAAATCTTTTCTCTATGGAGCTTAAATTATTTATGCGCTTAATTAGTTTTTTGTAATGGTCTGGCAAAGTAAGACTATATAAAGGTATTTGATAGTATTCTGAAATATCTGTTTTGACATTTTCATCCATAGAACCATCCTTAATTATTTTTTGTTCTGCAAGCAACTGAAAAAGCGGAATTCTGAATTAAACACTTTTTTAATTTCTGCCCTGTCTTCTGAGGAAAGTCTTAATAAATCTTGCCGTGTATTGATAATGTCTGAATATTTATCAATGAGTAACGATTCTTCGCTTAGATCGGTAGTCCTCATATTAGCCGTCGATGCTTCTTCAAATTGTTCTGTAACAATATGGCGGTTTATTTCAATCGATTTATGTTTTCCAGCCAAGTAGTTTTCTAATTCACTTTCATTGCCTAGTAAAAACTTAACTTCTGGTTCAGAACAAGCCAATAATCCGTTATGTTGATTAGCTAAGCTGATAGCCCTGAAAGTCGGAAAAATATTGTTTTGTTGATAGAATTGCAAGGCATATTCCAAGCATAAGTTACGAAAAAAACTTTGATCGTACTGCCCAGTTAATGCTGCTTCCAAATAACCAAAATACGAGTCGAAGTGTGTAGCAATTTGGTCGGCAGTAATGTCAGCCAGAACGCTCTCCACTTCTATCAGCCCAGGGATATTGCTGTAAGCATCGAAATATCTTCGCAATACATCAATAGCTTGCATCCGCGATTTTAGCCGATATTGCAATTCCTCAATCAGTTGCAAAACTTGTGCGGCTGATTGGCTGTAATTCACTTCTAACGATGAATTATGTACGGTTTCTTTTATATCGTGTGGAGCTGGTTCCCAATTCTCCTTTTCAATAGAAATTCTGTTTACCCGTTTAGTTAGTTGCTGCACTTCATTCAAGCGTTCTAATGAGCCTACAAAATCCAAGACATGAACATAATCTTTGTTGGGCGTTTTACGTAATCCCCGACCTAATTGTTGTAACCATACCGTATGGGAACCTGTGTAGCGCATAAAAACCAGTAGGTTTGTTTCAGGAATATCCACACCTTCATTAAATAAATCACGGACTAAAATATAGCGATAATTACCTTCGCGAAAATCACGAATATTTTGCCAGCGTTGTTGATCTGTCATTTTTGAATGAACAAAAGTAGCGCTGCCGGCGGGGAAAAATTGAATGAGATAGTTTATGTGCTTAATACTGCGGCAAAAGACGATTCCTTTAAGATTGGGAATTTGTTTGTCTTGTACGGTTTTTTCTATAATGCGGACAACTTCCTCGTCTTTTTTATGCAGAAAAAGACGTTGGTCTAAGTCGCTAATCGACATGCCTTTATCGAGTTGGCCTATCCGTGATTGATCCAAATCATCCAGCAATACTAAATATTTTGGAAATGCCAGTTTGTTATGACGTAACGCCCAGGCCAAGTCATATCTGCCTACATGCCCAGCTGAACCGCCAAAAAAGGCTAAAACATCTTTGTTGTCTTCACGAAAAGGTGTTGCGGTAAGACCAATCAACAATTGCGGATGAAAATGGTCAACGACCGTAGCGTAAGTTATGGCGGGTGTGTGATGGGCTTCGTCAACAATCACGACATCAAATGTTTCTTTTTCCAGCGTGGCTATTTTGCTAAAAAGCGTATCGAAACTGCCAAACACAAAATCAGTATCTTCTGGATTTGCGCCACCGAAGCAAGCAGAAAATGAGTAGGTGCCAATACCCAACACGTTTTTAAACGCGGTAACGGATTGCAATAGAATTTCAACTTGATGGGCTAAAAATAATACGCGCTTAACTTTGCCTTGTTGCAATAGTCGTTTGACCAAATGGGCGACGGTATACGTTTTACCCAAACCAGTCGCCATTTCGATAAGCAAACGATTTATGCCTGCGTTGAAACGTGTCAAGCTATCGTCAATAACCGTTTCTTGATATATCCTGGGTTTAATTTCCCTCCCAATTTCAGAATGCTTTTCAATCCAAAGATTTTGTAGGGAATCACGATCAATTAATTCGACTCCCAGCCTTAGCGCTCGAACTTTTACTTCCGATGTGAAATAAGAGTTTGTTACTAAAATCATATTGGTGACATTTGCAAGTTTTGCACCCGTCACCAATTGATTTAGGGCTTTTATATCAACGGTTACCCCTACTGCCCTTTGTTTTACTTCGATGGCAAATTTACGTTTAGCTTTGTAGGCAAAAATATCAACACCGCCGTCACCGTGCTGAAATTCTTGCCCTACTTTGGTGATGATGGCATCACTCCAGCCAGCAGCAACAAAAACATCACGCACGAAAATTTCAAAATCGGATGGCGAAAGGGTATCTATTTTTTTGAAGTCAGTAATCATTCGTCAACATAAAATGTTCAGAATTGGATGAGCAATAAAGCCGGTAGTGTAAGCTTACACTTTGGTATACATGGAGCAAGCGGTTATAGATAAATTATTAGTAATAGGGAAGGATTTGCTTGGCGTGCCAGGCAACAATGTTATCAAAAACGGCTATGAACCAACCACAACTTAACGAACAAGCTTAGCTTACCCTCTTCATTGGAGATGTTGATCTCAAGGCGCATTAGAAGATAGATGGGTGTAATAAAATCTATCTCAATTTGTAACTTGTTCATAGCCCTAAAAAGATGACTGGTCATGACTCAATATCGGTCATTAAATTGAATAACGTAGCAGTCAGTAATGGGTCGAACTGACACCAACAACATCACAAAGATTTGTCGGCAATTTGTCAGACATTATTGTACTGGATAGCTACCTCAAATTTCGTCTTACAGCTTGGCTAAGTTGAAACGAATACGCTTGTAGCGAGTTGGAATTTTGCAGCGCGCTATGACGCTATTTGAGAGCCAAAACCTGCCAGAGCATTTGTCGTTTTAAACGACATTGGCAGCGCCAGCGTTTTCGCAGTAATACTCTAAGCCAGCGCGTTTTCCATCCGAATGTCGTCATTCAAATGATAATAAGTGCGCTCAATCTGCGTAATACTCGTACCGCACATTTCTGCCACTTGCCTAAAACTCAGTCCTTTCATAATCCGTTCCGTAATCATATAGTGTCGCAAACTGTATGGGACTAAGTCTCTGTTCTCTCTGTCTTCAATGTCAGCCAGTTCGACTATTTTATGGAAGTGGTAAAGCAGGGTGCGTTTGCTGAGTTCGGTTTTGCCATCGACGCTAAATATCAAATCCGTTGCTGCTTTGGGTTTGGTGATTTTCTTTAATCGATTAAAGTAATTGCCGCCTTTGCAAATCAATTCTCTGCTCATACGCACCTTGCTGGTTGCTGCACGCACTTTGATGGTGGCGAGGGTCAAAACTGAATCATCTTCTGCAACTATAGTTTTATAGATTTCCAAATCGGACCATCGCAGTTGTCGCTGTTCGCCCACGCGTAAACCACTCCGCGCAGCCACTAAGATGTAATGCCTAATCACTTGTCGCGTTAGCCATTCTCTCTCATCCAGTTTGTTCTGTTTTTTGTTGCAATAGCTGGGTAATACCCGAACCAGTGCATCAAATTCGTGCTGTTCAAATGTCGAGCGCCTAATTGCTTCGTTGTTTCGATCTAAGCGTGGCAGCTTGCTGAAATCGAATTTGTCGATATGTGTGAGATTGTTACGGAACAGAAACTTGATGCACGCGTTGATGGTGCTTTGTTCGTTCTGAATGGTTATCTGTTTGGTGTCGCCTTTTGTTTTTTTAGTGCGATGATGAAAGTAGTATTCGCAGTCAGTGCGTTCAATTTCTTTCAGTTTCGTGTCACGTCCAATAAAGTCCAGCCAATGTTCTAAGTGCGTTTTAATCGTGCTCAAGCGTCCTGCCACAATTAAGCCGGCGTCCACATCTTTCTGTCTGCTTTCGATGTATTTTTTAACGCCGTCTTTTGCGGTAAGCGAGAAGTAGGTCTTGCCTAATTCTTGTGCTGCTTTGATTTCAAAAAAGAATTTTTTGGCTCGATCAATAGCTGTTGTTTGATTGGTAGTGCCTTAGCTTTTGCGGGCGTATTTGTTTTCCTTGTTCAGCCACATCCTAAACTGCCAGTATTCACCGCGTTTATAGATGACAGCTTCATCAAAAATAGCTATTTCTTCGTCAGCAAAGTCTTTTTTCTTTATCGCCATTCGTTGCACCCGAGTAACTACTGTTTTCAGTAGTCACAGTTTTGTGTAAGTTTTTGTGCAACTTTATGGAAAAAACACAGCAAAAACAAGAGCTGCTATTGCTGTGTGAAACTTTTGTGTAACTTTAATTGTTAAGTAAATCAAATATTTAACTTTAAGTTACTACTCCCACTCTATCGTGGCTGGTGGTTTACCGGAAATATCGTAGGTCACGCGGGAAATGCCGGGTACTTCGTTGATAATTCGTCTTGAGATCAAATCCAGGAAATCATAGGGCAGATGTGCCCAGCGGGCGGTCATAAAGTCTATGGTTTCCACGGCGCGGATGGCGACGACATAGTCGTATTTACGGCCATCGCCCATCACGCCGACGGATTTGACTGGCAGGAATACTGCAAAAGCTTGGCTGACTTTATGATAAAGATCGTGGCGATACAGCTCTTCGATAAATATTGCATCGGCCTGGCGTAATAAGTCGGCATATTGTTTTTTCACTTCGCCGAGAATGCGCACGCCCAAGCCCGGACCGGGAAACGGGTGACGGTGGATCATGTCGGCGGGCAGTCCCAGTTCTAAGCCCAATTTGCGGACTTCATCCTTAAACAATTCGCGCAGGGGTTCGACTAGCTTTAAGGCCATGTTCTCTGGTAAACCGCCGACGTTGTGATGCGATTTAATCAGATGTGCTTTGCCGCTTTTTGCGCCGGCAGATTCGATGACATCCGGATAAATGGTGCCTTGTGCTAGCCATTTGGCATCGGTGAGTTTGCCGGCCTCTTCGTCGAAGATCTCCACGAACAATCCGCCGATGATTTTACGCTTGGCTTCCGGATCGTTGACGCCGGCTAAGGCTGCAAGATATCGGGCTTCGGCATCGACGCGGATCACTTTGATGCCCATATGCTGGGCGAACATGGCCATGACTTGATCGCCTTCGTGTAAACGCAGTAAGCCGGTGTCGACGAATACGCAGGTTAATTGTTCACCAATCGCGCGATGCAGCAAAGCCGCGACCACCGATGAATCGACACCGCCCGAAAGGCCGAGAATGACTTGGTCGCTGCCGACTTTTTCGCGCACGGCAGTGATGCTGTCTTCGATAATATTGTTGGCATTCCACAAGGCCTGACAGCCGCATATTTCCAACACAAACCGGCTCAATATCCGGCCGCCCTGTTTGGTGTGAGTGACTTCCGGGTGAAATTGCAGTGCATAGAAATGTTTGTCTTCGTCGGCGATGCCGGCAATCGGTGCACCGTCGGAGCTGGCGATCAGTTTAAAACCGGTTGGCAGCTCGACGACGCGGTCGCCGTGACTCATCCACACATCCAGCAAGCCGAAACCTTCCGGCGAGGCATGATCTTCGATGTTTAGTAACAATTTGGAATGGCCGCGGGCCCTAATCTGCGCATAACCGAATTCGCGATGATTCGATGATTCCACCTTACCGCCCAACTGCTCGGCCATGGTTTGCATGCCGTAGCAAATGCCGAGCACCGGTACGCCCAATTCAAAAACAATTTGCGGCGCGCGTGGGGTGTCGCTGCTGGTGACAGTTTCCGGGCCGCCGGAGAGAATGATGCCGTTGGGCGCGAAATTTTTGACCTCGTCAGCACTGCAATCGCAGGAGTAGATTTCGCAGTAAACGCCAATTTCGCGGATACGACGGGCGATCAATTGCGTGTATTGCGAACCGAAATCTAGAATTAGGATTTTGTCGGAATGGATGTTGGTCGCGAGGGTTGACATGACGGGGAACCTTTCAAAAATGTAGGGTGGGCAGACGGCTGTCAGACCCACCGGAAAATCTATGTGACGAGCGTGCTACAAGTCTCGATATAACTGATCAAGCAGGCTTTTGTTATTCTCGAAACCTTTCACGTCCCGATTTTCAAACAGCGAACGCGTCATGCGTTTAATAAACCGCAAATAGGGCGCAGCGCCCAGGTAATGCCGCACATTGGTGTGGCCACGTACAATTGCGGAAATGCGCTCGGCATTTTCGGGGATTGCCCAACCGGCCGCTTGGTCGGCCACCGTATCGGCTTTTTTGAAAAACATAGTCAGATTGCCGCCATCTTCGGACAGCAAATATTTATCTTCCTCTAGGCCTGCCTTTTCGCCCATGCGGCGGAGCGTAGCCCGATTGAAATTATAAAGATGCGCCTCATGAAAGGTACTGCTTGGCGATTGGCAAGTGGCTTCAATGTTAGGCACTTCAACGACTAAAATGCCATCGGGTTTTAATAGGGTCCGCAACTTCTCCAGCACCAAAAATGGATCTTCGGTGTGTTCCAGCACATGCCAAATGGTAATCAGGTCAAAGCTATTTTCTGCAAACGGCGCGTCTTGAATAAAGCCGAACTGCAAATTCAAATCGTACTCTGCAGCGGAATACTGACCATACCCCTTGTTCGGCTCTATGCCGTGCAGGTCGTGCCCCAATGATTTGATCAAATAGGCAAATTCGCCGCCGCCGGTGCCCACGTCCAGCATGATTTGCGGTTTGTGTAGCAAGTGTTTGATTTTTTGATGTCGGGTTAGTGCTACTCGACCGGCACGCAGGATATGTTTGGCTTTGGGTGCGTAAGTATTTTTGTATTCCAGTCGATAGTCTTCCGCGTAAAACTGGCGCGGGTCGTGTGGAAACGGATCGCTCCAGACCAGTCCGCAATCTTTACAGATTACGCTGCGCAACTGGGCGCCGCTGCGGCTGCGCGTGGATAATACGGCGACATGGCTGCTGCCGCAAAGCTTACAGGGAGTTGAAGATGTGTCGGACATTGCGATGGCTTGTGGTTGATTTCGGTAAACAGGTCCGCGCGAAATGCACAGACCTGATGACTAAAAACCGCCGAGCGGCTTTAATTCATATGATAATTCGGCGCTTCTTTGGTAATCGTCACGTCGTGGACATGGCTTTCGCGCATGCCGGCACTGGTGACGCGCACAAATTGCGCATTTTCATGCATCGCCGCAATAGTGCTGTTGCCGGTATAGCCCATGCTGGAACGGATGCCGCCCAATAACTGATGCACAATCGCCAATACGCTGCCTTTGTACGGTACTCGCCCTTCGATACCTTCCGGTACCAATTTTTCGACTTGCTCAGTATCTTCTTGAAAATAGCGATCGCTGGAGCCCTGCAGTTGCGACATAGCGCCCAAGGAGCCCATGCCGCGATAGGATTTATAAGAACGGCCTTGGAATAGCTCAACTTCTCCAGGCGCCTCTTCGGTACCCGCAAACAAGCCACCGAGCATCACTGCGTGCGCACCGGCCGCCAAGGCTTTGGCAACGTCTCCCGAATAGCGAATACCGCCATCGGCGATTAACGGTACCCCGCTACCTTTCAGCGCATCGGCTACGTTGCTCACGGCTGTAATCTGCGGCACACCCACACCGGCGACGATCCGCGTAGTACAAATAGAGCCAGGGCCGATACCGACCTTAACGCCGTCGGCACCCGCCTCAACCAATGCCAATGCGGCTGCTGCGGTGGCTATATTGCCGCCGATCACTTGCACATCCGGGAAATTCTGTTTTACCCAGCGCACTTTATCCAGCACGCCTTGAGAATGGCCGTGGGCTGTATCGACGATGATGACATCGACACCGGCTTCGACCAAGGCGGCAACTCTTTCCTCGGTATCGGCACCTGTCCCGACCGCCGCACCGACAATCAGTCTTTCCTGTTCATCTTTACAGGCTTGGGGATTGTCTTTAGCCTTTTGAATGTCTTTTACCGTAATCATGCCGCGCAAATGGAAGGCGTCGTTGATGACCAATACTTTCTCGATCCGGTGCTTGTGCAGTAAATCGATAACTTCTTTGTGTTTAAACGACTCATGGACGGTAACCAGTTTATCCTTCGGCGTCATGATCGAACGAATCGATTCGTCCAGCCGGGTTTCGAAACGCAAATCGCGACTGGTGACGATGCCGACCAGTTCTTCGCCGTCGACCACAGGTACGCCGGAGATGTTTTTGGAACGGGTCAGCTCCATTACCTCCCGAACCGTAACGTTCGGTGATACCGTGATCGGATCTTTGATTACCCCGCTTTCATATTTTTTTACGCGTCTGACTTCTGCAGCTTGTTGCTCGACAGTCATGTTTTTATGGATGATGCCAATGCCGCCTTCCTGAGCAATTGCTATAGCCAGGCGGGCTTCGGTAACCGTGTCCATCGCCGCAGAAACCAGCGGAATGTTCAGTCTGATTTTGCGGGTTAGCTGGGTTTTTAGTTCGACTTCGCGCGGTAGTACGCTTGAGTGGGCGGGCACCAATAAAACATCGTCAAAGGTGAGAGCTTCTTGAATGATTTGCATAATCACACCGGGTGGCTAATCGTAAATAAGCCAGCCATTGTACAACCTAACCCGCATTCCGAAAAATCGGAAATAGTCAATGGTATTAAAGTCGCCTAGCGGTTTTCCTTGGAGAGCGCCGCCGCAATAGCAAAATATTCGCGGGGATTGGGTTTATGCAGGAAAATCCCTAGCACGCCCATCACACTGAAGATATATAAAGTGTTAAATCCGTCGCCCAAAATAAACATCACGAATCCAAACGAACTAACCAGTTCGATCAAAAGCTGCGTGACAATTATCGTAGACAAGTAGCGCTGTTTGGCCGTTTTGGGACCCGGCATGGTCTGATTCAGACGCAACAGGACATGCCGCAGCAATTTAGTAAAGGGAAACAATAAAATGGCTATGCCGTAGAGCACACTTCTAATCAGCACTCGCTGTGCTTCGTCGAAGCCCATTTGCAACTCGTTGGCCCACAAATGACAAGCCAAGTTATAGACCAGAACTGTTAACAGCATGTTAGCGCAAATGAGCCAGTGCGGTCGAAGATCGGCGGCTGATAACTGGGTTTGAGCGGACATCGATAACTCCTAACGAGAGCGTTTGCGGTAGTCGCGGAGGATAACAACAAACGCCACAAAATCATAAACCGCATGGATCACCATGGGCACCAATAGATTGCGCTCGCCGCCGTAATCCAGCATCACCCCCATATACAAGCCCATCAACATCGCTAACACCGCGTACAGCGGGGTGACCGCATGCACCAATGCAAACAGCAGATTGCTAAGCCACAAGCCTACACTCGCGCCCCAGCCATTTTCCAGCCAAGGCTGTAAAAAACCGCGAAACAGGGCTTCTTCTGCAAAGCCGGCAATAGCCGCCAGTATCAGTAAATCAGTCCAATGCCTATATGCCAATCTGGCACCTAAGGTATCCAACAGCAAATCGCGAATTTTTTGGATTGGCGGGTAGCTTAGCTGTTGCATCGCAAAAAACAGTAGCAGCAACGGCCCGGTTGCTAGTAAGCCGATACCCAATGCCGACTCGGAAAATTCTAGGTTGGCAAAGGGGTCAAGATCGGCAAGCCAGCCCAGAGCCAGCGCCAATACGGCTAAAGAACCCTCGAAATAGCAGGCAATCCTGAAAAAAGCGTTTGAAGTGGTGGGTTGGTTTTCCATGGCATTGGCCTTTAGGGAAACGGGGGCTGAAAATTCTAAACAAAAACCATTAGAATTGGCAGCACAAGCGATCATGGGCCTTCATCATGCAATGTTTTATCTATAAAAGCCTTAAAAAAGACGAACTCTACCTGTATCTGGACAAAAAAGACGATTTTTCGGCCGTGCCGGAAGCCTTGTTCAAAAGCCTTGGTCGCCTAACATTTGTGATGGAGTTACAGTTGACTCCGGAACGTAAATTAGCGAGAGAAAATCCGGAAAAAGTCATTGCCAGCTTGCAAAACAAGGGCTTTTTCGTGCAATTGCCGCCGACATTAATCAGCGCCGTGCCAACGACCTTGGGCAAGCCGCTGCACTGAAATCGCGCGCCATAATGGTATATCCGTGCTAACATGCTCACAAAAAATCTTTATCGGAAAGCACGGTTTTTGCTCATTTATATAGTCAGACCAGGATACGCACCACATGTCAGATAATCCATTAGCTTACGAAGACGCAAAGTCTAAGGGCATACTTTGGGGTTTCGGTTCGCTGTTAGGCGTCGTTCTGATTGTCATGTTGGTTCTTGGCGAATGGTGGAGCCGCGAGCCCGAGCAATTCAGCGTTCAGGACGAAGCGATTGAGCGTATGAATGTCACCCATACCGATCAAATGCCTATTGGCTATGTTTACGCCAACACACTGGCGCACATTGCTGATGTAATTTTGTTCAAGTCCGGCGGCTATCTGTCCAATGATGTAGCCCCTCCGGGCCTGTTTTGCGATAACATTCAAAACTTCGAATACGGTGCGCTGGTTATGCTGCGCGATGGTACTACCGCATTGCGTAACCATTTCGCCCGCGACCAATCGCAATCTGCGGAAGATCCAGATTTGGCAAAAGCCGAACCGTATTTTTACTACGAAAGGAACTCTTGGGCTTTGCCGTCCACTGAGTCCGAATACGTAAAAGGTATTGAAGCGTTGCACGCTTACATGGTCCGCTTGCAAAACCCGTCTTCCACTTCCAAAGCCGCGCAGTTTCACTCCAGAGCGGATAACCTGTGGCAATATACCGAGGTGGTAATCAAGCGACTGGGCGGTCTGTCGACCCGTTTGGCGGCCAGTACCGACAAATTTTCCGGCGCTACGCACGGTGACCCATCTAATCCGGTCGACATCAATATGCCAACTATCGGTCAAACGCCCTGGATGGAAATTGATAACGTATTCTACGAAGCGCGCGGCTCCTGCTGGGCGTTGTTACATATTCTGAAAGCCATCAAGCATGACTTTTCCGATATTCTGCTCGACAAGCGCGCGATGAACACCTTGGATAACATGATCCAAGCCCTGGAAAACGCCTTGTCGCCAACCCTGAGTCCGGTGGTTTTGAATGGTGACGGGTTTGGTATATTCGCCAACTATTCGTTGGCAATGGCCAACTATATCGCTCGCGCCAACGCGGCTGCGTTGGACTTGCGGGACGTGATGAACAGAGGTTAATGGCATCATGCAAGAACAGATCAACGAAAATTTGAAGAAAATCGAGACCTGGAAACGCATCATTTTCATGCTGATTTTCGCGGCAATCGACAGCTTGGTGAAATTGCTATTGTGGCTGGTGATTTTGCTGCAGGTTGGCTCGGTGCTTTTTACCGGCCAGGCTAACGCTAATATCCTTAACTTTGGCCGTAGCCTGTCCGCCTATCATTATCACATCTTGTTGTTCTTGACATTCAACACTGAGCAGTTGCCATTCCCATTTTCCGATTGGAATGAAACCGCTAAATTGGAATTGTTAGGCAAGCAGTAAGCTTCAATTAAATCAGTGCGCTGTCTTGGCGGTTCTATCCTGCGCACTGAGAACAGAACAGTCCTCAGACAAGTCCTCATCCCACAGAGTGTGCGGCGCGTTAGCGCCATTCCTAGCTCGGGGCTCTGATTAGATATTTGAAATAAGCGCCATAACCTTTAAACAAATTTTTCTCGTCAACCAAGCCTTCTCTGAGAAAAATGGCATGTGCTTTGGGCAAATTGTTGAACGGAATACCTGGGTAAAAATGGTGATAAGGGTGCAGATTGAAATTTAGATTCGGTAATATTAGTCTCTCCAGCCAACTGGGCTCTATGATAGGAGAACTTTCCACCACGTTGGCCCCTGGAATATATTGATGTTCGCATAGAGCTCCCCAGCGCACGATAACTTGAAATACGGTCACCAGAGGCAATAACCAGTAGAGCAAAAACAGAGTCCAGGAGTTTGTCCATGTCAGGACCGAAACCAAGGCTAAACAATAAACAGGGCGAACCCATGCAGGAATTTTTGCAGGACGCTTGTAAAGCTTGAAGTCCTTAGTTGCTTTTTTACCAAGAATCAGTTTGTATAAATTCCAGCCGCATAGGTCCGAAAGAAACAACTTGACGAGTTTTTTTAGCTCCATTGGAAATATCCAATCAGGCCCGGTTTTACGCAAAATATCAGGATCCTTATCCACAAAATAAAAGCGATGATGGGACAAATGGATCTGAGAGTATCCCTCCACCGTTAATATAAGCATCGGATACGCGGCAAACAGGTTAACAAATAGGTCTCCTGGTTTGGATTTGAAACCCAGGCAATGGGCTTGTTCGTGGACAAGCAAGCCTAATATATTCTGCCGAGTAGCTATAACAATGATTGCCAGCAAGCTCATCCAGAGTGTATCCAGCTTAATCGCCAATCCAATCGCCGTAAAAATGATTATCCATGCCGCAATTAACTGGATGACAAATGCCATAGGGCTGCGACAATGTAAGCCAATAAGCTGCTTGCGAGCTGCGACGGAAAGCGAGTTTTTGCCGCCAAGTAATGCGGCAGGTAAGGGTTGACTGTGTTGCATAATATTTTCTTAGTCTCGGCAATCTGAAAGATAATAAAAATACCCTGTGGCACATATTACCCTATATTTCTGCACAATTGACTGAGTCGGGAGCTACACCAAGCTTGTACTAAAGGCTGCATAAGCCGTCTATAATACGCAGATTGATGTTTTAACACCTATTAACGCAGATGCTCTATTCTCAATCTCACCGCCGTGCTTTATTACTGGGTCAGATTTTGGCAGTTCTAGTGCTTAGCCAACTGAGTGGCTGCGCGACCAAGGAAAAAGCACCGCTGACGGTATTGCCATCTAGCGAAGCCGGCAACCGGATTGCAGCCAGTGAAGCTCTAAAGCTGCAAGGTGCGCCGTATGTATATGGGGGGCAGTCGCCTAGCCAAGGCTTCGATTGTAGCGGCTTGGTGTATTACGTCTATAACCGTCAGGGAGTGCGCCTGCCGCGCGACACACAATCGTTAGCTCGGCAATTACCGGCGGTGCAACCCGAGCAAAGACAGCCAGGCGATTTGCTATTTTTCAACACTGAGCGGCCATTTTCGCATGTCGGTATTTACATCGGCGACGAGCAATTCGTACATGCGCCCAGTAGCCGAACCGGCCAAGTGATGGTCTCCGACCTCCGGCAGCCGTATTGGCGGGAGCGCTTTATCGGCGTGCGCCGCCCGGTAGCTCGCTATTCCGTGTCGCTAAACGACAGGGACGACGTAAAGTGCCTTCTAAACTAATCCAGCCAGCGCACCACCGCATCGCTTGATTGCCGAGTTTTCGGCCGCGACGGCGGATTTTTCCGATAACCGAACGCCACCAGGTAAGCGGAGGACCAGTGTTCTAAATTCACTCCAGCTTCGTCAGCCAGTATCCGTTCGATTTCCGTACGTTCAAAACCTTCTATCGGACAAGAGTCGATCCCTATCATCGCCGCTGCCGTCATCATATTGGCTAACGGCAGGTAAGTTTGCCGGGTAGCCCAGTCAGTCAGAGCACGTTCCGAACCCAGCAAGTCAAAATCGCTGCGCTGGAATTTCTCGATCAAGCCGCTACGCAATTGAATGATGTCTTCCGGGAACTGCTGCACCTCGCGCATGATGTGTTGCAGGTACGCGCTGTCGTAGCGCATGAAATGACTCTTCCGCACCAAGGTCAACACCACGTGGCTGGCGGTGGGCAGCTGCTTTTGCCCGCCCCAGGTAAATTGGCGCAGCTTTTCACGTAAATCCGGGTTTTGCACGACCAAAAATTGCCAAGGCTCAAGCCCAAAGGAACTGGGCGAAAGCCTGGCAACTTCCAAAATAAAATCGAAATCCGCGCCGGCGATTTTGCGTTCGGCGTCGAACTCCTTACAGGCGTGACGAAATTGATTGGCGTCGAGAATGTCCTGTTTACTGATAGTCATCTTACAAGCTGTCGCCTACTTCACGTTGATAAAACGGCCACTTCTTCACATGCAAATGCTTTCGGATCGGGGTTTTGATCACCGATACGCATAGCGCGATCGAGAACAAACACCATACCGCGCAATACTCGTTAGGATCGTTGGTGGTGACGTCGGAAATCCAGGGGCCGATCAAATAATGGAAAGCCACAAAGCGCCAGGAGCCATACATGATAGGCAGATAAAATGCCGCCAAGATATACGAAAACGCATGCAAGCCCCAGTTGAAACCCAACAGCCAAGTCACCGGTTGCGACATCAAACCGTTTAAAGGCATTTGCCAGGCGATATGCCAATCCCCGGACACCGAGCAAGTTTGCACGCCGCAGAAACCCTCGGTACCTGGCACACAGTCGCCGGCCCAGGCGAATGGATACATCTTGATCAGCATGGCCAGCGAACTGATCGCACACAAAGTATAAACCGTGGTTCTGATTTTCAGTTTGACGCTTTCCGGAATGAAATACATCGCCACCATGTTCACGAAAAACGGCTGGAAAGCGATATGTAAATAACCGAGCAACGTCAACACCTGATTGTTCGGGTTATCGCACAGATTGATGTACACATACGTTAATGCCTGCAACAGTTCCATCAAGGCAAAATAGGTTAATGGAATCCACAGTTCCTTGGATTCGCCTTTGTAGGCCACATAAACAGCGGTCGTTAAACCTGCGGCAGCCAACACGCCTGACGCTTCTCCACTCCAACACATTGAAAAATACCTTCTTTATTTTAGTTATAGGCATAGGCATCTAGTTTTGTAACCGTGCAATCCAACGGCGCTTAATTTACTGATTCAGATGTCTATGGGTTTTGCTACGATCCGTTGTAAAGGGCGGGAATTATTACATAAACCGGACTAAATCGCCGGATTTTGGCGGATCAGACTAGTACAAATCCACCGGATCGACATCCAGCGACCAGCGCACCTTTTTGGCTACCTTCAAGACATAAATGGCCGGCAACAAACTATCCAGCAGATGATGCAGCTCTTTACGCTGCGGACTCTGCAATAGCAACTGGTAACGAAACAAGCCCGCACGCCGGGCCATCGGCGCCGTCACCGGCCCCAAGACCTGCACTTTGCCGGGATTTAGCTCGCTGATTTTCTGGCAAACCGCCTGTAAAAACTGCTGCGGTTCCTCGGCTTTGCCGGCTTGCACCCTAAGCAAGGCTTGATGACCAAACGGCGGCAAGCCGGCCTGCCGCCGCTCTTGCAGCGCGCTTTGTGCGAAAGCCCGATAGCCCTTGCTTAGCAAGGTATCCAGCAAAGGATGTTGCGGATGGCGGGTTTGCAATATCACCTTACCGGGTTGATCGGCCCGACCGGCTCGACCCGCCACCTGCACAATCAACTGCGCCAGTCTTTCGCTGCCGTGGTAATCGATACTAAACAAGCCGCTGTCTATATCCAGAATAGCGACCAGTGTCACACCCGGAAAATGGTGGCCCTTGGCCAACATTTGCGTCCCCAGAATAATATCGACCCCGCCATCGTGAATCTGCTCCAGATACTGTTCCAGTGAGCCCTTGCGCTGCGTGGTATCTCTATCCAGACGCACGATAGTCTTGTCTGGAAATAACGTTTCCAGGGTTTGTTCGATACGTTCGGTGCCCAAACCCAGCGCCTGCAATTCGCCGGTTTTACAGGCCGGGCACTGCTTGAGCAAAGGCTGCTCGCTGCCGCAGTGATGACAACGCAACAACCGGTCGGCGGCATGAATCACCAAATTGGCATCGCAACGCCGGCAGCGCGAGACCCAACCGCAACCATGGCAAATCTGCACCGGCGCATAGCCGCGCCGGTTAAGAAAAATCAGCGCTTGTTGCTTCTTAGCCAATGTGGCTTGGATTTCTGCCAGCAGCGGCTCGGACAGTCCGGCTTGCATTCTTTTATTGCGAATATCCAGTAGCTGAAAACTCGGCGCAGTGGCATTGCCGGCCCGATTAGGCAGATGCAGTAATTGGTAGCGGCGCTGAGCGACATTTGCCATGCTCTCCAGCGACGGCGTCGCCGAACCCAGTAATACCGGGATGCCTAAACCCTTGGCCCTGGCAATGGCGACATCCCGCGCGGAAAAGCGAAATCCTTCCTGTTGTTTGAACGAACTATCATGCTCCTCGTCGAGAATAATCAGACCGGGGCGCGGCATCGGCGTGAACAATGCGGAACGGGTGCCGAGCATAATCGCCGCTTGGCCTTGCTGCATACTCAGCCAGGCCTGCAAACGCTGGTTATCGGTTAATTTGGAATGTGTGGACACCATATTCACCGCAAAACGCTTTAAAAAGCGCTGCTCCAGTTGCGGCGTCAGGCTGATTTCCGGCAGTAAAACCAAGACTTGCTTGCCCTGCTCCAACACCTTGGCGATGATCTGCATATACACTTCGGTCTTGCCGCTGCCGGTAACCCCTTCTAACAGGGATACGGCAAAGCGACCCAGATTGGCGATGACCGCAGCAATAGCCGCTTGTTGCTCCGGATTGGCCGACAAAGCGGTCTTGGTAAGGGTTGCTGCAATCCCAGGAACAGGATTTTGTTCCATCACAAGACCCTTATCGAGCAAGGCTTTCAGCGCAGGCTTATAGGCGCTGAGTGCGCTCGTGGTCATCGCACCACCGGTAATTTGCAATAAGGCCAGCAGCGCTTGTTGCTTGGGCGCGCGGCGCAATTGTTCCGGGGAAACCAACCGGCCTTGCGGGCTTAGGCCGAAACAGCGCTGCCGTTGCAATAAGGCCGGCCGGCCTTGACGCAAGGCCACCGGAAACGCCGCGGCCAGCACTTCGCCAAGTGGGTGGTGATAGTAACGGCTGGCCCAGCGCAATAGGCCTATATCGGTTGCGGACAATAGCGGGTCGGTATCCAGAATGGCGATAGCCGGTTTGAGTTTATCGGTCTGGACGCTGGAGTTGTCGGCGACAGCCATCAAAACCCCCACTTGCTGACGCTTACCGAAGGGTACCAGCACTCTGACACCTGCTTGCAATGCGGGCCAACTAACGCCAACCGGCGGCAGATAATCGAATAACCGGTCCAGCGGAACTGGCACGGCAACTTTCAAAATTAAATTGCCGGGAGTGTCACAGTTAGACATGTCTTGTGATGTGTTTTTGATATTAGGTCGCTAAGTCGTTAACAGGATTGAGGAATCTGAGTTACCCACAAAAGCTGTGGATAACTCTGTGGATAGGCTTTTGAGAAAATCGCTTAGTGTCGGTTTTTATTACACATTTGTTAAATTGTGCAAATTTAAGCCAGCGGATTTGCCAATTAAAAATCAATAACTTAGGCAAAAAATTAATCTGTGTTAAATATCGCAGACCCTATCGCAATGCCGTGCAGGCCATGCCCCGTTTTTGTGCATAACCTGTTGCGGAGCTGTATCGATTCGACGCTGTAGCTGCTGGAGTTTGAACAAAGGGTGCCTTGAAAAAATCTGGCTCCCAATTCTACGAGTATTGCCGATTTTTCCAGAAGTCCGGTTTTTTGCAACACTAATTAGCACTGATCGTCATGCCAGTCACTAAGCTAAAGGGCATCGGCATCGTTAAAAAATTGCAGGCATGCCCAACCTGCCAACAACAAAAACGCGAACAAGGTCCAGGCCGGAATACTCAAGCCCAGCAAGGTCCAATCGATCTTCGCGCATTCGCCGGTGCCGGTCAGCATCAATTTGATGGTGTCGGCCAACGGAAAATGTTGAAACACGTATTCCAGCCCCGGACTGCATTCCGGCACTTCTTCGGGCGGCAGATGTTGTAACCAGACATGGCGGGCCGAAACACTGGCGCCAATCAGCGCCGCAGCCGCACTGCACAGCGCGTAAACTTTGCGGCCGCGATTATGCAAGCCGGCGATTAAAAAAATCACGCCTGTCGCCAGAATGGCCAACCTCTGCGAAATACACAGCGGGCAAGGCTCCAACTCTTCGACAAATTGCAAATAGGCGCCAACCGCCAACAGCGAAGCGCAGGCAGCAAACCCCAGGAAAAAACCAATACGCGGACTAAATTTTAAAAAATTCATTTTCTATGTCTTGAATTAATGGTGCGAATGTTTGGATACCGCTAATAATATCGGATTTTCGCAGAACTACGTCCTATGGACTCGTCATGCTAAAGGAGAAACAAAGCCGTCCGGCTTGACTGCAAGTACCGAACAGAGGATACCGTTAAGGATGACTTCGGCAGTGTTGCCGATGATCAGGCCTTTGATACCGGTACGCGCTACTGTCCCCATCACGAGTAAATTTACGTCAAGCCTAGCCGCCAAAGCGGGAATATCGTCCCGCGCACTCCCTCTGATCAGATGAAGTCGTGGCGATAAGTAATTGTAAGCCTCATCGCCTATCCAATGCCGTAATTTCACCGCCAAGTCATCGAATCCGGACTGATAGCAGGCTCTTTCGGCTTCAATCTGTGTTTCGACGGTTTTATAGGGAATTTCGCCTGCCCACGCGCTCAACATCGAGTCCCAAACATGCACCAGATGCAATTCCGCGAAATCGGAGAGCGCCACCGAGCTGGCGAGTTCCAAAATTCTGCGGTTCAAGCTGTCGTCTGCCCGGTCCGCAGACCACGGATCGAAATCGACGGCGGCCATGATTTTGGCATAATTGGCTTTTTCTGCCGGCCGCATCAACCAGACCGGGCGCGGACATTTACGCAACAAATGCATGTCCGTACTGCCGAACAAATGGTCTTGAATACCCTGGCCGCCACCGGCCAATTTGATGACCAAGTCATGGTCGCCATCCAATGTCTGACGTACGATTTCGATAAATGGGCTGCCAACCCGGATTTGCAAATCAACGGGGTATACGCTGCTATAGCCAAGCACTAACGCCTCTAGCTTATGGCGTTCCTGCTCGCGCAACTGCATGTCGATCTGCTCCGGGGTATATAGGTCAAGCAAAGCCCCCAGACGCGGTTGTTCTACGACATGCAAAAACGTCAATCTGGCTTGGTTGTTTTCCGCCAGAGCAATCACCCGCGCAATAGCCAGACTCTGATCGACGGCAAACTCGGCGACATACAGGATGTTTTTGAAACGTTTCATAGCCATGGTATTGAGATCATAGAAATAGCCGAACCGGTTCCATTCCGGCTATATTGTCCAGGCAATCGAACTCGCCATTTTGGTAGCGGATGTGCTCCTTATGCGAAATATTGCCGTTTTCAGCATGCTGATGCAGCTCTGCTCCAGCATTAGACTTTACCGCGTCGCGCTGAGCGAGGCAATCGCCCTTGTTTACCGGCACGGAACAATTCGGCGTGGGACATAAGGCGCTATTTCGGACGGGACAGAAAAGGCTGGTCCGGGCTTGCAAGATAGCTTATTTACCCATACATCATGAGCACGATGAATAATTTTCCCAATTATTCACCACGAAGCACAGCGTAGCCTTTCCAGCGGGAGAGGGCGCAATTTCTCAGCGATTTGTAGCATTTTGCGATTCGCTGAATAGTTACTAATTTTCTAACCCTTACCCGCGCATAAATTGCAACCACAAATAGACCATGAATTCCGGATTACAGAGAATCGCCCATGCCCTCCATTGAATTAGTCAGCCTGGTTGGCGCCAGCTTGTTATTAATCAGCGTGTTTTCCAGCAAACTGGCCAGCAAAGTGGGTATTCCCTCGCTGCTGTTTTTTCTATTGACCGGCTGGCTGATTGGCGAATTCGGTGGACCTGAACTTCATAGCCCGGAAATTGCAAAGTTTATCGGCGATTTTGCGCTGATTTTTATTTTGTTTACCGGCGGTCTTGACTCGCATTGGCCCAATATTCGCCCGGTTTTGTGGCAGGGATTGTGCCTCTCCACGCTAGGCGTGTTTATCACCATGCTGCTACTGGGCAGTTTTGCCTGGTTTATCCTCGGCTCGTTCAGCACGTTTTCGCTGGGGGTGCACGGCATCACGCTAACCCAGGGCCTGCTGCTGGCCGCCATTGTCTCTTCCACGGACGCAGCTGCGGTGTTTTCCGTGTTGCGCTCCAGTCAAATCGTTTTAAAAGGCAAGTTGCAACCGCTTCTGGAACTTGAATCAAGCAGCAACGACCCGATGGCAGTGTTGCTGACGGTCACCTTGCTCAACTATTCGACCGGGGGCGAATCAGCCTTTCTGGAAGGCGGCATGTTTCTGGTGTTGCAACTGCTGATAGGTGTGGGCGTTGGGTATGGCGCCGGTCGTTTCATGGTCTGGCTGCTTAATCGCTTGGGCTTAAGTTCGGCCGGCCTGTATGCCATCGCCTCGATAGCATTGGTGTTGCTGACTTATAGCGGTGCTACATTTATGCATGGCAATGGTTTTTTGGCCGTTTACGTGGCCGGCATTGTGGCCGGGAACCGGGAGGTTATCCATCAACACTACATCAGTGCCTTTCACGACAGCTTCGCCTGGCTGATGCAGATCATCATGTTTTTAACCTTGGGCATGCTGTCGGTACCTTATCGCGCCGAATTGTCTTCCTTGGCCAGCGTTGCCGTGGCCATCAGTCTGTTCCTGATGTTTGTAGCCCGTCCGGTCAGTGTATTCATCAGTTTGTTCTGGGCCAAGATCGGTTTTAAGGAAAAGCTGCTGGTTTCCTGGGTGGGCCTACGCGGCTCCGTACCTATCGTACTGGCGACTTTTCCGTTGGCAGCCGGCATCAAAGAGGCTGGAGAGATTTTTGTCCTGATCAGTTTTATTGTGGTGATGTCTGTGTTGATACAGGGTTTTTCGCTAGCGGCTTTGGCGCGCTGGCTGGGACTGGCGGAGAAAAAATAACATCGGTTAGGTGCTAGTCCAAGAGCGGACTAAATTTTACAAAACTCATTTTCGACGTCTTTCTTAAATGCTCTAATTTCCCGTGAGGGGCCCAAAATCACCAAAATATCGCCAACACTCAGGCGGCGGTCGAACTCTTCCACCACAAAATGCAGCTGTTCGCTGACTTGTTTATTGACGATACCAATCAATATCAAATTGTACTGCGAACTTAAATGTAGCTGTGTGACATGGGCATTCTCCAGATAGCTGTTTTCCGGGATCGTCACCTCGGCCAGATGCAGGTCGTGTCTACCGAATACGGTGTGATCGAAAATATCATTGATATCCGGCCGCTTCAGCATATCGTGAATTTTGCGCCCGCAGATTTCGTAAGGGTCGATAATCTTGTTGGCACCGGCCGCGATGAGTTTTTCCGCCGACTCCGGACTATCGACAATGGCGACGATATTCAAGTCCTTATCCAGCGCCCGCGCCGACAGCGTCAGAAATACATTTTCCGAGTCCGTGTCGAAAAAGCAAAATAGCGTATCAATGTGCGCGCCTATGCCGATCAGCTTCAAATCGTCGTCGCTACGAAAATCGATATTGGCGGTTTCAAAGCCGTTCTCCCGCGCCAGCGCTGCTTTGACCGGATCATGATCGATGACGGTGATTTGATACAGCTCTTTGTCCAGCCGGCTAATGGCCTCGAACGACAGCCGGTTGTAACCGAATACGGCAATATTTTTCATTTGGGCTTCCTGCTGAATAAACGGCGTTGTTCCACCTGGTCGCGAAAATGATCGATGCCGTACTTGCGGCCCAATAACACCAGCATGTCGCCGTGCCGCAGAATAAAGTCCACTTCCGGATTGAAATAAAAATGTTGCTGCTTAACCTGGTATTTATTCTTATGTTTCAAATGAATCGGATTGTCGCTGATCACGCCCAACAAGGTGAGCTTACGCTGCTGTAAATCCAGTTGACCGATTTGTTGATTATCCAGCGGCGACTTTTCGCTGACCAATACCGACTCCATTACCGTCTCGGTTTGGTTATGCAAAATACCGGAGATGGCCTCGAAAGCGACGGGCTGACCAACAAATTCCGCCGCCAGCAAACCGGCAATCTCAAACGGCCTGATGACGTTGTCGGCGCCGGCCTGATACAGTTTATTGACGTTATCGTGGCGGTTGGCGCGGGAAATAATCCGCAGGTTTTTATTTAAATGCCGGCTGGTTAAAGTCACATAGACGTTAATCACATCATCGCCGGTAATGCAGAGAATGGCGCTGGCGCCGCGGCATATACCGGCGTTGATCAGCACTTCATTATTACTGGCATCGCTTTCTATTGCCAGATAACCGCGTTTCTTAGCTAACTCAATCCTCGCCGGCACTCTATCGATGATTAAAAATTTCTGTCTGTCATTGTGCAAATGCCGGGCAATCTCCTGGCCGACCCGGCCAAAACCGCAAATGATGATGAAACTGTCGTACCGGTCCAGTTCGGCGTAAGTTCTGGTTTCGCGGACCGACAGCATCTTCTCGCTGAACGCGGCGATCAGGATGGAGGTGAAGAACGACAACAC
>FSSH01001753.1_pt5 | contig 36820 bp, 41 predicted proteins | sample 1166101 | NCBI WGS metagenome assembly FSSH01 (sample SAMEA32972668, study PRJEB13176) | freshwater metagenome | biome: Drinking water system; feature: Biomass in drinking water that filtered by 0.45 um membrane; material: drinking water | place: USA | collected 2012-12-20 | depth 0 m
CGCCCGGTCCCGCACCATAAGCCATACGCCCTGGACTTTAAAACCGGATGACGTCTCAGTTCGTAGATGCACTGATGAATCATGGCGGTTAATAAGCCGTCACTCGGATGGTGTGGCGATTCAGCCCTAGGACTGTAGGCAATTCTGCATAGTTGCCGCACAACTGAGACAGAACGATCTCATCTTCCTCATTAAGCCTCTTTAATAGTCTTGCAATTTCGAGGTGATCGCGCCGACCCGTTCTCATCTTCAATCCAGCACTCCTTTTGCTTGACAGAGCGATAGACAAAGGAACAGCCAGAATGAATCCTCTTGCTTCCATCACGCTCTAACAGAAGTAGACGGATAGGCAACCACAAGATGAAAGGTGATGCCATGCATGATGAAGGACTTCGGACGACGGATGAAGCTGAAAGCAAGGAGACTGTCGATACCGATGTGGACGCCGATGACCAGCAGGCAAGCGGCTTGCTTGGGGTGATCGGCCGTAACGACACACAGAGAGCCGCTCAAGAGGAACAATCTGCACCAGCCATGCGTACGAGTCATGGTGCAAGTCCGTTCTTATTGGAGTCCCTGTACTTCCGCTCGTTCGGTCAGAGGGAGCTGCTCACACGCGAAGAAGAAGTGGCTGTCGCAAAGCAGGTCGATCAGGGCACACGTCGAATTCGAATTGCCTTACGCCATGTCATAAACATACTCGCCCGCTCGAAACACGCGCCGGCTTTGTCAGATTCCGTCAAAAGCCTTCAACTCATCAAGCGACTGAGCGGACTCTCAGCCAAGGCGCTGGATGATACGGAGCACACACTCCTTGCCATACTGAAACCGCCGGTTCGCACGATGAAACCTGCCGCCACGACGGGAAAACGGCTGAAGGTCCTGCTCGACGAGATTCGGTCCGCGCGAGTCGTCCTCGAACGAGGCAAAGACGAACTGGTGCGGCGAAACCTGCGATTGGTGGTTGATGTTGCGAAACACTATACCGGCCGAGGGCTCGCCTTGCTCGACCTTGTCCAAGAAGGCAATATCGGTCTGATGAAAGCCGCCGAACGCTACCAGTACCGAAAAGGGTTCAAGTTCAGCACCTATGCCACGTGGTGGATTAGACAAGGTATTACGCGGGCTATTGCGGATCAATCTCGAACCATCCGCATTCCGGTCCACCAGACCGAAGCCTCCCATCGCATTGTTCGGGTGACGCGCCGCCTTGGACAGCAGTTCGGACGTCCTGCTCGCATAGAAGAGATCGCACACGTGCTTCGCATGAGACCCGATCGGCTCCATGACACTGTTCAGGCATTCCAAGAACCGGTGGCGCTGGAAACGCCGATTGGCGATGGGGAGACCCAGTTCGGGGATATGATCCCGGATCAACTCGCAGTTCCCCCCGATGCCCACGTACACCGAACTGAGATGACGACGCAGTTGGATCGAATTCTCGGAATTCTCACACCGAGGGAACAAACAGTAATCCGCCTCCGCTTCGGGATTGGTTACGAGGAGGCTCGCACCTTGGAACAAGTCGGCCAGAACCTGTCGGTCACGCGCGAGCGCATCCGCCAAATCGAGGCGAAGGCGCTCAAAAAGCTCAAGACGCCTGAAATCCGTGAACTCTTCGCTGCCATCAAGTAAGCACTCCGGTTATTCGCAAACCCGCAGGCCGGGCGAATGCCCGGCCTGCGAGATCCCGCTTTCCCCCCGATAACAAGTTGTGCGACAATGTTTCCTCTATGGATGTGCGCAACATCGCCACAAGAGACTCTCTCCTTACCACACATCGCTTATTCCGGTGCCTAGAAACCTATGCAGACCGCTTTTTACTCCAAAGATAAATCGGGGACTGAGTTCTGTGCCTTGGAGTGTCCGGTCCGCGCAACGGATTCTGCGTTTCCACCTGCCACCGCCGGATCACTCCTTGTCTTCCCCACACCTGTCCCCTATTCCGTCGCATGGGACCTACAGTCACGCCTCCACCATGAGCGCCTCTCTGATGTGAGACCGGATACAGTCGTCATCCTTGAACACCAGCCTGTCTATACACTCGGACGCAGCACCCAGGCATCCGATTGGGGCGGGGATGAAGCCCTCTTGCGCGTCAATGGAACGGCAGTGCATCGGGTGAATCGCGGAGGATCAGCCACCTACCATGGCCCCGGACAAATCGTCGTGTATCCGATCCTCAAGTTGGCTCAGCACGCTCCAGGTCCGAGACGACTCGTCCAGCTGCTTGAAGACGTGATCATTCGCCTGCTGAAACACTGGGATATCGACGGCCATCGAATCGAGAAGAGACCGGGGATCTGGGTGCTGACGCCTCAACCGGCAAAGATCGCGTCTATCGGAATCCGCATCGAACGAGGCATTACCCTGCACGGATTTGCGCTCAACGTCGATATGGACCTGACGCCGTTTCAACGGATCCGTCCATGCGGATTTGCCAATTGCCTGGTCAGCTCCATAAACGTGCTCTGCGGCAAGAGCATCCCTCTCGATGAGGTCAAATCTGATCTTGCCCGGATATTCGGTGAGGTGTTTTCGATTGAGTGGACCACCGCAGCAACGCATCCCGGCACACGCTTTACTGCAGCCGATGAGTTCGTGCCGATCAACCGATTCAATCTGTAACGGATCGAGAGCTTATGCAGGAACTTGACACCCACACCTTTCGTTTGGCGGTTGCGCAATTCGATCGCGCGGCTGAGGCGATGCAGTTGGACCCAAACCTGCGTGAACGGTTGAAGCTGCCCCAACGCTCGCTCATCGTCAGCCTACCGGTGCGCATGGATGATGGACGGGTGGAAGTCTTTACCGGCTACCGGGTGCAACACGACTCCTCGCGCGGCCCCTGCAAAGGAGGCATTCGGTATCATCAGGACGTGAGCCTCGGAGAGGTCTCGGCCCTTGCGATGTGGATGACGTGGAAATGCGCCTTGGCGGGCTTGCCCTATGGCGGAGCAAAAGGCGGCATTCAGGTTTCTCCGAAGAAGTTATCCCGCGCTGAATTACAGCGACTTACTCGGCGCTATGCCGCTGAAATTTTCCCCCTCATCGGCCCCGACAAAGACGTCCCCGCCCCCGACGTGGGAACCGACGCGCAAGTCATGTCATGGATCATGGATACCTATAGCCAACAGGTCGGCTTTGCGGTTCCAGGCGTGGTGACCGGCAAACCGCTCTCGCTCGGCGGCAGCCTCGGGCGCGAAGAAGCCACCGGGCGAGGGGTTGTCTATGTCACACTGGAAGCGCTCCGCCACCTCAAGCTATCGATCGAGAATACGACAGTAGCCATCCAAGGCTTCGGCAATGTCGGCTCCCACACCGCGCTCATCATGCAGCAAGAAGGCGCGCGAGTCGTCGCCATCAGCGATGTGACCGGGGGCATCTACAATGCCAGGGGGCTGGACATTCCTGAACTGATCAGGCGTTACCGGAACTCAGGACGATCGCTCGCTGACACGAAGATGGGGGAGTCCATTACGAACGAAGAATTACTGCAGCTGGACTGTACGGTACTCGTTCCCGCAGCCCTCTCGGAGCAAATTACTGAAACCAATGCCGACCGTCTTCGCTGTCGCATTCTATCGGAAGGGGCAAACGGCCCTACGACCCTGGAAGCCGACCGCATACTCGAAGAGAAAGGCATCTTTATCATTCCTGATATTCTGGCGAATTCAGGCGGAGTGATCGTGTCGTATTTCGAGTGGGTGCAAGATCTTCAACGATTCTTTTGGAGCGCGAGCGATATTCAGCAGCGCTTGCACGATATCATCACGTCGGCCTTTCATCGCACTCTTCGGTTCTCGAACGAACGACACACATCGATGCGCATGGCAGCGCTCATGAGCGGAATCGACCAAGTCGCCCAAGCGCATCTCCAACGCGGACTGTATCCGTAACGGAGCGGCTGACAGTGGCACGAGACGAAGTATCGAGAGCGTGGAAACACCATTGTGGTGAGGGCTGGCCCCAATTCTCAAGCCCACACCAAGGCCAGTTGATGACCCTCGATACCGTCATCAGCGGGTGTGTGGTGTTCTTTCTGGACAGTCCCGAAGGACTCGACCACCAGCGGATGGCCCTTGTGAGAGACTGTTTGGACGAGCTGATCGAGCTGACCGCAGAACTGGATACAGACTCCCAGACATACTTTCTCCGTCTTCGACAGCTCGGAGAAATGCTGCTGACCACAACACCACAGCCATAATCGCAGTTCAGGAGTAAAGGAGAAAAGAATGGGGAAGCATCGTGCGGCACTCATATTAGTCTTGGCTCTTGTAGGCCCACTCGCCGGCCTTATCCCTTCGGCTCATGCCGAACCGTATGAGCTGAGTAAGCACGATGTGACAGAGTCTGCATCGATTTCGAGCGCCACCATCTCGCTCTTCGGCATTAAACTCGGTGACTCAGAGACCGCCGCCATCGAGACCCTGGTCAATGGAACAATACCGGGTGTCAAGGCCGAGCAGGAAGCGGCCTTCATCTTCCTGCTCGATCAACGAAAACCGACCGGCCCCATGGCCGGTGTGCGCATCCAGGACGGGAAAGTCGATCTGATTTTTATCAACAACCGATTCGCGCACAAGACCAGAGGCATCTTCCGCAATGTCTTGAACAGCGACAGCCCGGATGACATCCGTAAATTGCTGGGCAAGGAAGACTACGGCGATGAAAACGTGCTGGGCGCCGTCATGGCCTACGATAAGCAGGGGTTTCAGGTGAACTATCTGGGGAAGGACATCAACATCGAATTCGTCCCTCCGCGTTAACTCACCGTACCCCTCGCACTCGGCGACCCCATCCCCTCGGATGGAGTCGCTCGAACGTGCGGAGCTCCGCTGTTCAGTGCATAGTGCTACCCGATGCTGACACGCCAGACTTTTCTCCGGTTGCCGCCTTCGAACGCCCTTTTGCGCTGATTTGATCACGAATCTTGTCATAGATGCCATTCGATAGAACCTTGCGGGCTTTCAATTCATCAACGGACGAGTACGGCCGGCCCTCCACAATCTTCTTCGCGTGCGCGGTCCCTATGCCTGGGAGTGACTTCAGGTCCGTGAGCGTGGCCGAATTGATGTCGATCAGCTTCGTGTCACCGCTGCTTGCCCCCCCAGCCTTTACGGTTTCTGATTGGGGCAGTGGCTTCGGCGGCGTGCCAGCTGTGGCGGTTGAAGTCAGCGCGAGCAGGGCGATTGAAAGGGCCAGGAATCGGACAGAGTAGTTCATGGCATTCCTCCTTGGTTGCAAGAACCGTTGGATAGTTGTGTGGATCTCAACCGTGCGCCTCGGTTGCTGGTGATCCGTTTCTTGCCGGCACTAGGCTTACTGCGAGATTCGTTCCACTATCGAAGACAAGGGAAAACCAGATCATTGACCGATTTGGCTAGTCCGAGCTGTATCTCGCAGGAGAGGGCTCGTATCGGGAGGGATACAGCCAAGGCTGATTGAATAGATCAGGTGGAGGAAAATAGAACCGGTTACTGCACCCTCTCACTCGCGCGTAACCCACAGTCGACCAGGCACCTGGCGATGACCGACGGGCAGTTGGTTGAGAATTTAACGCCTGACTCCATCTATTGCCCCCCCTCTATTTGACCTTGGGAGATGACGTCCTCGACCACGCAGTTTATCCACCAACCTCCACGTGTTGACGATACCCTCATTTGGGTGAGTACTCCTTCCGGCCGGAGGGTCGCGCATCCTGGAAAGCCTCCAACTCGGCAAGCGCATCGAGATCTTTGTGGCGGCCGGCATTGCATCTTTGAGAATGGACACAACCTGTGTCTCGGTGAATTTAGACTGGCGCATGGGAACCTCCGTCCAGGGTGGCTATTCTGCCAGAAAGCTCTCCTTCTGATCTGTCTACTTTTCGGGGGAGCTTACGCCGTTGGGCCGGGCTGCCCGGCAGTAGACAGTCTGCATAGGGGACCATGCTGGTCTGGTTACGTCCCGATGGTCAATCCAGTGGGTCCCAGACGCAAAGATGGGCGGCGCAATGAAGGAGGCGAAGGAACCGGCGGACTTCAGACCACCGCCGTAACACCCAACGGTCTATCGGATGACAGAGAACGGCCGGAGATGGGCTACTGAGTGGTTTCCGAGAGTTTCAGGCCGTAGGCGATGAGGCTTTTGGCGGTGTTCCAGCGGCGCTTGGAGTTGAGAATGACGAGCAACAGATCGCTCCCGTTGTGAGAGACTTTGGCGATCAAACATCGTCCGGCTTTTGACGTGAATCCTGTCTTTACCCCCTCGACGCCGGGAATACGCCCCAACAGACGATTGGTATTGTGCAGAAGATAGGCCCGACGGCCGCTCACGGGCGTGATCATCTCGCGTTCTTCACGGACGAGTTCACGGAACACCGGATTCTGCATCGCAGCTTCACTGAGCCGAGCCAGATCCTCAGCTGTTGAATAGTGCTCCGCTCCATCGAATCCACATCCATTGCTGAAATGGGTGTCATTCAGCCCAAGCTCGAACGCCTTGGCATTCATCAGCGCAACAAACTGTGGTTCGTCGCCGCCGACATGTTCGACAGCCGCCAGACACGCATCATTTGCAGACACAATCAGCATCGCCTTGAGCAGATCTCCCAAACGAAACACCTCACCGATTTTCAAGCGTAAATGCGTCTTGGGCGCGCGCGCGGCATTCTTGCTGATCGTAGCCTGTTCATCCAAATGCCCTCGCTCGAGAATGACCAGCGCCGACATGATTTTCGTCAAGCTCGCCGGCGACATCCGTTTCTCAGACTCATACTCGTAGAGAACACGGCCAGAGCGAAGCTCTTTCAGCAGCACGCTATGGGCTGGGACGGTTCTCCAGGGCAGCGCCCTATCCGACACACCAGGCTCCTGAACCGTCTCTCCATTATGCCGGTTGTGATGTACGGCTTTCGCAGACACGGTGGATGGAGATCCAGCCACCAAGCATGCACACAGCAGTATCCCGACTCCGCATGACCCAAAGAAGTGACACGCAGACCATGGCATTCTGTAATACTGGCTTGGATTACTCCGCATAACGATGAACGCCGCCTTTACAGTGAGAACGTCTCCCGCACCTTATCACCTTTCAGTCCACTATCAATCACTTTGTGAAAAAACCGGAGCAGGTCGGCCAGATCAATCCAGAATCCGCAGTTGAGGCAACGGGCATAGATTCGCCTGTTGATGAGGGTATAGTGCCGTTCGACCATCATAAACCCCTTGCACTTGAGACACTGCATACATGCCCTGTTCTCTCTGCTTATCGAAGGCGGTTCATCACCAGCGCCACACATCCGGCGAGCAATCCGCCGCCGATGAGCGTGGTGCCGAAATAGACGAAGACATTGGTATCCCCCGCCGGCTGAGTCCCCTCCCACAAGTCGCGCACGCCGCCCTGGACCATGAGGACCGACAAGGTCATCAGCGCCCCCATAAGAAACCACCATGCAAAGGATCGAAGCGCCATTGTTAGTCTCGCATTGTGTGCGGGAGCTTGCTTGTGGCCACTCTAGCGAAGGGCTCCAGGGCTGTCAAGAATTGCAGCCATTGCTCTAAAACTGCTGAGCCAGCACCGCACCGTGCAGTGTTCCAAGCTGCAATCCTACTCTTTCGCCTCCGGTTTCAGAGCCGTTTTCACCCCGCGATGAAGAAAGATGGAGACACTGCCGCTTCCGTTGTCGGCAATGACCAGGCCCGGCTCTTCCGTCCCCGTGGTCGTTACACGAAAAGAAGAGATGGCGAAAGGGCCGGCCTTCGTCCGGTAATTTCGAGGCGGGTAGTGGAACGTCCCATCCCCTTTCCCAAACAGGATCGACAAATCACTCGATTGGAGATTGACGATGGCCACATCCATCCAGCGGTCCCCGTTGAAATCCCGTGCCAGCCCGAAATTCGGACCCGCATTGGCGCCGGAATCCCTGCCGGGGCGAAATGTGGCATTGCCGTTGCCGAGCAGTGTCGTGAAGCTGTCTCGTTCCCCATTGATCACTAACAGATCACTGTTCTGATCGTTGTCGAAATCTGCCAAACTGACTCCCAGTGGTCGCTTTCCCGCCGAGTAGTCCTTGGGGCCTCGAAACGAACCATCGCCATTACCCAGCCAAATCGACACCGCATTCGACATAGGTCCTCCGTTCGTCACAACCAAATCCAGCCTCCCATCCCGATCGAGATCGGACAGGGCCACAGAAGTTGGAGTGTCACCGTACTCATATTGGGCACCATGCCGAAACTCCCCCGTCCCCGTACCCAGGAAAATCTTGACCTTGTCGTTACGAAGCGCCACGACCAAGTCAGAATGACGGTCGCCATTCACATCGCCGACCGCCAATGCGACCGGGGTCCGATACACCGGATAGTGGGGCCCTTCGGCAAATTTCCCATTCCCATGTCCGAGTAAGATCGCGATTTCGTCCCCGCCCGGACAGGCCAACGCCACATCGGCATGCCCGTCATGATTAAAGTCATCCATCGCAAGCGCACGCGGCTCCTGACAGACATGCACCTGCACTTGATCCTGAAACGTTCCGTCGCCGTTACCTAATAGGATTGAAAGCGTGTTGCTTGCGATATTCGTGGTAACCAGATCAGTGAGGGAATCGTGATTGAGATCACCGGTTGTAATGGTAGTGGGATTCTTGCCGACCTTATAGCTGGCAAAGTAATAAAAGAGGTCCGGAGGATTATACGGTTCGGTTTTGGAGCAGGCGATGACACCGCCCAATACCAAACAGACCGACAGGATCCCGAACACATGCCTTCTGGAATGGGATTCTCTGAATCTTGACACACCCACGCTGTCTTCCTGTATCGACAAGGACGTACCGATAGGCCTATTGCCTCGCTGCCCAGAATGCCCAGTATACAGAGGCGTTCTTTTCTCTGGCAATGTTGCAGAACATATACAGGAACCTTTGAATTTCACTCTCTGCTTGCGCTAGAATGCATCCTCTTTTCTGAGGAGGACTCCAATGAGTAAGATTGTGAACGTTGATATCACGATGTACGGAATCGCTGAAGTGCTGCACTGGTGCCATACTCGCAATAAGGGGCGCGTCGGAGGTGTGGACACGGCCGGCTTCGAGAAGATGAAGGCCTACTTGGCTGAAAAACCCCAATCGGGTGATTACTTTACGCTGGACCAATTCTGGAAGAAAAAAGTGACGCTCCCGTTGACCGAGGAAGAAGTGGAAACGATCGACCGCTGCCTCTACGACATCCCGAACTTCGACAACGATCCCTTGCCGCAAATTCGTCACAAGTTCTGGCCTCAGGAGAAAGCAGCGCACTGACGATCGTACTCATCTGCGCTTCGCAATGAGTACCGCGTGAGTTGCAAGGCTGAATCGGCCCGTTGTGTATGAAGAGGGGTGAGCTACGTCCTGTCACTCACGACGCAGCACTCGTAATTGAAAATGGAACGGCGGTTCGGCTTGAAGAGAGGGACGAGCGGAGAAGAAGCGTATCACAATAATGCGGGTCAGAGAGAGCCTTCGCCCTTCAGATACTTGCGGAATCGATCCATTAACTCAGCTCCCAATGTGCCGCCCTCAGGCTTCTTCGTCGCAGGGTTGGCAAAGTGGCTGCGAATTTCCTGAAGACGTTTTTCCGCTTGATCGTTTCCTTGCAGCCGCTTGGTTTTCTCGAGCGCAGTCCCGAACGCATCGAACGTTAACTCCTGATACCCGAACGAACGAATGCGCTTGACTGCTTTCATCATCGCTTGATTTCTAAATTTCGTGAGATTTTCCTCGTTGATTTGGGATAGCCCGAGCTTCCGCGCCCTCCGCTCCGCAGCCTTTCGAATCCCGCTTCGCACAAATTCAGGGGCCGTTTGCAGCCTCTTCCAGGCTTCGTCAGTCCAGGCAACACGCTCGTGGGGCGTCTCCCACAACTCACGAAGGACGGCTTCATCGATGCGGACAAGGCGCTTCTGCCTGGCCAGGTCCTCGGCATCCCGTTTCATCATGTCGGTGACGAAGTCCAGCGCGATAGACGGCGACTGTTTGATTTTCTCCTGAAGCTGCGCCAATGCGCCTTCCGTCCATTCCATCGGAGATCCGGCGGCTTCTTGAAGATCACCGAGCGCCTCCACCTTCTCGTAGAGCTCGACATTCACTTCGAGATGGCCCCGCTCTTTCGCGACCTCCTCAGCAATTTGTTTAATCATGGCCCGCATGAACTCAGGAACGTTTGCCAGGCGCTCCTTGGCGGCCGCGGTCCACGGCAAGTGTCCCTGCGCCATATCCTCGGCAGCCGCCGCCAGCTCGGATTCTCCGCCCATGCCGCCCATCATCTGCCCCTTGAATCGATCCAGAATCTCCTCCGTAATCACTTCATAGCCCAGCTCCCGCGCCTTTTTCTCGGCTACACGGCGGACCATGCCACGCAGGAATATGGGCGCACGTTCCATACGCTTGAGTGCGCCGGCAGTCCAGCGAAGTTCTGTTGCGGCGGATTCCGGTGAATCTGAAGTCGGCATGACGATCCTTTTCAAAGGGCTATTGATTCAACAGCTCTTTCAATTCCTTGCCGGCCTTGAAGAACGGCACTCGCTTGGCCGGCACAGCCACCGTCGCCCCTGTCTTCGGATTACGGCCTTCCTTCATGCGGCGCGCCCGCAGACGGAAACTGCCGAATCCCCGAATCTCCGTCTTGTCGCCGTTTTTCAATGAATCTCGCACACAGTCAAAAATCGTGTTGACGACCACCTCGGCTTGCCGTTTTGTCAACGTCGTGACTTGCTCGGAAACCCGCTCAATGATCTGCGCCTTCGTCATGCCTTGCTCCCTTCGCTCAGTTGATCCAAGTTCATTTCCTTGGAACCTGCCGGCACACACTACCGCCGCTAAAAGGCCATCAGATACTTCATGCTCACACCCGGATGAAAGTCCAGCTTGGGAAACAGCTCTGTGAACTGCGACTCCAGCAAGTCGCGAACCGAAAAACGCCGGCGCGGCTCGACGACTTTCGGTTCGCCTTCGATACCGACGGTATCCGCAGCCAATTGAATGGCGTCGTCCAAGTTGCCAAGCTCATCGACAAGCTTCGCCTCCTTCGCCTGGCGTCCCGTGAAAATTCGTCCATCCGCCAACGTCTGAGCCTCGGCCAGCTCCATCGCCCGTCCCTCCGCCACCGCCTCGATGAACTGCTTGTGCACATCGTCCATGACGGCTTGCATCAAGCCCCGCTCTTCCTCGCTCATCTTGCGGAGCGGAGACCCGACATCCTTGAATTTCCCGCTCTTGATGACCACGCCCTCGATCCCGATCTTTTGAAGCAACCCCTCGACATTGGCCGTCTCCATGATGACGCCGATACTACCGGTCAGCGTCCCGGGATTGGCGACGATCCGATCCGTTGCCGCGGCAATATAATAGCCTCCGGAAGCCGCGACGTTCCCCATTGAGGCAATCACTGTTTTACTGGTCTTGCTCCGAACCTGTCTGACTGCATCGTAAATTTCTTGCGATGGCACGACCCCGCCGCCGGGACTGTCGATGCGCAGCACGATCGCCTTGACGGAAGGATTCTCGCTGAACCGCTTCAACTCTTGAACCGTCACCTGCGAATCCATGATCACCCCTTCAATACGGATCACGGCGATCCGGTCCCCGGACGACAAATCGAGGTCCGGAAACAAGACATTCAGTAGAACCATCACCCCAAGTCCAGCCGCCAGCACCCAGAACAGAGTGCGTACCGGCCGGCGCTTGGGAGAGCGCTCTTCCCTGATCAATTCATCCGCCATGATACGTCACCCGCTTCAGGATCAGCGTCAATGGGTTCGGGCTTAGTCGTCCGACTGCGATCGCTTCCGGTTCTGCTTGGCCGCACGACCAAAGCTTTGGTCCGGAACCCCCTGCGAGGAATGATATTCGTCTACCTGTTTGCGATCAGAATCCAGCTGATGGTCGCGAAGGCTGAGCGCGATCTTGCGTTCTTCCCGATCAACCTTAATAATCTTGGCGGTCACGGCGTCTTGAAGCTTGAACTTCTCTTCAAGTTTGGCTTGCGGCTCAACGCCGGTCTCACTAATGTGGATCAACCCTTCGACTCCGCCCTCCAGCTCAATGAAAATTCCAAAATCAGCGATCTTGCTGATTTTGCCGGCGACCGAGTCACCAACATGGTATTGCGCAGGGATCGCATCTTCCCACGGATCACGGATCAGCTGTTTATACCCCAGCGACAACCGTTCTTTCTCCTTGTCGATGCGCAACACAATGGCTTCAACCTTCTGAGCTTTTTTGAAGAGTTCAGAAGGATGCTTGATATGTTTCGTCCATGACATGTCTGAAATATGGATCAGCCCGTCGATGCCTTCTTCGAGTCCGATGAAAGCCCCGAAATCGGTCAGGCTCTTCACCTTCCCTTCGATGCGTGTCCCGATGGGATATTTGCTTTCAATCATGTCCCAAGGATTAGGGGCAGTCTGCTTCATCCCGAGCGAGATTTTCCGGCTCGCCGGATCGACGTTCAACACTGCCGCTTCCACCTGATCGCCCACCGCCACCACTCTCGACGGATGCCGCACCTCATGGGTCCAGGACATTTCGGAAACGTGGACCAGACCTTCAACGCCCGGCTCAAGTTCCACAAACGCTCCATAATCCGTGAGACTGACAACGCGTCCGCGCACCCTCGTGCCGATCGGATACTTGCCCGCAACGTTGGTCCAGGGGTCCGCACTTTTCTGCTTGAGTCCCAACGAGATGCGGCCTGTTTCCCGATCGTACTTCAATACCGTCACTTCAACCTTATCGCCGACGGTAAACAATTCGGAGGGATGCCCCACACGCCCCCAGGACATATCCGTGATATGCAGCAACCCGTCGATGCCGCCAAGGTCAATGAAAGACCCATAGTCTGTAATGTTCTTGACCATGCCCTGAATGAGCTGCCCCTCCTTGAGGTTGGCCAGCGTGGTCTGCCGTTTCTTGTCTCTGGTTTCCTCCAGGAGAACCCGGCGGGACACAACGACATTGCCGCGGCGGTGATTGATCTTGATGATCTTCAGAGGGAAGGTCTTGCCGACAAGCCCGTCGAGATCGCGCACAGGATGGAGATCGATTTGCGAGCCCGGCAGAAACGCTTTGACCCCGATATCCACCATCATCCCGCCCTTGATGCGCGAGATGATCTTACCCTCGATGCTCTTTTCGTCCTTGTAGAGTTTTTCCAGCTCTTCCCAGATCTTCATCTTGTCCGCTTTTTCTTTGGACAAAACAAGATTGCCGTCCGAATCTTCANNCATTCTTCGATGTAGACTTGGAGTCGATCGCCGACCTTGAGATTTTGAAGTTCTTCTGCCGAGAACTGATCGCCCAGAATCACCCCTTCCGATTTGTAACCGATATCGACGACCACCTTGTCCTTGGTGAGCGCCACCACACGGCCCTCGGTAATCGTTCCCTCTTCGAGGTTCCGGAATGTTTCTTCGTACAACGCGGCTAACGTCTCGCGGTCTAACTGCACTTCACTGTCTTTGGACACTGTACTCATTGTAAACGTCCTACCCTTCCGACTCGCGTCGGGTGCTGATGGTGAATGNNGGGCTCACTCAGCGTTGCGAGCACCGGCGATCGGTCCCTGCGGTGTTGCCTGCGGCTGGTCCTCTTTCCCTGCGGGAGGAGGCACGTCACCCAGCACTGCAATCTGTTCAATCACCGTCCGGCTGACCAGCTGATAAAACTGTTTGGTCTCAGCTTTCTCTTTCCGCTCTCCTGCTTCAAATGTAATCGGAGCTCCGAATCGCACGGTAATGTGGCGCCATCGAGGCCACCGGGCTCCGGTCGGTAGCACATCGAATGTCCCTTTCAGATAGGCCGGAACCACCGGGCATCCTGTCTGTGAAACAATCACCCCGATGCCGGCCTTGGGCGGCTTGAGATGCCCATCTCGGCTTCGCCCGCCTTCCGGGAAAATGACCACCACTTTGCCGTCTCGAATCAAACTGATGGCCTTTCCGAACGCCTCTCGATCCAACCGGCCCATCCGTACGGGAATCCACCCCAGCGACTGCAGAATTCCATTCAGCACCGGAATGGGAAACAGATCGTTGCGCCCAAGATACCAGGCCCTCCGCTTCATCCCGCAACCGAGCATCGGAATGTCCAGGTAGCTGGCATGATTCGCAGCAACCAGCACCCCTCCCGTGGCGGGAATCTGCCCTATGACCCGATAACGAAACCATAGTATGCCGATCGCCCTTGCCAGAATCCAGAGAATACCGTACGCGATGTTTGTCACAACGCAGCCGAGACCGCTGCCATCATCTGTTCCACCACCTGATCGACATTGAGCGCAGACGTGTCGATGGGCCTTGCATCAGCGGCGGGAATCAGCGGCGCAATTGAACGGTTCCGATCCCGCATATCTCGACCCGAGAGATCCTGATAGGTCTCTTCAATCGCTCTCCCATGGCCTGCAGCAACCAGCTCACGATGGCGGCGCTCCGCTCGTACAGTCGCATCCGCCTCCAAGAAAAATTTCAGCGGAGCGGAGGGGAACACCTTCGTGCCGACATCGCGTCCTTCTGCGACGACCGAGCCCCGCTGCCCGATTTGGCGTTGGATCGGCAGCAACCACTCTCGCACCGCCGGAATAGCAGATACGATGGACGCCGCCCCCGTCACCTCCGGCGTGCGAAGCTCGCCGGTGACCTCACGCCCATCAACGAGGACCTGCATTGCGCCGTTGTGACACTGCATATGCACCGAGGTGCTGTCGAGCAGTGCCGTCACCTGTTCATGGTCCGTCGGCTGCACCTTCGATTGAAGCACCTTCCACGCAATGGCACGATACAGCGCGCCGGTATCGAGATAGAGATACCCGAGCCGGGCTGCCAGCAACTTGGCCACCGTGCTTTTGCCCACTCCAGCCGGCCCGTCAATCGCGATGATCACGCAACGCCCCTATCCACATCATGATGCCTTCAAGACAGAAGGCGTTACCGCCCTCTCGCCTCATGCGTCAACAATTCGGAAAGCGCGGCCTCAAACTTCGGGAAAGAGGTTTCCACGCAGCCACAGTCGGCAATCGTCATGCTGGTGGCGGCAGTCAACCCTCCAATGGCCAACGACATCGCGACCCGATGATCTCCATGGCTTTTCGCCTTACCGGCGGCGCTCAGGCGGCCGTTCTCTCCGGCTCTACCAAGCCCACGAATGACCATACCGTCCGGCTTTTCAGTAATCTGCGCCCCCATATCCCTCAGTTCGGCGCTCATCGTCGCAATGCGGTCGCTTTCCTTGACCCGCAACTCTTCCGCCCCGGAAATAACGGTGTCACCCTCCGCGACCGCTGCGGCCACACAGAGGATAGGGAACTCATCGATTGTTTGCGGAATAAGTTCGGGGCCGATTTCGATGCCTTTGAGTGAAGCGGACTTGACCCGCAGATCAGCCACCGGTTCTCCCGCTTCCTCCCGTTGACCGAGGATCTGGATATCGGCGCCCATCCGGTTCATGACATCGATCAACCCGGTCCTGGTCGGATTGATACCGACGTTCCGGATCATGATATCCGACCCGGCCACGATCGTAGCGCCGACGATAAAAAATGCGGCGGCTGAAAAGTCTCCGGGAACGACGACACGGCGCCCGGCCCATCCAACAGCAGGCCGCCCCTGCATGATCAACTCACCGCTGTCGCGCGCGAGGGAGATCCCAAAAAACTGAAACATGCGTTCGGTATGGTCGCGCGAGAGCCGCGGCTCCCGCACCCTGGTCGTCCCTTCCGCAAACAACGCAGCAAGCAAGAGTGACGATTTGATCTGCGCACTGGCAACCGGAGAACGATACTCGATACCATGAAGCCGCTTACCCGTAAGAGCCAACGGAGCCAGTTCTCCACCCTTGCGTCCTGCGATGACCGCCCCCATCTCACGCAAGGGTTTCACCACCCGCCCCATAGGACGTCGGCGAATCGACTCGTCGCCGGTCAGCACAGTGAAGAAATCCTGGCCGGCCAGCAGCCCCGACAGCAGCCTGATGCCCGTGCCTGAGTTGCCGCAGTCGATCGGTCCATTCGGCTCACTCAGCCCCCACAACCCTTTGCCGTGCACGGTCAAGAGATCGGGGGTCTCATCGATCCGGATACCGAGCGACTGAAGAGCCCGCATCGTATTCAGACAATCTTCACCCCGACAATAGGCCGACACCGTACTCATTCCTTCCGCCAGGGCTGTGAGGATGATGGCACGATGGGTAACGGATTTGTCTCCTGGAACCAGGATCGTTCCCTGGAGTGGCCGGCCTGGATTGATGGTGAACGTCGTCATGGTCACGTCACGCTTTGACCGGAGCAGGCACGCTCAATTTCTCACGCTCGCCTTTTGCCCGTTCGAGCGCCTTTTCTATTCCGGCCGCATCGCCGGCCTTGATCAGCCGCTTGAGATCTTCCAACGCCCTTTGATACTCGTCGATATAGGACACCAGATTATCTCGATTCCACAAGAAAATATCGCGCCACATCTCCGGTGAACTGGCGGCGATTCTGGTCGTATCCCGCAACCCGCCGCCGGAGTGGCCGGCAAGATCCAAGGCGGACAGCCTGTGATCGCGAAGATCCGCCAACGCGTTCATCAGCGCAAAGGCGGCGATATGAGGCAGGTGGCTGACGGCGCCGAGAATCTGATCGTGCAAATGGGGGTCCATGGTCAACACGATCGACCCGGTTTCTTCCCATAATTGTTTGATTCGTTCCAGCGCCTGCGGATCGGTCCGCTTCGTCGGCGTCACAATACACCGCGCGCCTTTGAATAGCTGATCGGATCCGGCAGCCACTCCGGTCTTTTCCTTTCCCGCGATAGGATGCGCCCCGACAAAATGCACACCCGCCGGCATGGCCGCTTCCGACTGCTCAACCAGCGTTCCTTTTACACTTCCGACATCGCTCACAATCGCTCCGGGCGCCAGACAGTGCGCCCATTCTTTGAGATGGCGGTCGTAGGTGTCGACAGGAGTCGCCAGAACCACAAAATCCGCCCCCTGCACACCTTCTTTCGGATCGGCCACATACCGATCGATCGCTCCCAATTCAACGGCGGTCTTGAGATTTTCCACACGCCGGCCAATGCCCACGATGTGGTCCGCCAAGGCTTTGCGCCGGAGAATCATCCCCAGCGATCCGCCGATCAGCCCCACACCGATAATTGCGACCTGCTTGAAATGAACCGTCATAGGTATCCGGCTAAATTTCCCGCCCCACGGCCTTCGCGATAAGCCCGAGATCACGCATCAGCGCCTTGAACTTCGAGGGCTTGATCGATTCTTCTCCGTCGCAGAGCGCGCACTCGGGGTTTGAATGGACCTCGATGAGCAGGCCGTCAGCGCCGGCCGCAACCGCCGCTTTGGACATGGGCGCGACGAGATCCCACTTCCCCGTAGCATGGCTGGGGTCCACGATGACGGGGAGGTGCGACAGTTCTTTTAACGTCGGGATGGCCGCAAGATCGAGCGTGTTGCGATACTGGGTTTCAAAGGTGCGGATGCCCCGCTCACAGAGCATGACATTACGATTCCCCCGCGACATGATGTACTCCGCAGACAGAAGAAACTCCTTGATGGTCGCCGACAGTCCTCGCTTCAACAGCACCGGCTTGTCGTATGCCCCGACTTCCTTCAGCAGCTCGAAGTTCTGCATATTCCTCGCGCCGATTTGAATGATGTCCGCCTTTTCAAGAAAGAGTTCGATATCTCGCGTGTCCAGGATTTCGCTGACCACCGGCAGCCCGGTTTGCTTTTTCGCTTCGACCAGGTAATCCAGCCCTTCTCGTCCCAAGCCCTGAAAGGAATAGGGCGATGTCCTGGGCTTGTACGCGCCCCCGCGAAGAATTGCGGCGCCGGAAGCTTTCACCTCATGCGCGATCCCGACAGTGAGCTCAAGCCGTTCGACCGCGCAGGGCCCCGCCATGATGGCCAACTTCTGGCCGCCGATCTTCACCCCACCGACATCAATGATAGTCCCTTCCTTCTTGAACTCGCGGCTCACCAGTTTCCATGGAGCCAGGATCGGCAACACGCTCTCCACACCGGGAAGCGCCGTCAGCGGCTGATTATGAAGAATCCGGTCATCTCCAATGACACCGATAATGGTGCGCTCCTGGCCGGTCGAAATCTGCGACTTCAGGCCGAGATCACGCAGCCGGTCGATAATATGATCGACCTCGCTCTCGGACGCCTCTGGTTTCAATACGATAATCATGGTTCCCTCGCTGTGCTGTTCCTACAACAGGACTTTACCGAGCGCATGGAGGAAGGCGGCATTTTCTTCAGCTTGCCCGATGGTGACTCGGAGCATAGTCCCCTGAATATGCCGCACGATGATCCCTTCACGGAGCAACGATTCGAACACCTGCCGCCCGTCCCGCTTAACATCGAAGTAGATAAAATTTGCTTCGCTTGGAATCGGGTGAAAACCAAGCCCTTTCAGTCCCTGTCCGACTTGCTCCATCCCCGCAGCATTGACGGCCCGGCTCTTGGCCACATGCTCATCGTCCCCCAGCGCGGCCAGCGCCGCCCGCTGAGCCAGGCTATTTGCGTTGAAGGGAGGCCGCACCCGATTGAGCACATCGTTGATCTCAGGAGTAGTGATGCCATACCCGATCCGCAATCCCGCCAGCCCATAGATTTTGGAAAACGTCCTGAGCACAATTGCCTGTCGCCTCTCTTTCACATACGCGATCGTGTCGGGAAATTGAGGATGACGGACATATTCGAAGTAGGCTTCGTCGAACACGACGATTACATCCTTGGGCACCTCAGCCATAAGCCGGCTGATCGCCTCGGCCGGCACCATGGTCCCCGTCGGGTTGTTGGGATTGCAGATGATGAGCAGCCTGGTCCGTGGGGTGATGGCTCGAACCATAGCGTCCAGATCGTGCGTCCAATTGACGAGAGGAACCATGACCGCCTTCCCGTGCGCAGCGGTTACCTCCATCTTGTAGATAACGAACGTATGATCAGCCATGACGGCTTCGTCGCCGGGAGCCAGGAATGCCCTGGCCAGTAGTCCGAGAATCTCATCAGACCCATTGCCTAACACAATCTGATCGATCGAGACCTTCCACCGCTCAGCAATGGCCTGCCTGATCCGATAGCCGCCCCCGTCCGGATAACGATGGAGGGTATTGAATTCTCCGGCAAGCGCCGCCACGGCCTTGGGCGAAGGCCCCAGCGGATTTTCATTGGAGGCCAGCTTGATCACCCGGGTGAGTCCAAGTTCCCGCTGCAACTCGTCGATCGGTTTCCCGGGGACATAGGGACTGAGCGAGAGGATATCTGGATGGATGTGGAGCGCCATGGGTCTAACTAACTGTAGATGGGATAAGAACCCAAAATTTTCATAAAGAGACAGCGGCCCTTCACTTCTTCAACCGCCCTGCTGACCCGTTCCTCCGTGATGTGCCCCTCGACATCGACGAAAAAGATGTATTCCCAGGCCTTCCGCTGTGAGGGCCTGGATTCGATCTTGGTCATGCTGATGCCATGCGACGCGAAGGGGCGCAGCAAATCGTAGAGAGCGCCGACCTTATCCTTGATAGACAACATCAGCGACGTCTTGTCTCTCCCTGTCCGCTCCGACGGTTTCTGAGACAGCACCAGAAATCTGGTCACATTGTTCAAGTTATCTTCAATGCGAGGCTTGATAACTTTCAGCCCGTACAATTGGCCCGCCAGCTCAGAAGCAATCGCAGCCGACGACGGCTCATCAATGCAGAGTTCGGCCGCCCGCGCCGTGCTGGCCACTTCCATTGCCGGCACATGCGGAAGGTGGGTTTCCAGCCAATTCCGGCATTGCGCGATCGCATGAGGGTGAGAATATACTTTCTTCACCTCTTCGATCAGACCGGACTTCGACAGCAGGTGATGCGAGACTTCTTGAAGGACCTCGCCGTAGATCAGCAAATTGGAATCAATGAACATGTCGAGCGTATGGTTCACCACGCCTTCGGTCGTGTTTTCGATCGGCACCACGCCGAAATTAGCCCGCCCCCGTTCAACCTCGCTGAACACTTCCTTGATGCTATGGACCGGCACATACTGAGCCGATGAGCCGAACTTCTGCATGCAGGCCATGTGGGTAAAGGTCGCGCGTGGTCCTAAGTAGGCCACTTTCTGAGGCGCTTCCAGGGACAGGGAGGCGGACATGATCTCTCGATAGACCGATCGAATGGCTTCGCTGGGAAAAGGACCGGTGTTGAGCCTGGTCAGCCGTTCGATAATGGCCGTTTCCCGTCCTTGGGTATGAAGATTGGCCGCCGCATCCTTTTCCTTCTTGATTTTTCCGATCTCGATCACGCTCTTGGACCGCTCGTTCAGCAGACGGATGATTTCATCGTCGATCCGATCGATTTCTTGACGATATTCGAGCATGTCTTTGGGCATAGAGCGTACGCCTCGGACTTGAAGCCTAAAGAACCCGATAGGCAAAAGCCCCAACTGGGCAAGTGGTCAAGTTTACAGGAACTCTCAAATATTTTGCAAGGATCGCCCGGTGGTCTCGGGGGACACGAAACGGAAGAGTCGAAACACCGGCAGATTCATCCGACGCTACAATCGTGGCCAGACTACATCAGCATGGTGGGCGGTTTCTTGAAATGGTCAAACGTCAACCTCGTCACCTGCCGACCCCGACCAGTCCGATCCAAGAAACCGGCCTGGATCAGATACGGCTCATAGACGTCTTCAAGCGTACCTTTGTCTTCCTGCACCGCCGCAGCCAACGCTTCCACGCCGACAGGACCGCCATTGAACTTATCGATGATTGTGAGAAGGATCTTGCGATCCATCTCGTCAAAACCGGCCTCATCGATTCCTATCCAGGCCAGACCTTCCTGGGCGACCTGCTTGGTGATATGCCCATCGGCCTTGATTTGTGCATAGTCCCTGAGCCTCTTAATCAACCGATTGACGATCCGTGGCGTTCCGCGCGCCCGGCGTGAAATCTCCGCCGCCCCTTCTTGGTCGATCCCGACTCCCAAGACCTCCGCGGACCGGGTCACGATAGCCTCCAGCTGGGGTGGCGAATAGAATTCAAGCCGATACACCAGGCCGAACCGGTCCCGGAGGGGTGACGTCAGAGCACCAGCCCTTGTCGTTGCCCCCACAAGCGTAAATCGTGGCAGGTCAAGCTTGACCGTTCTGATCGTTGGCCCTTGGCCGATGACCAAATCCAGCTGGAAGTCCTCCATCGCCGGATAGAGGGCCTCTTCCACGGAAGCCGGCAGACGATGGATCTCATCAATGAAGAGCACGTCATGTTCCTGAAGATTGGTAAGGATCGCGGCCAGATCACCGGCATGAGCCAGAACCAGCCCAGAAGTGGAACGAAAGGACGCCCCCATCTCCCTGGCAATAATATGAGCAATGGTGGTCTTCCCGAGTCCCGGCGGACCATAGAAGATCGCGTGATCGAGAGGTTCCCTCCGCCGCTTGGCCGCTTCGATGCACACTCGAAGCGACTCCTTCATTTTCTCCTGCCCGATATAGTCATCGAGCGTTTGAGGGCGCAGGACATTCTCCAAGCCTCGCTCGTCATCCATCGCTCGATTCGTCATGAGTCGTTCCGTCATCGTGCCGCACGCAGGATTATTTGTTATCGGGTATGTGCTGATACTTGGGAGGAGGCGGCAAGGCTCCCTGCCCTGGTGTCGCTGTATTACCGCAATCGGGCGGACAGGTTTTGTACCCTTGAGCCGGGTCGGGCAGGTTCTGCTCCATTTTCCCCAACTGACATTGCGATAATCGCCCGCCATCCTTGTTCCCGCAACGCGCAGGGAGCGAAGACCCGCCGATCTCATTGTAACCTTCGGGACAAGAACCGCACACACCCAGCATGTTCGCCCCCAGCGGCACACATTGCACCAGAGTCGGATCGCCCTCTTTGCAAATTTCCGGCGATTGCGTCACCCCGGTGGTGGCATATCCCTCGGGACAAGACCCGCAGGTCATTCTGATGCTCTTGGGTTCCGCCGGTCCTTCGGCAAACCCCGGAACCGGGAAGGCTCCAACAATCAGAGACAGTCCCATGCAGGTCATGGCCGCAAACCTACTGATCACGCCCGCTTTGTCTATGCTCATGTTTACCCCCTTGCAAGCTCTTTGAGCCCTTCGCGAATCAGATTCTTCAGGACCACGGGACCTGTGTCTCCCTTCGTGACTCGCCGCAATGCTTCTTTGGCATCTTGCGGTCGATACCCCAAATTCACCAATGCGGACAGCGCATCTTCAAAAGGACCGTCGAGTCCGGCCCCTTCAGATGCAGACACCTGAACTGTAGCCGATTGAATTTTGCCTACCTTGTCCTTGAGTTCAAGCGCGATACGGCTTGCGGACTTTTTCCCGATACCCGGCACCGTCGACAGCTTGTCGATGTCTTCGGATTGAACCGCACGAACCAGTTCCGTGACCGGCAAGCTGGACAGAGCACTGAGCGCCAGCTTGGGACCAATGCCGGACACGGTCGTCAGCAGCAGAAAGAGCTCTTTTTCACTGTGTGACAGAAACCCGAACAGCTGGATGGCATCTTCCCGAAGATGCGTATGGATGTTCAGCGCGGTGACTTCGTCAAGATTCGGAAGGGCGTAATAGGTGCTCAGAGGGATATGAACTTCGTACCCGACCCCCTGCACATCAAGCGTGAGGTGGGTCGGCGCTTTGAATGCCAACCGCCCCGTGAGAAAGGCGATCATCTCGTCTCGTCACTCTGGTGGGAATGCGGCACCCGATCGGCGTCCCTGTCACCCTGCTGCGACAGCAACCTTCTCCATCACTTCGTCCGGGATATCAAAATTGGCATGGACTTTCTGAACGTCGTCATGCTCATCCATGATTTCCATCAATTTGAGCATCTGTTCAGCGGGCTTTTCTTCCAGCCGCACGGTATTCTGCGGAATATACGTGATTTCAGCAAGCACTGTTTCGATCTTCGCGTCTGCAAGCGCTTTTTTTACAGCTTCAAAATCGTGGGGGCTGGTGATGACATCAAAGCTTTTGGTACCGACTTTGACATCTTCTGCGCCGGCATCAAGCGCCAGGGAGAGGAGCGTGTCCTCGTCGACCTTGCCCTTCTCAATCGCGATCAGCCCTTTCTTGTGAAACTGCCAGGCTACGGCGCCGGCTTCCGCCATATTCGCGTGATTCTTGGTGAGCAGGCTGCGTATTTCGGCGACTGTCCGATTCCGGTTGTCGCTCGTGATTTCGAGCAGCAGCGCCGTCCCTCCAGGCCCATACCCTTCCAGAGAAAATTCTTCGTACGTCACGCCCGGGAGTTCCCCGGTCCCCCGCTGAATAGCTTTCTTCAGGGTATCGCCCGGCATATTCGCTTCTTTGGCCTTGGCAATGGCCAGCCTAAGACGCGGATTTCCATCCGGATCGCCGCCTGAACGGGCCGCGATCGTGACCTCGCGAATGATTCTCGTGAAGACCTTTCCGCGCTTGGCGTCCTGGGCCCCCTTGTGCCGCTTGATGGTCGCCCAATGGCTATGCCCGCCCATGTGTCCCTCCTCAGTGCCGGCCTGTCTGTTCAGCCGGCTAAGGATAACGACGAATCAGATCCACCTATGGGTGTAGACCTAGCACAGGCCTCAGAAAGGTGTCAATTACGCGAGATCCTGACAGTGCCTGCCTAGTCAAAACACACAAGAAGCTGTTGCGCAGATACATCCAATGGAGCGGCGAACGACTCAATGGCCAGAACAAGGAGAAAGAACGCGTACCATCACCGTTTCATACAAGAATCATCCATAGATAACCCCGACAATAGAAAGGCCCATCCGGATCGCCGGATGGGCCTTTGAATAATCCGCTATGAATGCGTTCCTTACATGAACTTCAGAAACTTGTCTTTGGCTTCATCCATCACCTGAGCGGTGATCGTCGACACCCCTCGTTCCTTGGCCAGACGCTCAACCTCTTTCCGGGCCATGGGGCGGATGAAATCCGGAATATTTTCCAGACGCTGTTCGGCTTCGCGCGACCAGGCCATGCCGTTCGCCGTGTCATTTTTCGAGTCATCCATCACTTGCAGGGTAATGGTCTTGAAGCCCTGTTTGCGGGCATAGGTTTCTACGCTGCCCTGCACCATCGACTTCACAAACGCAGGCAGGCGGTCGAGTTTTTCCTGAGCATCCGGCGTCCAGGTGAAATCGGACGGGGAAGACCCGCCGTCGGCCGGTTTGCCTGAGCTCGTGAGGCCCATCTCGGCCACCATAGCGGAGAACGGACAGCCGCTCGCTTTTTCAGGCGCCTTGGCAGGGGATGTAGAGGAAGCAGCCACAGCCGGCGTCGATGCCACCGGTTGAGCCGCAGCAGACGCAGCCTGACCGTTTCCGGCAAGTGCGCGCAGTCCCTCCATCGAGGCGTCAGGCGCGGACTTCGGGCTCAGCTTCAACCCTAAGGCATTCATCATACTGGTCTCGCCCGTATTGGTGACCATCGAAAACTTCGCATTGCAGGACGGACAGCCGAAGAAGACACCGAGGGAGCCCTCAGCGGGTTTTTCAACCTTCTCGAGGCTCATATAGGTTTCGCAGTTGAGACAGACAAATTTCATGTTCACTCCTCTCGCAACAGCCTGAAGATAGCTGTCGGATCCTCATTACAGAACCATTAAGAGGCTACGGTATCACGCGCATTTCAAATGAGTCAAACCGCCGGTGAGCGCCACCCTCCGACTCACGCAGAACACTACCGACGCTCCAAATCGAACGAGAATACTGGCTAAATGGAATACTGGAATGTCGGCTTGGACCCGATGGCCTCGGCCAGTACGCCGCGACGTTTCAGTTCATCCATGACCCGCTTGACCGCCAGATCGACATCCATCGGGCCGCTCAACACCACATCAGTGTTGGGAGGAAGCTCCTCGTCTGTCTTGCACATATGGACGGCGATGACCGGCGCGGGATGGACCAGCGTCCGAATCGGCTGCACGGCATCCCGATAGGCCAGTCCGAACGGATTCGTCGTGGAGACGACGATCAGCCCCGTATCGATCAGCACCCGCGCGACTTCGCCATACCGGCGGGCCATCTCCGCGGTCTGGCCCCGTTCTTCCTCGCTCAAGTCGGCATCGAGGCCTCGGCGCAGGTTTTCGCCGTCCAACAGGTAGGCATGGCGCCCATCCGCAACGAGACGTCCTTCCAGCTTTCTCGCCAGGAATGATTTACCGGTATGCCGCCCTCCGGTAAACAACACCACTGCCGCCCGATGGCCATACTGTTTGGCGCGATCTTCGATACCGACCTCGCCTTTCACCCAGGCAAAGTCCCGGCGCCTCGCTTCTTCCCGCAAAAATTCCTGCTCGTCACGCACCAGTTCCGTAATGATGCCGCCCCCGGCGATATCGTACTCATCGACGAGGACAAACCGGCCGGTGGCTTCAAACGACGAGGAGAGGTCGAACGCCAGCGGCATCTTCGTGCGCACGGTCAACTCCGCCACTTGATTCTTGCCGACCGTATTGCTGCCCTGCTGTTGGGCCAAATCCATCGTGTCGATGATGCGATGGATAGCCGCGACTTCGCAGTCCACCTCTTTGGTCGCCACACGAAGCAGGTATTTGCGCCCCTTTTCGAGCGCCCGCTTCCCCAACCAAAACACATTCGCGCGAAACGCCGTGGATACCGACGGTAGCTGCTCCTGGTGCGACGCGATTTCGCCGCGCTCCACAAAAATCTGCTCGTCCAACGTGACGCCGATCGACTGCCCCGCCTCGCCCATCATGGGCTGCGGCTCGATATTGAAGGCTTCGACGGACTTGACGTTGGCCCGCTTGTTCGACGGCGAAAAGACGAGATGGTCCCCGACCTTCACGCGGCCCGCCGTGATGCGACCGGTGATGATGCGGCGCGCGTCGAACTTGTACACGTCCTGCACCGGCAGCCTGAGCGGCTGCTCCGACCGGGCCGCTTCTTTCTTAAACAGGCTCAACGTATCCAGCACCGTCGGGCCGCTGTACCAGGACATGGCCTCGCTGCGATTGGCGATATTGTCCCCGAGCTTGGCGCTGACAGGAATAAAGTGCGTCGGGGCGGCCTTGAACTGCCCCAGGAATTCCCGATACTCCTTCTCGATCCCGTCGAACACATCCTGCCGATAGCCGATTAAGTCCATCTTATTGACGACAACGGCGAACTGCCGGACACCCAGCAAGGACAGCAGGTAGCCGTGTTTCTTCGACTGTTCTTTCACACCTTCCAACGCATCGATCAGCAAAATCGCCGCCTCGGCGCGCGCGGCGCCGGAGATCATATTCTTGAGAAATTCTTTGTGGCCCGGCGCATCGATGATGATGTATTGGCGTCCTTTCCAGATGAAGAACGTGCGAGCCGTATCGATCGTGATCCCCTGCTCCTGCTCTTCCAGAAACGCATCGAACAGAAACGCATACTCAAATTCTTTTCCCTGCTGCCGGCAAATCGCCTGCACCTTTTCGAGCTTGCCGTCCGGCAACGAGCCGGTATCGGCATAAAGCCGCCCCAGCAACGTAGACTTGCCGTGATCCACATGGCCCACGATCACGATGTTCAGACTCTCAGAAGGTTTGCTGACCACCATATTCATTGCTTCACTCCTCAGAATGCTCGAACGGGCTGACCAGCAAAACCGCAGGTGTGACTTGCGCGACTCGCCCCTCGCGCTTATCCCGCCGGTCTCGCAGTTTCACATGTACCCGTCTTTCCGCAACATCTCCATGCCGCGGCCTTCATCTTGGGCGCGGCCCGACCGCTCCGCCACCGTCGTGTGGCGAAGTTCTTCGATAATGTCGTCCACAGATTTCGCCGTCGACTTGATCGGCGTCGTACAAGGGGCACAGCCCAGACTGCGATAGCGGGTGCCGTCGCCCTTGTCGAGATAGAGATCGATGAAGGGAATGTTCTCGAGCTTGATGTATTCCCAAATATTGATTTCAGTCCAATCCAGCAGCGGATGGATACGGATGTGCGTGCCCGGAGGGAACGTCGTCTTATACTGATCCCAGAGTTCCGGCGGCTGATCACGAAAATCCCAGTCCCCATGCTTGTCACGGGGAGAGAAATAGCGTTCTTTCGCCCTCGTCCCTTCTTCGTCCGCCCGCACCCCCAGAATGACGCCCGTGTACCCTTTATGTTCCAACAATTGTTTCAGCCCATTTGTCTTCAGCGCGGTACAGCACACGACGCGGCCCAGGGTGTGATTCATGCCGGCGGCCAGGGCCTCTTTGTTTTGGCCGACGACCAAATCCAGCCCCCATTCACGAGCCAGCCTGTCCCGGTACTCAATCATGGCCGGAATCTTGTAGCTCGTATCGACGTGGAGCAAGGGGAACGGCACGTGACCGAAGAACGCCTTCCGGGCCAGCCATAACAGCACGGTGGAATCTTTGCCCATCGACCAGAGCATGCCGAGATTGTCGAAATGCTTGTAGGCCTCCCTCAAGATATAGACACTTTGGTCTTCGAGTTGCCGGAGATGTTTCATGATTGCACTCTTTGGTTTTCAGTGTTCAGTTCACAGATTCGACTCATCAATCATTGCTTATACCTTGGCCGCAGCTACCGGTTCCTGCACCAGATCGTCCAGCTTACGCGCCGCCGCACCCTCTTCGATCGCCGACCGCGCCATGAGATAGCCGGCGGCAAGCGACTCGCTTTTCCCCGCCGCATAGAGCACCATCGCAGCATTCATGAGCACCCAATCTCTTGGCCCGCCCTGCGTCTTATTCTGAAGAATTCTCCGGAGCAGGTCCGCTTCCTTATCCCGCTGTGCCGGAGGAAACCCCGCCATCTCTCGCGTCGAGCCTGACGGCACGCCAAAATCCTTCGGGGCCACGCCCAGCGGCGCGATACGCTCATTCCGTAATTCGAGCACTCGCGTGACCGCCGAAAGAGACAATTCGGGATCACCCTCGACGCCACGAATCACCAGCCCGCGCGGACAACCGAGCATGCGCAAGGCTTCGACCGTTTTCTCAAAGTGCGGCGGATGCGACAACCCGACCACCTGAGAGGCGGCTCGAGCCGGATTCAGCAGCCTCGCAATCGGATGAAACACATTTCTGACTCCAAGCTCCTGACGCATTTCCAGAAATCGATAGACCGGGGGGTGGTAGAGGCCGATGTCCAAATAGGCAAAGCCCTTCCTATTCAGTTCCTCGGTCGCCATCCTGGGCTCAAAGTCGATGGGAATGCCCAGCGCCTTGAGTACCCCGGCGCTGCCGGGCCGTCCGGGCACACCGTCATATCCATGCATCAGCACCGTGGCGCCGGCCGACGCCGCAACGATCGACGCGGCGATCAACGCATGGAACGTATCCTGTTTGCCGGCATAACTGGGGATATCGACCAAGGCGGCATCCCGCGACACAGCAAGCGGCGGCACATATTGCCGGGCGGCAGCGGCCATGGCGGCCAATTCCGTAACCGACTCCGACTTGAACCGCATGGCGATCAAGAACGCCCCCACCTGCGCCGGGGTCGCGGCCCCTTCGATCAACGCCTTGATGGCCTGCTTGGACTCCTCCCACGTCAAATCCTTGGATACTTTGGGGCCCTTCGCAATTTTGGCAATGATGTCTTGAATGGGCATTGTTACGCCTTGTGCAACCCGCACTCCGTCTTGGTGAAGTTTTTCCAGCGGCCAGCTCGTGGATCGTCGCCGTCTGCAACCGGTGCAGTGCAATGGGTACAACCGATACTGGGATAATTCCGATCGTGCAGCGGATTATAGGGAACTTCATAGACCTTGATGTAGGTCCAGACATCAGTCCACGTCCAGCGCGCCAGGGGATTCACTTTCACAAGACCAAACTTGCCGTCCCACTCAATCAACCCGGCGCCAGCCCTGGAGGGGGCTTGGTCGCGCCGGATGCCGGTGATCCAGGCATCGTACCCTTGCAACACACGGGTCAACGGCTCGACCTTCCGTAATTGGCAGCAGCGGTCGGGCTCTTTCGTCCACAAGGCATCGCCGTATTGGGCCGCCTGACGTTCCGGCGTGAGCAGTGAGGTGACTTGTATCACCTGTGTCGGCTTCAAGTGATAGCGCTCGATGATGCGGTCTCTTGTCGCATACGTCTCCGCAAACAAAAAGTCCGTATCCAGGTAGAACAGGGGTACGGACGGGTCCAGACGATGAATCATATCGACCAAGACGACATCTTCCGCACCGAAGCTGCATGCAAGGACAAGCCTGCCCGCGTAGCGCGGGAGCACAGCCGCCAACACATCCTGGGGCTGCTGTGATTCGAGTGAATCACTCCATCCCTTGAGATCGGCCTTGTGGTCGGCCATCGATCCGGCTCCGTCGTGTGACACCATCATCACCCTGACTTCCTCTTACTCACCGACCTTCTCGACCAGTACTCGATAATGACTCGCTTCCGACTCCAGCGCCTCTTGCAGCAACACTTTGTGGCCATCGTTCTTGAGGCTCATCGGCACGTTCTTGATCGGCTCACCCGCATCCAGCCAGACTTCGAGCTGCTCGCCGGCATCCATCATTTCCAATTTCAGCTTCGTCTTCACGTAATTGAGCGGACAGGCCACGCCACGCAGGTCGTACACCGGCGCGCCGGCCTGAGCAGGAACAGCCGTGGTCACCTCGGCTGGCGCCGGCGGGGCCGGAGCTTGTACTTCCTGCACCGGGGCCAATTTCAGATCCTTGCCCATCTGTTCGGTCGCCGCCCGACAGGCATCGACGAATCCCTTTGCAAAGGCCATCTTTTCGCGCGCCGATTGCTCCGTCGTCTCCTTCGGACCGAGATCCCCGACGGTCTGATTCAGATTCCGGTAGATCGGAGACACCATGCCCTTCTGGGCAATCCGGCTGTCGAATTCAATGAAGGTTTCGGAATCGGTCGACGGCTCAAGCCCCTCCGTCACCAGCAATGCTTTGGCCGCCGCCAGCACCGCGCGGTACGACTTGTTCACGGAGACGGAAAACTGGTGATTGTCCACCAGGAGTTTCGCCTGGTAGAGCTCCTGATCGGCTTCGAGAATGCCGTTTTCGATCATCTCAAGGGCACCGCCGGCGCATTCGCCCGGCCCAAGATCTTCGAGAATAAACTCGTCTTCCCCCTCCCAATCATAATAATAGGTCGGGTCATCCTCATAGGCCGGAACGATCGTGTAGGGGATCAATTCGTCTTTCAATTTGTTTTTCCCCACACGGACGATGAAGCCCGGAAGGCCTTCGTTCGCCAGGCGGTCGCGGCGATAGACATCGATCAAATGAGTGAGCGCCGCCGGCACCGCTTTGGCCGGCAGTTTGACCGTCATCTGGCCGATACGGGGCGTGCCGTTGACGGAACCGCCCAGATGCAATTCATAATGCGGGGCGACATGGTTCCCCAGGCGTTTGCCCACCCCGTGCAGGCCGATCGTAGAAATGTGGTGCTGCGCGCAGGAATTGTGGCAGCCGCTGATTTTCACATCGACGCCCGCCAGGTCCTCCGGCACCCGGCCTGCCGGAAACACCTCGGCCAGCGCACGCGCCAGTCCCTTGGAGGATGTAATGCCCAATCCGCAAGTATCGGTGCCGGGACAGGCAATAATATCCTCGACCAATTCGGCTCCCGGATCGGCCAAGCCGTGCAGGGACAGATCGTCGTAGAGCGCCTCAATGTGATCCTCGGGAATCCACCGGATGACGAGATTCTGATTGATAGTTGTCCGGAGATTACCGTTGGAATAGCGCTCAGCAAGATCCGCCACAACGAGCAGCTGCTCCGACGTAATGTCGCCCATAAACAATTTGATGGCTGCGGTGGCGTATCCAGCTTGCTTCTGCGGCACCACGTTTGTCCGTTTCCACATCTGAAACGGTGTCTCCTGCCCGATGTGACCGGCAGGTCCATTTCCATTCGTGGCAGCAGGGCTCGATCCGTTTTTAGCCGGCATGATCAGCGCCGTCGGTTCATCCTGATGTTGGAGTAGCCGAATCCCCTGATCCTTGGGAACACTGTGACCCATCGAGGCATAGGCCGCTTCCCATCGGCGCTTGAATTCCTCGAACCCCAATTTATCGATAACGAACTTCAGACGGGCCTTATTCCGGTTCTTCCGATTACCCAACGTATCGAACACTTTGATGACCGCTTCAATACTCGGAATCAGCTCATCCATCGGCGTAAATTCGCGCAACAGTTGCGCGACGCGCGGCGCAGACCCGAGCCCGCCGCCGGCCACCATACGGAAACCGATGGCTCCGTCCGCCCGCTTGGCGGCCAGAAGCCCAATGTCGTGGATAGGAGTCAGGGCGCAATCGTGAGCACATCCCGAAAAAGCGATCTTAAACTTCCGCGGCAAACTCTGATTGAGCGGATTGCGCAGAAGATGGTATGCAATCGTCTTCGCATAGGGAGTGACATCGAAGACTTCGCCCCGGCAGACACCGGCTAAGTGGCACGCCGTGACATTGCGCACCGTATTGGCGCAGGCTTCCCTCGTCGTCAGTCCGACTTCGGCCAACCCCCGCATGATCGTCGGCACGTCCTTCAGCTCGACGAAATGGAGCTGGATGTCCTGACGCGTCGTGACATGGCCGACCCCTGTGGCGTACCGGTCAGCTAACTCCGCAACTTGGCGGAGCTGATTGGCGGAAATCCCTCCGAACGGAATTTTGATCCGCACCATCTGCACACCAGGCTGCCGCTGCCCATAAATTCCGTGCTGGAGACGGAACGGCCGGAAAAGATCCGGGGAACCATCGCCGGCGATCAGCCTCATGGCCTCGGCTTCAAAAGTTTCGATTTCTTCTGCAATGGAAGGCGGAATAGGAACCGTCTTGATGTCCACTGTCTTCAGGCGTTGGGGAGTCATTGGCGCATCTCCTCTCACTCTCGTTCCCGCAAAACACTCTTTTAAGCGGATGCCGATCGTTATCCTAATTTCTAAATGTGGTACATCGGGTTACGGTGCTGTTCGATCGCACGCTGGCGACTGGCTAACTCATTGATCGTAATTCGATGGAGCACATCATGTTCGGCTTCGGCCACTTGCTTCCAGACATCCCCGAGCAATAATTCCTGTTTGGGAAGATGCCGGTCGAAGGCCGAGTCCCGATGGACGGCATGATGAAGCACCGGCCCATCTAACACTTCGAGAATATCTGCGACCGAAAGAGCTGATGGCTCTTTGAGCAGGAGATAGCCGCCTTGCGCGCCCCGGAGACTATCAATAAGCCCTGCCTTCTTCAAGGAATGGAGGACCTGTTCGAGAAATTTGATTGGAATCGCCTGCCGTTTTGCTATGGCTCTAGCCTGAACTGGAACATCTTTTCCATTCATCGCCAGGTCAATAACCGCCATGATTCCATATGTTGTGCGTCGAGACACTTTCATTCTTTACTATTCCGGTATGAATTGAACCAATATCTACATCTTTGCCGACCTGGCTGTCAAGTGGCAGCTTACCCATAGATCCGTAGCGTTTCTACAGCACGACACAATTCGCTGTTCCTCACTTCGTTATCCGTATAGCGTGAAACCCGTATCGTCGGCGATGCGACGCCTGCGGCTTTGCCGCGAGGCGAGCGGGCACACCGACAGCGAAACCAGTGTCACAATATTTTTGATCCCACGATAACCGGAAAGGCTTGCAGGGAGCACTCCGGAAGCCTGTCTCCATAAAATTCAATTGACATCGTTGGCACCCTGGGCAATAATCCGCCCCTCTTCTTCGCGTGGTGCCTTCATGGCGGGTTCTTCATCTAGCTTTTCCATTCTGCTGCTGACTGCGGATACCGAGATACAGGCTCAGTTCAGACAGGCTTTTAAGGACGCGTCTGTCTCTATCGTACGAGATGCGGCGGCCTTTCAAAAAGAGACGGCGAAACATCAGTTTGATGCTGTGGTGATAGAGTCCCGCAGCACCCATGAAGGAGCGATGCCGCTTCCCAGTCATGTCGATCCGTCTCGCAGCCTGGTCATCACCGGCTCACGCACGGTGCTGAAAAGAACGGTAAAAGCCCTCCAGCTTTTGAATCAGCACAACGGGTCCATCCCCCAGCAGGGGAAGCTCCGGGACGCCTCCCTGGAGAGCTACCTCGATATGAAGATGGGCGATTTCGTGAAAGGCATGAGGAACGGATCGGCGAAAAACCTGCACCCGATTCTGATTTCAGCCGTCGAACGCCCCTTGATTACGTCCGCGCTTGAAGAGACGCAGGGGAATCAGATTCAAGCAGCCGAGCTGCTGGGACTGAACCGAAACACATTGCGAAAAAAGATCGCGGCATTGCATATTCCTTTGAAACGCACGAGGGCCACAACACGCCGGAGGGCGTAACGCCTCTTTATCCATGAGGTATCGTCAATCCGGACTTATTGTTTCAACACCCACCAAGGAGGGAACTCGATGACAAAGGAAGAACTCATTGCGAAAATGGCCGCCTCGGCCGGGATCACGAAAGTCGCTGCCGGCACCGCCCTTGAGGCGTTCACCGGCGCAGTCACGTCCTCGCTCAAGAAAGGCCGGCGCGTGTCGCTCGTCAACTTCGGCACCTTTACCATCTCTAAGCGCAAGGCGCGGATGGGGAGAAATCCTCGAACCGGTGAAGCACTCCGTATCCCTGCCGCCAAGGTTCCCAAGTTTTCAGCCGGTAAGGAGCTGAAGTCGGCGGTACGATAGACTCAGCCGGCGATCGATTTCACAAAGAGAAGGCGGCCCCTCTCGACATGGGACGGATGCCGTCTTCTCTTTGCTTTTCTTGACACTTCGGGCACCCGTATATTAGCATGCGCGGCTGTACGATAGGCGCGTAGCTCAGGGGGAGAGCGCTACCTTGACACGGTAGAGGTCGACGGTTCAAGACCGTCCGCGCCTACCACTCGGCCGAGGCATCCGCGTACCTCTCGGAGGCGGGGTGCCTTTGTCATTTTTTGTGCGTACATCGGCTCGCATCCACGATGAACATTACGATTAAAGACGGGCTCAGCAAAGATGTCCAGACCGGTCAGACGGTGGGAGACGCCCTGTCCGCGTTAGGAATCTCACTGGGCACGGATATACTGGCGGCACGCGTCAATGGAACCGTCATGGATCTCTCGCGCCCCTTGTCGGAAGACGCGACGATTGAGCCGCTCCGGTTCGACAGCCCGGAAGGCCGTGAAGTCTACCGCCACAGCAGCACTCACCTCATGGCGCAAGCCGTGAAGGAGCTGTTCCCGACGGCTCAATTGACGATCGGGCCGGCACTGGAAGACAGCTTCTATTACGATTTCGCCTATGATCGGCCGTTTACGCCTGAGGACCTTGCCAGCATCGAAGAGCGCGCCCGTGAGATCGCCAAGCGCAGGCTGCCGATCGCCAGACGGGAGTTTTCCAAGCAGGACGCGATTGAGTTCTTCAGGGCGCGCGGCGAAAAGTACAAGGTCGAGCTGATCGAGGGGTTCCCCGACGGAGAGCCGATTTCAGCTTATACGCAAGGGGACTTCGTCGATTTGTGCCGTGGCCCGCACTTGCCTTCCACCGGCCATATCGGCGCCTTTAAACTGCTGACCACAGCGGGGGCCTATTGGCGCGGCGACGAACGCAATCCTATGCTCCAGAGGATCTACGGCACCTCGTTTCCGACGAAAACGGAACTCGACGCGCATCTGGCCAGGCTGGAAGAAATCAAGCGGCGCGACCACCGCAAGGTCGGCAAGGATCTGGACTTGATTTCCGTCCAGGATGAGATCGGCCCCGGGCTGGTGCTCTGGCACCCCAAAGGCGCGGCGATCAGGCTCCAAATAGAAAATTTCTGGCGCGAGCAGCATATCAAAGGCGGATACGAGCTGGTCTATTCTCCCCACGTCGCTCGCCTTGACCTGTGGAAAACCAGCGGACATCTCGATTACTACCGCGAGAACATGTTCGCCTCCATGAAGCTGGAGGGCAGCGAGTATCAGCTCAAGCCGATGAACTGCCCCTACCACATCATGATCTACAAGTCCCATCTCCGCAGCTATCGGGATCTGCCCATCCGCTACGGCGAATTGGGGACTGTCTACCGCTACGAGCGGACCGGCGTCCTGCACGGATTATTGCGCGTCCGCGGCTTTACCCAGGACGATGCCCATTTGTTCTGCCGGCCCGACCAGATTGAGACCGAAGTCAGCCGGGTACTGGACTTCACATTTTTCATTTTGCAGACATTCGGGTTCACGGATTTTGAAGTCTTTCTCTCGACGAGGCCCAAAGAATCGGTGGGTGCCGATGAACATTGGACACTGGCCACCAGCGCGCTGGAGGCGGCGATCAAGAGCCGGAACATCGCCTACCGCATGGACCCCGGCGGCGGCGCCTTCTACGGTCCGAAGATCGACATCAAGATCAAGGATGCACTGGGCCGCTCGTGGCAATGTTCCACCATCCAAGTTGATTTCAACAACCCCGAACGTTTCGAATTGAGTTATATCGGGGAAGACGGCAAGGCCCACCAGCCCATCATGATCCACCGGGCCTTGATGGGCTCGATCGAACGGTTCTTCGGAATTCTGATCGAGCATTACGGTGGAGCGTTCCCCGCATGGCTGGCGCCGGTACAGGCCACGGTGTTGAATATTACCGATAACCAGCGTGACTATGCAGCCGCCGTCACGGCGCAATTGAAAAGCGCCGGCTTCCGGGCCGAAGCCGACATCCGCAATGAAAAGATCGGATTCAAGATACGCGAAGCGGAGAAGGCAAAAGTTCCGTTTATGCTTGTGGCGGGAGATCGCGAGGTCCAAGGCGGCACCGTCTCGGTCAGAGGTCGAAGCGGGGCAAACCTCGGAAGCATGACGGTCGTCCAGGTCTTAGATCTATTGCGCGCCGAAACCGCGCGCGTGCGGCAGGACAGTTAACACTGACACGAGGAGGTGGCTTATCGTTCCCAAACTGCGCGTGAATCGTGAAATCCGTGTCCGGGAAGTGCGGGTCATCGGCCCAGAGGGAGAGCAACTCGGTATTCTCCCCACACCGGATGCCCTTCGCCAGGCACAAGAAGGCGGCTACGATCTGGTCGAAGTAGCCCCCACCTCGGTGCCGCCGGTCTGCCGGATCATGGACTATGGCAAATACAAATACGAGCTCAGCAAGAAGGACCATCAGAACCGGCGCCATCAGAAGTCCACGCAGGTGAAGGAAGTCAAGCTGCGGCCGCGCACAGACAAGCACGACTTGGAGATCAAGATTCGGCAGATGAAGACGTTTCTGGAAGAGGGCAACAAGACCAAAGTCACCCTCACCTATCGAGGCCGCGAAATGGCCAACCAGGAAATGGGCCGGTCAGTGATGAATTCGGTGATCGCAGAGCTCACGCAGTGCGGCACGATCGAATATGCCCCCCGCATGGAGGGACGGAGTTTGATTATGATCGTGGCGCCGAAAAATTGACGAATGTGATGCAGCAATCGGCTAACCAAAGGAATGTATGATATGAAAGTCAAAACGCATAAAGGCGCCAGCAAACGATTCTCCAAAACGGGAAGTGGAAAGATCGTCCGGCGCAAAGCGGGCAAGCGCCATCTGTTATCGCACAAGAGACACGACCATAAGCGCCGTCTGGGCGGCACGGCGATCGTCGATGCCACGTCCACCGCGGTATTGAAGCAGCTGCTCCCACGCTGATCGTTCAGCACAGGGAGTTCTTTTAGAACGAAAAGGAGTATGGAATCATGCCTCGCGCAAAAGGCGGACCGAAAACAAGACATCGGAGAAACAAACGGCTGAAGTTGGCCAAAGGGCAGTACGGCGGGAAAAGCCGGCTGTTCCGTTCGGCCACGGAGAGCGTCGATAAGGGGCTGGTCTACGCCTACGTCGGACGCAAGGACAGAAAAGGCGATTTCCGCCGTCTGTGGACCGCGCGCATCAGCGCCGC
>FSSH01001353.1_pt1 | contig 36753 bp, 31 predicted proteins | sample 1166101 | NCBI WGS metagenome assembly FSSH01 (sample SAMEA32972668, study PRJEB13176) | freshwater metagenome | biome: Drinking water system; feature: Biomass in drinking water that filtered by 0.45 um membrane; material: drinking water | place: USA | collected 2012-12-20 | depth 0 m
TCAGTGGTGGAATTTACCATCATAATTTTTCCTTCATGATTGGTCATCACCATACCGTTCGGAGAAGCCTCGACCGCTAGGTATATCATTTCCTCGGCATGCTTGCGATCGGTAATATCGACGATTGCGGCCAGCACAAAGATGCCGTCATGTTCGGTTTCCACGGGATTCAGACCAACCTCAACCGGGAATTCCTTACCACTCTTGTGCAGACCGTAAAGATCCCGGCCATGCCCCATGGAGCGCGATTTTGATTCGCTGATATAAGCTTCCCGATAGCCGGGATGATGACGGCGGAATCGTTCGGGAATAAGCATTTCGATGGAATGGCCGATTAATTCCTGCCTGGAATAACCGAATAGCTTTTCCGTGGTGGAATTCACCATGACGATTTTTCCATCGCAACCGGTCATGACCATGCCATTGGGAGAAGCTTCCACAGCAAGATGCATCATTTCCTCGGTATTGCTGAAACTTCTGAATCGGGTTGGCGGCATATCGTTATTTAATCCTGGCGTGAAAAAATGGGAGCGATCTAAAACTTCAGGGAATCCAGGCGCCCCGGCAGTTTCTGGATCAAATAAGGTATCTGTTCCGGATCTACCGGTTTACTCAGCAAATAACCTTGCAGTTCGTGGCAGCCAAGATTACCAAGAAAATCAGCTTGCTCGTAAGTCTCGATACCTTCAGCAGTTACCTGCAGATTCAGTTTCTGAGCCAATGCCAGAATCGCCGCTGCAATGGCGCAATCATTCGTATCATAGGGTATGCCCTTGACGAAACTCTGATCGATTTTCAGCCGCCGTATCGGAAGGTTTTTCAATGAACTCAAGCAGGAATAACCGGTGCCAAAATCATCGATGGATATCGGTATACCCAGACTCTCCAGTTGTTCCAGGCATCGGATATAAATCAATTCATTTTGCAGGCAGGATTCGGTTATTTCCAGTTCCAGTGAGTGTGCTGGCAATGCGTATTGCTGTAACAGTCCCGCGATAAATTGCTGCAAATCTTTATCGGCAAGTTGACGTATCGAGATATTGACAGCCACGCGGAGATCACTAAAACCTTCATCTCGCCATTGTTTGAGTTGCCTGCACGCTTCGGTCAGAATCCAGTTGCCGATTTCAACGATAAGCCTGCTCGTTTCAGCAACCGGAATAATTTCAGCGGGAGATAACAAGCCCTTTTCCGGATGCTGCCAGCGGATCAAAGCTTCCACTCCGGTTATTTTTTTCTGCAATAAAGAAAATTGCGGTTGATAATGAAGCAGAAATTCATTTTTAATTAAAGCGTGATGCAGTTCCCGTTCCCGCGTTAAATAATGAGCGGCTTTTTGTGTCAGGGATGGATGATAAAAAGCGTAACTGTTGCGCCCTTTATTTTTTGCTTCGTACATGGCGGTATCCGCCATTTGCACTAATTCATCATGATGTGAAGAATGATCCGGGTATGCGCTGATACCGATACTGCACGATGGGACGACTTCCATGTTACTGATGACTATGGGATGGGAAAGACATTCCAGTATTTTTTCCGCGACGATCACCAAGGCATCGCGGGATTCAGCATTCGTCACAATAACGATAAACTCATCACCCCCCAATCTGCCCAATGTATCGCTTTGCCGCAGCACGGAGAGCATTCTCTGCGCAACAAAGCAGAGCATCGAGTCTCCGTGCGTATGCCCCAGCGTATCATTGATTCTCTTAAAGTTGTCGAGGTCGATAAACAACACGCCAAGAAACGAGGAGCTCCGGATTGCTTTTGCCAGCGCTAATTGAAGCCGATCCATGATCAGCATACGATTGGGCAAGTTGGTCAGATTATCGTAGTACGCAATATGCGATAACTGTTCCTGCGTTTCGCGGATCGCCGTAATATCCGATATCATGACGACGAATTGCTGTTCTTCATTTGCTTCCGCGGGAATGAGTCCAACCGTCAGCCAGACAAATATTGTCTCATTATTTTTTTTGAATGCCGTGATTTCTCCACGCCAATGCCCATGCTTATCAATACTTTGCCATATGCTATTGTAGGTATTTTTACCCAAGGAACGGCTGGTAAGAAATGGTAACTCTTTATTCCGGAGATTTTGGGGCTGAAACCGGGTGATCTTATAAAAAGCGCTATTGGCGCAATTAAATTTTCTATTTTTGTTCAGAATGATGATACCTTCCGATGCGCATTCAAAAACAGTAGCCGCTTGCGCTAAGCGGTCTTTCGCAAGACGATTCTCGGTTGTTTCCTGCAAGATACCGACGATCTGATGCTTGCCTGCATCACTATTTTTAAACGATTTGCCATACAACTTATACCAGCAGCTTTTTCCGGCATCGGGGCTAACGCGAAATTCTATTTCAGCAGCCAAGCCCTTTTTATTGCGCAGTTTATCGATAAAGTCAGATACTTTCTGCTTGTCTGTTTCGTCTATTGAAAGAAAGAAGCTTTCCCAGTCGGATATCGGCTCTATGGTTCCTTCAGGGCTTTTACCCATGAATATCTCACGAGACTCTTTCGTTACTTCCCATGTGCCCAATCGCGCCGCTTCCAGTGCGAGACGAAAGTGCTGTTCATTCTTTTTTAGCAGAATATCGTTTTCGTAACGCTCTATACTGACTTGGATAATGATGTGCAGTTCTCTGTCGGAGAATGGTTTTAACAAATACCCGTAGGGCTTGGTTGCTTTAGCCCGAGTCACGGTTTTTTCTTCGGAATAAGCGGTTAAATAAATGACTGGAATACTGTGTGCTTTCTGCAGTTGATTTGCGACTTCTATTCCATCCATATCGCCTTGAATATGAATGTCCATCAACACAATGCTGGGAATCTCCTGATCCACCAGTGCCAGTGCTTTTGGGCCACTGGCAGCCATTCCGGTAACTTGATAGCCTAATTTTGTCAGACGTCTTTTCAGATCAAGCGCAACAATTTTTTCATCTTCAACAATCAGTATCTTGATGTATCCGCTCATACGTGCCCATCCTTCTGCAAATGATTATTTCTAATAGTCAATTACTTGAAATTCAATACCTCTTCTGCGGTGATTTTTTCTAAGAGCCAATCAATTGGCGAACGTAATGTATTGGTTTGAATAAACATCCTTTATTGATAACTATGTTTAAAATTTCGGAACGCTGTATGGAAGGAATCAATAAGGAGGAAAACAAGTTAACAAAAAGAAGAATAAATTTAAATCAGCGTTGTCTTACACGCATATTAAAGAAACCACAGGTTATTCCGGGTTTTAGGATGCTAATCACCTGGCAGTGCTGTAAACAGCACTAGAGATTGTTCCGCAAAGTATCCATTTATGGCGGCATGGGACGGTTACGATGGTTTGGAACTTTACTAAGCGGCGGTATGCTGGTTATAAGAGTTTTAATGCTGCTGGGATACAGCCTGATGCACTTGCCAAGGAACTATGGTAGCTTATCGGATATTATTAGCTCTGCTTGTTCAGAGAGGCTAAAATATTTTTTATTCTCAGCACACTTGTATTATGACAATAGCCATCGATCACATATCTATACACGAGAAGGAGTTATGATGAAAAAAAGCAATTACGTTCAATTAGGCGCCGTGATCATTTTAACGGCAGTTACGGGCTGCGCGACTAATACCGGCGGTACGAATCCTGTGGGTGCGGTCAATCAAAGTCTATCAACGATAGAAAGCGCGGCGCAGAGCGGCAAACAAGTGCTTAATGCCGGCGCCGCGGTGGCCGGTAATGCTGAAGGAGCTGCGCAGATTGGTCTGGTGGATATTTTGGCTCACCGTCTTGGTGTCTCGCCGCAACAGGCCTTAGGCGGCGCCGGGGCGATATTTCAAATGGCGCAAAGCAATATGAATCCGCAGGCATTTTCGTCATTGTCCCGGTCTGTTCCCGGAATGAGCACCATGCTGGGTGCAGCACCAGCCATGTCCAACTTATCCGCGCTAGCGGGTGGAAATAGCACGCTCGGCAGTGCGGCAGCACTGGCCGCATCATTTCAGCAGTTGAATCTTTCCCCTGATATGGTGGGAAAATTCATTCCGGTAATTACTAACTATGTGAGCAAAACAAGCGGGCAGGCAACGGCTAATCTGCTGCAATCCGCTGTGACTTCCCGCTAAATTCAAGCATTTGATTAATGGAAATGAGCAAGTGCAAGTCACTTGCTCTTTGTTCATGTCGTTTCATCCGAGGTGCAGCTTGGTGTGCTGTTACTGCATCTCGAACCAGAGCCATAAACCGCAAACAACCTATCCGGCTTTTTCTCCGGATTTTGCCGTTACCTGTGAGATGCCAATAACCGAAGCGCATTGTATTCAGCAATGTGAACGCTTGGGACAAGGCAATTCAAGAAGAGGGGCGGGATGCAAAATCGAACAGCTATTCTGAAAGCGGGTGCTTACGCAGGTTTCTTGGGCGCCACGGTATTCATTCTACAGGCCGTTTTTACATCAACCAGCTCAACAGCGGCTATTGGCCTGATCATGATCCCTTTTTATGGTTTTCCGGCTGCGGGTGCGGGGTGGGCTTTGGTTTATAGCGCTTTTGCATTGCTTGATTTATGTTCCGGCAGAGCGACATGGAATAGCAGGAATGTACAATTTGCAGCTGTATTTCTGACTGCGCTCGTGCTCGCGGGGTTAGGTTTCTTCGCGCAACAGCGTGCGTTAGCGGTTGCCAAAAATCCGGCATCGACACCGCAAGCGCTTGAGGCGGTGAGTCAGCGCTGGATTCCGTGGGGATGCCGGGAGGTGGAAATCGCACTGGCACAGCATTCATTAGCGCCACCGGCCATTCTCGAAAAGCTGGCCTTGTCCAGCGATGATGCCGTGGTGCAGCATGCCGGCGCGAATGCCAATATGCCGCTGGCGGCTTTGGAAAGAATCGCGGTAGGGCCGCTGACTTACGAGCGGGTCGCTGGGCTGGCCGGTAATCAAAAAATCTCGCGGGCCATCATGGAAAAATTGATAGCGGCAGCGATGAACGATAGTAATGCTGCCGATCCCGTGCGTCAGGGCTTATATAAAACCTATGTTTTGTCGGCGCTCGCGGCCAATGCGGCGCTTCCGCAGGATCTTTTCGATCGCGTGGTTGCTAGTAATTCACCCACGCATCTCCTGGTACTGGCGGTGATCAATGCGCCCCGTGCCAATTGCCTGCAAATGTCCGGGTTACTCGAGTCTGCACCCGCACTGGAGAATGCCGGTTTATACAACACCATCCTGAATAAAATGACCGAGAAAGATTGTTTCGTCGAGAACTAGCATCTAAAACAACCTGTAAACGAGTAAACTGCTGAGGTTAATCTGCGTCGATGGATCTGGTTTCAACGCAGGTATTACTTGAAGCACTGAAAGGAGTGGGCGTGTGATGGACAAAATTATCTATGGTGCCGCGGCGATACTCATGATCGCCGCGATAGCTTACGGCGGATCGTGGTTATATCAGTTTTTATTGGAGTTGTTTAAGAAAACAGCGTAGTACGAACATGTGTAAAAGCTGTTATCCCGAATGAATCAGCAAACCGGGGGACCATTTCCTTTTTAAATTTTCATTGAAACGGAGTGTTTTTTAGCCAGAATTGGACTCATGCCGATTGACGCCAAATTTCCCGGAAACTTAGTCCATCCGATCCAGCAACCGGCGATGATTGGACATTGCGTAATTTCTAAGGGGCTGGATTTGCATATGGGTGGCGATGTGCGGTTTTTAACGCTGGTTTGACAGCCTTTCCACTCCTCAGTACACTCAAACCCAATGAGCGGCAACTTCTGTCACTCACTTCAAATCTAGCAAAAAGGCAAATTCCATGGATATCAACGCTATTCCTGTAGGCGGAAATGTGCCTAACGATGTCAACGTCATCGTCGAAGTACCGACCGGTGGTGAACCTGTCAAATATGAGTTTGATAAAAAATCCGGTGCATTATTTGTGGATCGGATCCTGCATACGCCCATGCGGTATCCGGCCAATTACGGTTTTGTTCCGCACACCTTGTGCGATGATGGTGATCCACTCGATGCGCTGGTGATTGCCCGTTCGCCATTTCTCGCCGGTTGTGTGGTGCGCGCCCGTCCGATTGCATTACTGCATCTCGAGGATGAGCATGGCGGTGATGAAAAACTGATCTGTGTGCCGGATAATAAAACTTTCCCGTATTACGCCCATGTGCGCGAACGCGATGATCTGCCCGATATTGTGTTTCAGCAGATTGAGCATTTCTTTACCCATTACAAGGATCTCGAGCCGGAAAAGTGGGTGCGTGTTGGCCGCTGGGGTGATTCCGCCGAAGCGCGTGACACGGTGATGCGCGCCATCGACATGGCGAAAGCCGCAGATTGAACACTGGTGAGCCCGGAGCAAAGGTACGGGTCGCACGGCAAAAGTAATGGATTAAGCGGATACTTATCCGGCAACGTAAAATATGCGTTGCCTTGTTTTGTTCCATTACTCAGTTTATCGTCAGATTAAGCTTATTGCAGCAAAATCAACCAGAAAATAAAACCCGGCAGGTTGTGAAAACACAGAAAATCGCAAACCAATGCCGCGGATAAAATGCCGGAACAGACGATTTACCCTCAAATCGAACGGACTAAACGGTTCATCGGCCTAGGAGTCATTCATGTTTGATGCCGCAATTGACACCATTGTCATGCGTCCCTATGTATTTACTTTTTTTGCGGCATTTCTGCTGGCCTGTGTGCCGCATTTAGGCTGGCGCAAGACGCTGACTTTTACGTTGGCCGGATACTTGATCGCGTTCACCTCAGAGAAACTTTCGATTACCACCGGATTTCCTTACGGCTGGTACTATTACATCGACGACACCAGCCATCAGGAGCTGTGGGTTTGGGGGGTACCTTTCTTCGATTCGCTCTCTTACGTTTTCCTGACTTATTGCAGCTACACCACGGCATTGTTCATTTTGTCTCCGCTGGCAACCAAAGGTGCCGATCTGATCACGCTGGAGACGCGTGCTATCCGGCATTCATGGGCAGTGCTGGTATTGGGCGCTTTTTTGCAAACATTCCTGGATATCATCATCGATCCGGTGGCATTGCAGGGAAATCGCTGGTTTCTCGGGCAGATTTACGGTTATTACGAAGCAGGATTGCATTTTGGCGTGCCGATTTCAAATTACCTCGGCTGGCTGCTGACCAGTTTTCTATTGGTGGCCGCTTTGCAACAAATTGACCGCAAGCGGGACGGGAAAACACCGCGCGGGATTTTTGCCATGCCATTCCGCTCTTTATTGGGGCCGGTTTTGTATCTGTCGGTACTGGTCTTTAACTGGATAGTCACACTGTGGATCGGTGAGTATCTGATCGCGCTGACCGGTATATTGATTTTTACCCTGCCGATCGTCATGGTAATCGTTTTGGCTGCTGTGCGGGTCAATCGCTACCGTGCGGAAGAGTTAAAGGAGCATTTGGAAAATTATCCTTGGTCACCGCTGAATAAGTCATGAAAATGGCAAACCGGGCGCAGGTCCGGTGCAAATTGGATGGCAACCGTGGTTTGTCTTGTCAAGCAACGCATACTTAGGCACTATGGTAGCGGTGTTAGATTAAATTTATCCATCTATTAACCGGGTTATATCCATCAGGAGATGACAAATGATGAACATTGATCGAAGAATACCGGGATCCGGCGTATTTTTAGTTTCTGTTTGTCTCGCGGTGATGCTGGCATTATCCAGTTGTACGGTAAAACTGGTCAGCGGTTATGACGAGACGACCGATAGGGCGGTGACTGATTTACAGCGCAAAACGGAAGCGCATCTGGTGACGCTTGAGTCGGTAGAAGGTTTGCCCGAATGCACATACGAAAATCATAAGCAATTTTACGATGAAGCCAAAGTGGACATTAGCGCGATTACCGTCCGTGCTGCGGCGATTCCGAGAAATGACATCACCACGCAAGAATCGCAATTGCTGGGCAGTCAGTTGGAAAATCTCGAAAAGCTTCATAAGATCGCGTGCTTATCCAAGGATCAAATCACGCTCGTGCGCACGCATCTCAATACCAGCTTTACGGCAATTCTAAAGCTCGAGTTTGCGAAACGGCGTGGCGAGTGATTGTTGCACAACGATTGATATCTATCTGAGGAGAATATGATGAGCCTGGATGCGGTTAAATTGGGGAAAGACATACTCGCTGCGTTGAATGGCAGCCTTGCGGAAAAATGGCCCGATGTTAAAGATTATGGTGAAGCCGAAGCGAAAAAACTCGCGCAGACATTGGTGATGATCGGAACGCTGAAAGCCACCGGGAAAATCAATAAGGAGCAGGCTGAGTTACATCTGGAAATGCAAAAGAATGCGACGTGTATGGTACTGATGACAATAGAAGGATTAGGTGTTCTGTCTGCCGAAGCGGCCATCAATTCGGCGCTGAGTGCCGTGAAGGATAATGTGAATAAGGAAATTGGCTTTACGTTACTTTAACAAGCCGCCCTATAAAAAAGATTACCTCATTTCTCCGGGGTGGGGGTGATCTGTCAATTGCGCAATTCAATGCCGCCGGTTTTTCTGGTTCTGGGATTGCAAACAGCTGGTACGGTCATCGCCACTGAACGGATGCTATACGTTGATGTAGGCAATATTGAGATTGAATTTGTTAAATTAACGACCGTTGCCAAATTTGCGTCGGCGGTTAGTTTTAGTTATTCCTGTCACTCTTACCAAGTTAATTATTAACACCAGGCTCGTTATCACTCATTAGGATTTACTAAATTTCCGCAACCAATCACCGACACAGGTTTTCGCGTAGCATTATCTCTAATCCATACATCACAATCGGTGTTTGTTCCAAATAACTGTACATCAGTAGAGAGGGTATTTGCTGATTTGAATGATTAATGGCTAGATTGATGCATATGTTTCATGACTTCTTCGGAATGTGTGGCGGATTCTTCTTCATGTCCCATGTCCCATGTCCCATGTCTGCATGTTTCATTGCTTCTTCTAAATGCTTGATTCCAGTATATTACTGGCATAATGCAAAATTATGCTATGCAAATTAGCTGCTGATAATCATATCATTCTGAAATGATACAAGAAAATTATTGAATAGGTGTTTATGAAAAAATTATCGCGCATATTACTTACATTCTTTGTCATTTCAACACTCTCAGGGTGCCTATCGCCCGTTGCATTGAACCGGGCTGTCGAGGTCTATGATCAAGCTGCCATTCATGCCGAATCCAGGCAACTTCTCATTAACATTGCTCGCGCTCAACATCATGAGCCTTTGCATTTCACCCGCGTTTCAAGCATAGCTGCTACTTTCAATTTCAGCGATAATGCAGGAGTTACTCCTGCTTTGACTGGCGAAAGCGGAGGCTTGCTGGCTCCGGTATTTGGTGCAGGTGTTTCGGAAAACCCGACTTTCAGTATTGATCCAATCGCCAGTGACGAATTTACCAAACGGCTTCTGACTCCATTCAGTCAGCATAAGTTGACCTTGTTGCTGCGCCAACACTTTGATATCGACTTGATGTTGCGAATGATGGCGCAAGAAGTTTACTTGCATCATAGCGAAGAACAAAATAGTGTTATTTCTCCTTCGATTAAAGGACAAAGACACAAGTATCATCTACGCCTTGAGTCGGCAAAAGCAGCTGATCTTCCAATCACGGATTTTAATGTACAGAATGGCAACGATCAGTTTATTCCGGGCATTCAACTGACAAAAGAACAGAATCACCGCTTGCGCAACCGGCAACGCATACATCTACAGCAAACTGCTTTTCACAATAATCCGTCAGATCGTCCTGGATACGAAATGTTTCGGCGTATCGTATTACATCTCTCAGCTATTCAGGATCAAAAGCAATTGTATGCTGAGCCATTAACTTTCGAGCGTAGCTGGACAATTCCTGCCGCCGCAATTTCTCCGGAAGGACTCTTTCAAGCAATAGAAAAAGATTTCACCGTGAGCCATGACGAAGAAAAGAATACCTATACGTTGAGCAAGCAATTACCGGGGCCGATTCTTATTACCAACTATGATCCTGATATTCTGTGTTGTGAGGAACGAGCGGATTTATATAATCGAATTAATCCTTGGATCGAAAATGATGTCGCCTTCGATATCCGTCCTGGCTATCCCGGTGGCGAATGGCCCATTCGAGGGGCATTTCGGTTAAGAAGTTTTCACACGATTTTGAATTTCATCGGCCATGCACTGGGCGAACAAGCTGAATATTATGTTGAGAAAGATTCACGCACACTGCCTATTGCCAAAAATGAGAATCCCAGTCACACGTTAGGTCTGATCGTTGCCGATCAACGACCGGATCACGTTAATCTGTTTACTCATTCACACGGTAAATATTATGCTGTCGATACGACAAACGAAAATGCACATTGGAATCTCAATGCATTCCAGTTGTTGTATATCTTATTCCGGTTGACAGTTACAGATACAAAGTCGCTTGGTCTGCCAATTACTATTTCGAAGTAATCTTGATTTTTAGTTAAGCAATTCCGGTTGTAGAATCAAGATGCAACCTAATCCGAGCATGACCACACCACTTATTAACTTAAGCCACCGTCCCGTTTGCTCGGTAAGCTTATGGTTGCTTAATGCAATGACTGCAACCGCAACCATCAATGTATCGTCAGCCACATACCCTAGAATATAAAGACCCAAGTAGGCATAGTAAGATACAAGGTTTAGGTCTTGCTGCGCCAATATTGCGGTATAAATAGCTGGAAAACCTGCGGTGCATAACAACTCGATGAAATTGACCAGAACAGCCAGCGTTGCAACCGCAACAATGGAAGGCAACAGCTTATCGGCAGCGAGCACCGCTCGCATACGTGCATATAATCCCGGTTTGGAAGAATCGGAAATAGTTAATGAAAGACCCCGTTTCCAAGCAAAGAAATCTTTAATATTCAATCCACCGATAGCAAATGCCAAACCACTCAATACCCATCTTAACGTTGTCGAGAAGCCAATCAACAGAAAAATATTGAGCCAGGCTGCCATGAAGGCATAATAGACGACTCCGCTTGCCAGCACAAAAGTACCAGCGATGAGCGCCATCTTTTTACGATCTTGCAAATGTACAAGCAGGGAGAGCAAAAATAGCAATACCCACATAGCACATGGATTAAAACCATCTAGCAAACCCATTGTAAGCGTGAATAACGGCAATCCCTGATTGGTAACATTTAGAGTTCCAAATAGGGAAGTCTCAACATTACCTGAAACTATCCTCGTTCCATCAACTAAAGCTGCTAAAGCAGAACCAGTATGATCAGGACTATCGAAACCAACAACTAACTCACCATTAAATTGGAAAGTAGGCACACCCGGCGGCCAGACACTTGCCTTTTGTGAATAACTTAAAAGTATGTTAAGTGCCTTGGGGTCATGATCTACTGAATAGTAAACGATGCGCAACCAAGGTCGTTCACTGCCCAAAGTTGATAGAAATTCTTTCGCTTTTGCGCAATGTGGACAACCATCGCGCACAAAAACTTCGAGTACATTGTTTTTGTTTGTGTGCTTCGTTTCGTCACTACTCGCGTTTACCGCTTGAACAAACAGCAATAAAATAAACAGGAAGCACCTTACCGCCAGTGAAGAATATGAATCCTCCGCAACATAGCGATACTGATTACTTCTCATTATTTCAGCATTCATATGAAATTAATTTTGCTTTTGTAAGAACAAAAAAATGGCTCTCAATAGAGAGCCAATACTGCGGAAAATTGATGCAATTAAGGAAACGCAGGTACTCGTGGCTCTGTTTGTTCGACCTCAACTTGCGGTAGATGTTGTTTCACTCGATTTTCAATCTCATTGACTCGATTAGTTGGGACATCGGCCAGTATTAAAAGATGACCAGCTTCAATTGCCTCTTCGAATTCTTTAATTCGCCGGTTACTGACACTCATGCCGACCATGCCACCTAACCATGAACCAACACCTGCACCTGCCAACGTGGTGGCCAATAAAACACCGCCCGCGATGACCGTCGATGCAGGTGGTAACGCAATTGCAACCAATCCGGCAAGCATACCAGTTGCGCCGCCCAATGCGACCCCTTGTTCCACGGCTGGGATAAAATCAGATTTTTGCAATAGATTCGCTTCAGGCAAATCTTCAAGTGGCGTGCCACGTTTTGCGATTATATGGATATGCTTTTCTTCAATTTTTGCCAATAGCAAGTCCTCTGTTATTTTTTTGTGATGTTTATATCCGGAACTAGAAAGTAAATACGCCGCATCATTCTCTCCATTAAGGTTATATGGAAATAAAACGAAAGTTTCGAGCTAAAAATATCATAATCAAACTCAAACTCACATCAAGCTTGATGGAAGTCAATATACTCTCAAAATACTTGTAAACATACTGTAATTTTTTGTGGTATTAAAATATGACTTACTTACTTTGGGTTTATCCAACTTATCCGGGGATTTGCATTCCGGAAATTAAGCGTATCTGAAACAGCAGCTTATCTGCCAGCATAGCGATAAGAAATCAGATCTAAGCTGGCAGATAGCGCTATTCACTTCCATGAATTTTGCTTTTGCGTAAAAAAGGTGTAAGAAATAGTTACAGTATCGATTTCTGCTGGTAATTCGGGATTAATAAAAAATTTGACAGGCATCTGCCGTACTTCACCCGGTTTCAACGTTTGCTGGGTAAAACAGAAGCATTCGATTTTTCTCAAATATTGATCCAAGTTGCGGCGGCTGTAACTTGGAACTGCTTGTCCAGTAATCTCATGATCTGATTCATTCTTTATTTCATACATCACTTCGACAAGCTCACCTGGATGCATTTGAACTTTAGACTGTAGCGGTTTAAATTTCCAGAGCATGCCACGTACATTTGCATCTAATTCGACTGAAATTATCCGCGACATATCGGCTTTAAACACATTATCTAACGCTACCGGTATTCGCTGATTATTTATTCCGGCTACTTCACAAAACTTCTCATACATTGGAACAAGGGCATAACCGAAACCAAACATTATTATTGTAAAAAACAATAATTTTTTTAGTATCGTATTATTGGTCTGACCCACATTCTCAGTCACTGCTTCATGATTGCTAATATTCACAGTCTTATGATCCTTATAAGATAAACATCGGTTATCAGGATGAGAGAATAAATAACAAGTTCTCATTCTGTTGTGTTGTAGATCTTTTTGCTACCAGCAAGAACGAGAAATGCCAAATACCGCAATTAGAAATATTCCCAAGGTTAAAGTCTCATCTAAGACTGGGATAAAAAGTGGAGAAATTCAATATTATATTCCTGATTTCTATTGCTAAATCGTATTGTTGACGATTTACTGACGGCAGAAATCAAGGAATAACGAATTCACATTTCTTGCATCAAAGGTTATTGCGAGTGGTTTTTCTGGTTGATTCGCTTGTGGGTGCAGCTGTTTGCGTATGGTGACAGCCTGGTCGGTATAAATGAAAGTAACCGGCGAACTAAAGAACTCGAGGAGGCAATTGCTGGTCATCTTTTATACTGGCTGATGTATCTTGACCGTGTTGCCAAAATAGAGGAGTGCATCTTTAAACAGTTCGATTAAATACCGCCGGTTTTTCCGGCGGTATTGAACTCCAATGATCAATTACGAATTGCTGTGCGCAGGGCGTTTTTTGCGATACGCAGAAGCACCCACCAAACCAAGTCCGACCATTAGCATCGCGTACGATTCGGGTTCCGGTACCGCAATCATCACGGTACGATCATCGCCGCTGAAAGGATGTTGTACATTCACATAAGCGATGTTCGGGTTGAATTTGTCAAAATAAAGCCCGGTCGGTTCTGCGCCCGAAGTTGACAGGGAAGCCCAACGGCCGACCGATTCGGCGATACCGTCGTTATTCGCATCTTGAGCAAACCAGATATCGGCGGAGCCGCCCGGCTGGTCTTCAACGATGTAGATATTGCCTTTGGCATCGATAGCCAAATTATCCGGATTCTTGAATACGCTGCCGACACCCAAACCGGTGGCTTGGTCCAGCGTGGAAGTATTGACAAACAGATTGGCGTTATTGCTGGCGAGATTGAAGGAATACACTTCATCCGTCGTGGTAGTGGCTACGTAGAGGATCTGATCGCCGTTCGCCAATGTTTTGATTTCCAGATCTTCTGGGCGTTGATAATCGGTTGAAAGCGCATTGTTGGCGGATAAACGGCCATCGATGGTGCCATCGGCATTGAGTATGGAGACTCCGGGTAGTGCGCCGCCGCTGGCATCGGTGATCGGCGCCCAGGTGATGGCGCCGGTTGCATTGGCATTGTTACCGCCGTTAACCAGCATCACGAAGGTTTGTCCGGCGGCAAAATAATCGTCGCCATTGGTTGCATTCGGATTTGCCGAGACATACTTGTAGATGCCGCCACCGTTCACCTCATCAATGAAGTATAAACTGTTGTCTTTGTCAAACGCTAAACCTTCGTGCGACACGCGTGGAAGAACACTGCGCTGCACAAAATTGGAATCACTTGAGCCGGTTGCGGTGACTGGGTTGGTCAATTCAAATAGACGTCCTTTGCTGCTGCCGGCACCCCATGATTCTTCGGCGGTTAAATAGCCACCCCAGGGAGTCCAAAGGGAAGCGTCGCCGGAAACGAAGTTTTGCGTGCCAGATGCGACCAGTGTCACGGTACGGGTATTGTAATTGGCATTCCACAAATCGATACGTTGCACGCCAGCGGATCCGGTTTCAAACGGCATGAACAAATAACGGCCTGAATCGACGCCGGATTCGTTGGCCGTGATCATGTCCCAATTACCGCTATTATCGATCCCTTGGCTTAATTGATTAGCTCGATTGGCAATGGAGGTCTGGCTCCAGCTTGGGTTTGCGAGCAGAAATGGGCTGGATTCCGCTAATGAGCCGCCGGGAACACTGCCAGGTAAAGCAGTAAAGCTATCAAAACCGGTGCTGGCGGCAACGGCTTGCGGTGCTCCGGATATCATCATGAGTGCTCCGGAAACGACAGTAGCGAGTATTCTTTGTTTGTACATTGTATTCTCCCGAAATAATCTAAAAAATTCTTTAATCCAATGATAAGTACAGGCAATCTGGCTATCTGCGTTGCAGATCCTGGATTTTCCGGTCCCCGGTTCACACCGGGTATAGCTTTACAGTACGCGATGGATTATAAGAACGGGATGTGACGTGCCTATTGCAGGACTATTACCGGATGTTGGGAATTATTGAATGCCGGATTAGCCTCTGTGGAGACTTCTGGTTGTTATAGGCTAATATGGAAAAATGCGATATTTTATTTGGATCGTTTAAGTGTGTGGCTTCGCAAAGCAATAGTGCACGCTTCGGATTAACAGTCATGAAAGGAGAATCAATGAAGTTGCTAGTTTTGCCATTCCTAGCGATTGCCTTGCTTGGCTGTACTGCGATCACAGCCGGTCATCAGCGTCCTGCGCTTGATGTCAAACTGATCGGGGTATGGACAGGCGAATACCTGGAAGAGGGCGGTACGTTAAAACGTTGGACGCAAACGAGAAATGCCGATGGCACCTATACCATCGAGTTCAGTTTTACGGAAAAGGATGATACGGCGCAGAGTTTTAGCGAATCGGGCCGCTGGTGGATCAAGGATGATTTATTCCACGAGATTGCGTTACCGGAAAAAGGACACCCGGATAAATACCGCTATTCCTTTAAAAAGAAGGACTGTGTCAGTTTCGTACTGGTTGAAAGCGAAGGATTTGCCGAAGAGGAAGACAGTTATCTATTCAGCGAATGTCTGGAAGCGGACTCACCACCGGCAAACTTTGGTAAGTCCATCTAGTTTCTAAAAAACTTATTTCCTAAAGATTATTTTCTGCCACTGCATTTTCTGCTGAGAATGGACAGTGGCAGAAATAGTGAAGCGATTAGCGCATGTGCGCTTCGACAAAAGTGGTTTCGCGGTTGAAATCATCCCAGATGTTGGCTGGTTTGACAAAAGGCGTCGTCGGTACCAGGAAGGTTGCAATATCGAACGCTCCGCTCAGTGAGCGGCCTACCGCATTGGCGATACCGGTTAGAAAACCGACGGTCATGCCGTGAACGACGCCATCCCGGTTGCCAACGATTGTGATTGTTTTTGGTATTTCAACGACCCCGGTCACCGCGTTTGCAAGGCCATTTCCCAGTTTTTCTACAACTTTGTCAGGATACTGGTCGGCCAATACTAATTGCGGGGCTGCTAAAAGCATGGTGCAGACGATTAATAGTGCTTGAATCGTTCTTTTCATGGTCAATCCTATCGAGTAATTAATTAAATTTTTCATTCTATCGAAATGCCGGGTAATTTTTCTACTTGCCATCCCCTGGTTTTGCAGGTTGTTTTAGAATGCCCAGGATTCCTTCAACATCGCGCTCGATCCGGCTTTCCGCATGTCCCCGGGTTTGCAGTTCCGTTCTGATTCTGTAGGCAATTTCCAGCGCGAGCAAATCCATGGTGTTTTTGTCACCTTTCTGCGATGCCGCTTGATACTCTACTTGGAACCGGTCGATTGCGTTCAGCATGGTATCGTTCTTGATATTCAAACTGGCCAGGATGGAATCCAATTCATATTTCAGATTACCGGATAATGCAGGTTGCGCCAGCTGAGGCCCTTGTTCCGGTTCATAAGGCATGTATTTAGGCATCAAGACCGAGAACATGAACAGCGCTACACCCGATCCCACAGTGGTTGCTACAAACTGCCAGATTTTATATTCCTTTCCCCGCAGTTTTATGGTGCTGGTCCGTTTCACACCAAACCAGGCTTGAACGATTATTCCAATTAAAAACAGAATGGCACCAAGTGCCATGATAATAGGTACAAGCGGATGCACAGTTTTACTCCTATGTTCTTATCTTAAGGTTCAAATGCAACGGGTAAAAAAACTAATTGTGAGTTTCTATCCTGAATCGCCGGTTACTCATGCAACAGCGATCGTTTTCAACACATATTCTAACGTAATATGATACTGAGTGATGGGTTGTTTGATAAGCAATGATCTATCCATTTGAACACGAATTCATGCCAATCCCGCTGTAAACTTTTCTCACCGTAATAAAGCTCTGGGTATTGATGACCCGTAATGTTATACCGGTTATCGAGATCAATGCGCGAATCAAAGCGAGAAATTATCGCGGTGGCGGTGGCGGGGGATTACCCGGGGGCGGAGGTGGCGGAGTAAAATTGGATGACGCAGGTACCGTACCGCTACCGGTATGTGCGGGCGGACCGCCGCTGATTCGGCCGGATACCGGAACGCGATGCCCTTTGGCATACATGCATTGAATATAGCCCATGTCATAGCGCTGCTGATTGACGTACGCGGAAGTGCTGGCCGTGCCCGAACCGGCCAGTCCGCCGGCTAGCAAACCGGTACCCGCGCCGATCGCCGCGCCTCCACCGCCTGCGATAGCGGCGCCTGCCGCCGCACCAAGTCCGGCACCGATCGCTGCACTTTCCACACCACTCGCTTGCGCCGATTGCCGTGGCGTTACACCGCCGACTTGCTCATAGGCATAGCGGCGGCATTCGTAATCATCATAGCGGAACTGTTCGAAACTTTTACCGGAACCCGGCAAAGTCATCACGCTGGGGCCGGTAGGTAAATTGACGCAAGCTCCCAGCATGCAGGAAGCTATCGACGGTATGATCAGTTGTTTGATTGCTCTCATGGTGTTTTCACTCCATTATCGTGCATACGGGTTCAGGGGCTGCGTATGATCAAGCAGTGACAGTTCTTGCGATTGAAATTCGTATAACGCTTTCTGACAAAGTTCAATACAAAGCAATTATCCCTGTCAAAGATTAGCAGAAAAAAGGTATCATATAGGATGCAAAATTTTAATAGTGATATATTTTAGGAGAAAATAAGAATGTCGCAAAAACACCCGGTTATCGCCGTTACCGGATCATCAGGTGCAGGCACCTCAACGGTTAAAACCAGTTTTGAACATATTTTCCGCCGTGAAAAACTCAGTGCGGTGGTGATCGAGGGTGACAGTTTTCATCGCTATGATCGTGAAGCAATGAAACAAGCTGTAGCCGAATCAGAAAAAAACGGTGGCCGTCCGATCAGCCACTTCGGTCCAGAAGCCAACGAATTTGAAAAATTGGAAGCGCTGTTTAAAGAATATGGCGAGAAAGGCACGGGGCAGAAGCGTTTGTACTTGCATAACGAAGAAGAAGCTGCGCCTTGGAATCAAAAACCGGGAACATTCACACCTTGGTCGCAGATTCCAGCGGGATCCGATTTGCTGTTTTATGAAGGACTGCATGGCGGCGCCAAGAGCGATACCGCCGATGCTGCTAAATATGTGGATTTACTGGTCGGTGTAGTGCCTATCGTTAATCTGGAATGGATTCAAAAAATCTATCGCGACACCAGTGCGCGCGGTTATTCGGCTGAAGCTGTCACACACACCATATTGCGCCGCATGCATGACTACGTGCATTACATTACGCCGCAATTCTCGCGTACACATATCAATTTCCAGCGCGTGCCGACGGTTGATACTTCCAATCCGTTCATCGCCCGGGAAATTCCAACACTGGATGAAAGTATGGTCGTGATTCGTTTTAGACATCCTGAGACGACGGATTTTCCATTCTTGCTGAGAATGATCCATGATTCGTTCATGTCCCGTCCTAACACTATCGTTGTTCCTGGCGGCAAAATGGGCATGGCGATTGAACTGATACTGACGCCGCTGATTTTGGATATCGTTGCCAAAAGCAGGGCATAGTAGTTTCTAACCAACGGCCGGTTAATTCGTGAATTACGATATCAAGTGCAAACTCTGATCTATCGTATTCCGGATTAATCAGTACGTTGAAAATGCACTCGATACACCCGGTTCCAAGTCTAGTCAGTTTGTCGCTGACTATATCGGCTACATGACTTCCTTATTATCCAACCTTAATCCGCAGCAACTCGAAGCGATCACGCTACCGCATCAGGCGGTACTGGTGCTGGCTGGCGCCGGTAGCGGAAAAACCCGTGTACTGACGACGCGCATTGCTTATTTGATTCAATCGGGGCAGACCAGTCCGCACGGGATTCTTGCCGTGACATTCACCAATAAGGCAGCCAAGGAAATGTTGACGCGCATTACCGCAATGCTGCCGGTTAATCCACGCGGTATGTGGATCGGCACGTTTCATGGTTTATGCCATCGCATGTTGCGGACGCATTATCAGGATGCCGGTTTGCCGCAAGCATTTCAGATTCTCGATTCCGCCGACCAACTGGCTTTGGTCAAGCGCATTCTGAAAGATCTATCGGCTGACGAAAAAAAATTCCCGCCGCGCCAGGTGCAATGGTTCATCAATAATGCCAAGGAAGCCGGATTGCGTGCGGCGTATGTTACCGTCGAAGATGCTTACTCGCGCCGTATGCTGGAATTTTATCAAGCGTATGAGCAGCAATGCCAGAAGGAAGGTGCGGTGGATTTTGCCGAATTGCTGCTGCGCAGTTATGAACTGCTGAATCGCAATGAAATTCTATGTCAGCACTATCGCGAGCGCTTTCAGCATATCCTGGTGGATGAGTTTCAGGATACCAATCCTTTGCAATACAAATGGTTGAAGTTACTAGCGGGTACCGGAACAAAAAATGCCGCGGCGGTTTTTGCCGTTGGCGATGACGATCAGAGTATTTACGCGTTTCGCGGTGCTTATGCCGGCAACATGCGGGACTTTGAGCATGATTTTGGTATCAACAAAGTTATCAAACTCGAGCAAAATTACCGTTCGCACGGCCATATTTTGGATGCAGCGAATGCTTTGATCGAAAACAATAGCGAGCGTCTGGGTAAGAATCTCTGGACTGCCGAAGGGAAGGGCGAATTGTTGCGGGTTTATAACGCGCCGAATGATTTCGATGAAGCTGCGTTTATCGTGGGAGAAGTCAAAGCATTGCATGCGGAAGGTGTCGCACTGTCGGAAATGGCGCTGCTGTATCGTTCCAATGCGCAGTCGCGGGTGCTTGAGCACAGTTTGTTCAATGCCGCGATACCGTATCGTGTGTATGGGGGTATGCGGTTTTTCGACCGGCAGGAAATCAAACATGCATTGGCCTATTTGCGCTTGATTGCCAACCCCGGTGATGATAGCGCGTTATTGCGGGTGATTAATTTTCCGGCGCGCGGTATCGGCGCTCGTGGACTGGAACAATTACAGGAAGACGCCAAAGTGCTTGGTGGCAGTCTGTGGATTGCCGCCGTGCAAAAGTGCGGCGGTGAATCGGCCGTGCTGCAAAAATTGCCGGAGATGTTAAAAGGCATCGCGGCATTCGTGCATTTGATTCTGAGCATGCAGCAGTACTGTAAAGCATTACCGCTTCCGCAAATCGTTGAGCACATGCTGACAAGCAGCGGATTACTGGCGCATTACGGCAAAGAGCGCGAGGGCGCGGAAAGGCTGGAGAATTTGAATGAGCTAATCAATGCCGCGACCAGTTTTGTGCATGAAGCGGAAAACGACAGCTTGGCGGAATTCCTCGCGCACGCTTCGCTGGAAGCCGGTGAGCATCAGGCGGGCAGCGGCCAGGACGCACTGCAATTGATGACAGTTCACGCCGCCAAGGGATTGGAGTTTCACAGTGTTTTTCTAAGCGGTCTGGAAGAAGGATTATTTCCGCATGAGAACAGTCTGAATGAAATCAACGGCATTGCCGAAGAGAGACGGCTGATGTATGTGGCCATGACGCGTGCGCGCCGCCGGTTATATCTTAGTTTTGCGCAAAGCCGCATGCTACATGGTCAAACCCGCTATCACATTGCGTCACGTTTTCTCGATGAAATTCCGCAGAATTGCTTGAAATGGCTGCAATCAGCACCGCGAATGAATCAAGGTGCCTACGCTTCCAATAGCGGCAGTCAAACCGCAACAGGTTTTTCAAGGACCGCCTACGGTCAGCCAAAATCTTCCGGTGGAGAGTGGCGCATCGGACAAAATGTCTCACATGCCAAGTTCGGCGACGGCGTTATCATCAACTACGAAGGCAGCGGCAGCGATGCACGCGTTCAGGTTAATTTCGATCATGCCGGTGTGAAATGGCTGTTGCTCGAATATGCCAAATTGACCGCGCTTTAATGACCATGTATCACACGCTCAGCGTTCGTTTTGATCCTTATCCTGAGGTTTATTTCCAGTTGTAGCCGTTTCCTGTTTGGCTTCAGGCTCATGTTGTTGTCCCGGTTGTTGATCGGCATCGCCCCAATTGGCTTTTTGTAAATCCGCTTCGGATTGGTTGTTTTTGAAGCGGATGGGTTCATTCAGGTAGATGTCTTTGTAGCTGACATAGATGGACGCGAAAATAGTAGGAATCAAAATGATCAGACCGGCACCGTAAGGCATCACGCTGATAATGGTCAGCACGATGAGCGTAACGCCATACAACTGAAATGGAATGAAGTTTCTCAGGCAGGCAAAAAAGCTTTTTTGCATGGCTATAATGGGCGGTACGTTTTCAAACACCACCAGCAGCGGCGAGAACCAGGAAGCCATCATCAATGGAATGGAAAGTGTCAGCGCAATCAAGGAGGATGTCAGGAAACTGCTCATTACGCCCATCAGCTCACTTTCGTCGACTCTTTTGCCGTAGAGCATCATGTCGGTCATCTGGGAACCGCCGATCAACATGACCAGGCCGATGATCAGAATCTGTCCGACCAAATAAATCCCGCCGATTGTGATGAGCGGCACGGTATTGGTTTTGAAAGCAGCAAATAAGTGCGTCATATCAAGCGATTTGCCTTGCTCCATGTCCTTGCATCCCAGCATGATTCCAGCCAAGAAAACGGGTGAAACCAAAGTGAAAATAAATTTTCCCAGCAATGGGATCAATGACATCGATATTGCGATCAACATCAGGGTAAAGCACACAAAAATCCAAGTGAGCGGTGCTCTACGGAACAAGTAGAAACCGCTCAGAATCCATTGCAATCCTTGTTTTGCGTGAACTTGATGAATTTCCATTAATGTTTCTCCAATTAATTTCAGTAAACGGTTTTAATGAAGCGTTATATCCAGAGCTGCTGTAGTTTTACTGAATCGCGCGCATGATTTTTTAATATTTCCCGGAAATGCGCCGGATCTTTGGCGTGTGTCAATTCCCCCGGGCGCGGTAAATGATAGTCGTACAAACGGGATACCCAGAAACGCAGTGCGCCGGCACGCAGCATGGCAGACCAGGCATCGTGTTCGGTCGCGTTAAGCGGACGTACGGCATGATAAGCTTTAATCAGCGCCAGCGTGCATGATTCATCCAAGACTTTGTTCTCAGTCATGCACCAGTCGTTGACCGTAATGGCCAGATCATACAAGAACGCATCGTTGCAGGCGAAATAAAAATCGATGACACCGCCGATGGTATGCCCGGTAAACAGAATATTGTCGCGGAACAAGTCGGCATGAATAACGCCGCCAGGTAATGTACCGGTTTGCTGCAATCGTTGAAAATTCAATTCTGCCGCAAGCAGGGATTGCTCGTCAGCGGAAAGAAAAGGGGTAATCTCGGGTGCTCTGGCTTGCCACCAGGTAAGTCCGCGTGGATTATTCATTCGTCCCGGATACGAGCTGCCCGCCACATGCATTTGAGCCAATATCCGGCCAACTTCCGCGCAGTGCTCCGCAACGGGATGCATAACGGATTGTCCCGGCAGACAGGTTACGATCGTTGCCGGTTTACCGTTGAGCTCGCCCAGCAATTGCCGATCCAGCATCGCAACCGGCGCGGGGCAGGGAATGCCGTGCTGGGATAAATGCGCCATCAGATTCAGATAATACGGCAGTTCGTCGCGCGTCAGTTTCTCGAACAACGTCAATACAAATTTGCCTTGCGTAGTCGTGACGAAATAATTGGTATTTTCGATGCCCGATGAAATGCCTTGCAATTGGACTAACTGACCCAACGCATAATTTTGTAACCAGACCGTGAGCTGGCTATCGGTAACAGGTGTAAAAACTGACATGGGTTAACAGACTAAAAAAGCGTGAAAGTGGAAACAGAAAGGTTTCATCGGATTACATGCTTTCGCTTTTTATCGGGGTTAAAATTTCAAGAATTGCCACATTGGCGGGCTGACATCAATACCGGCATCACCTGCGTGCGTATGGCCACGGCTAATATTTTTTTTCAGATAATACGGCGGACCGATGCGCGGAATCACCTTGATCATCATCAATTCTCCGTTGATGCGATGTTCTTCAATAGTGTCTTCGCCGCGCTTGATGATGGTAACTTGCGTTTCCAGTTCGGGATCCGGCTGAATATCGGGCGGAAGCGGCGGAGGATCCGCCAATTCCTTGGGTAACTCGGGAGGCTCCGGCAATGGAATGAGGTTATCCGGGTGCGAAAGCTTTTTAGCTTGCTTCGGCTGATCGGATTGCGCCGTGGCAGGCGGCGCAGAAATGATCACCAAGATAAAAATAAGTGGATACAGGTACATCATGTTGGTTACCGGCAGGTCGAGATTAACGGGTATTCTACCTAAAATCATCGCTGACAGTTAAAGATTGAGTTGAATTTCTCGCTCGGCGGCGGTCGGCTCAAATCCGCTGCTTTCATAATATTTAAAAATGGCATTGACGATTTGATCCGGTTCATCAATGACCTGAATCAGATTCATGTCCTCAGCGGATATAAAGCCTTCGGTGATCAAAGTGTTCTGGAACCAATCCAGCAAACCGCGCCAGAACTGGGAATACACCAGAATGATCGGCATCTTGCGGGTTTTGCCGGTTTGCACCAGCGTCAGCGCTTCCATCAATTCATCCAGAGTGCCGAAGCCGCCGGGCAGCACAACGTAAGCCGTGGCGAATTTGACAAACATATATTTGCGCGCGAAAAAATGCCGGAAAGTCTGGCTGATGTCCTGATAAGCATTGCGATGCTGTTCGTGCGGCAGCTGAATATTCAATCCGATGCTGGGTGATTTGCCATAATAAGCGCCTTTATTGGCGGCTTCCATAATACCCGGGCCGCCGCCGGAAATGACCGCAAAACCGGCATCGGAAAGCTGTTTGGCAATTTGCTCGGCTAATTTATAGTGCGGATTATTGGGATCGGTGCGCGCGCTGCCGAAAATACTCACGGCGGGTTGGATGGTATCAAGACGTTCTGTTCCTTCGACAAACTCTGCCATAATGCCGAACAAGCGCCATGATTCTTTTGCTGACCAGGGTTTATCCACAGACAAATGCGTGGCCGGTTTATCGTATAGGCTCATAGGAAAATCTTATCAATGAAAACATTGTTGCTGGTTGACGGTTCATCGTATTTGTATCGCGCTTTTCATGCATTGCCAGACTTACGTAATCATAACAATGAACCGACCGGCGCAATTCATGGCGTGCTCAATATGCTGCGGCGCTTGCATAAGGACTACCACGCCGATTATAGCGCGTGTGTGTTTGATGCAAAAGGTAAAACTTTCCGCGATGAACTGTATCCCGACTATAAAGCGCACCGGCCGCCGATGCCGCGCGATTTGGCGGTGCAGATCGAGCCGTTGCATGCTTGCATCCGTGCGATGGGATGGCCGATGCTGATCGTTGATGGCGTTGAAGCCGACGATGTCATTGGCACGTTGGCCAAACAAGCTGCCGCTGCCGGTATGCGCTGCATCATCTCGACCGGCGATAAGGATATCGCGCAACTGGTGAATGCGCAGGTGACGCTGGTGAACACCATGAGCAACGAAGTGCTCGATGAAGCGAACGTGCGGGTTAAATTCGGCGTGCCGCCGGATCGCATGCTGGATTATTTGATGCTGGTCGGCGACACGTCCGACAATGTGCCCGGTGTGCAAAAAGTGGGTCCAAAGACGGCGGTCAAGTGGCTGGCGCAGTACGGATCGCTGGAAAATCTCATTGCACATGCCGGTGAAATCAAGGGCGCGGTCGGCGATAATTTACGCCAGGCCCTGACTTGGTTCGATACTTCGCGCCAGTTAATTACGATTAAATGCGATGTCGATTTGCCCTTGAAAATTACCGATCTCGCGCCACAGCCGCAGGATACTGAGCGATTGGCCCAGCTGTATGAACAGCTCGACATGAAATCGTCTTTGCGCGAATTGCGCCAGCAGATGATCGAGAGCCAATCCGGATCGATCGCCGCCAATGAAATGCCGGGTAACGCGATGAACGATAACAGCACTCCTGCCGCACCGGATTGCCCCGCTATGTACCAAATGATTTTGACCGAAAGCGAGTTGGACGAATGGTTAATCCGGCTGGATACAGCGCCCTTGGTGTCAGTGGATAGCGAAACGACCAGTCTTAATCCGATGCAAGCGAAACTGGTAGGCATTTCGTTTTGCGTTGAAAGCTATCATGCGGCGTATGTTCCGCTGATGCACAACTACGCCGGTGTACCGCAACAGCTTGCGCTTGAAACGGTATTGAATAAATTAAAGCTGTGGCTGGAGAATGCGGAAAAACCCAAGCTGGGGCAGAACTTGAAATACGATAAGCATGTGTTTGCCAATCATGGAATTCAGTTGAACGGTATTGTGCATGACACGTTGCTGCAATCGTATGTGCTGGAATCGCACCGGCCGCATAATATGGATAGTCTGGCGCTGCGTCATTTGGATGTGAAAACCATCAGTTATGACGATGTGACCGGCAAAGGCGTGAATCGCATCGGGTTCGATGAAGTGGCGCTTGATATCGCCACGCAGTATGCCGCGGAAGACGCGGATATCACACTGCGCTTGCACCAAACGCTGTATCCCGGCATTCAAAAGGATGAACGGCTGAATTATATTTATCGTGAAATAGAGATGCCGGTTCTGGACGTGCTGTTTGAAATCGAGCGCAACGGTGTGTTGTTGGATTATAAGCTGTTGCAAAAGCAGAGCCACGAACTGGGCGAAAAATTGCAAACACTGGAGCAACAAGCGCATACGCTGGCAGGACAACCTTTCAATCTGAATTCACCGAAGCAAATCCAGGAAATTCTGTTTACTCAACTCAAGCTGCCGGTTATCAAAAAAACACCCACCGGCGTGCCTTCCACCGATGAAGATGTGCTACAACAATTGGCACTGGATTATCCATTACCCAAACTGTTGCTCGATTATCGCGGTCTGGCCAAACTGAAGTCGACCTATACCGACAAACTGCCATTGATGATGGATCGCAATACCGGCCGGGTGCATACCAATTATGCACAGGCGGTCGCTGTGACCGGGCGTTTGGCCAGTTCCGATCCGAATTTGCAGAATATTCCGGTGCGTACCAGCGAAGGCCGCAGAATCCGCGAAGCATTCATTGCGCCGCCGGGTCACAAAATCATTTCAGCGGATTATTCGCAAATCGAGTTACGCATCATGGCGCATATTTCCCAGGATGAAGGATTGCTCAAGGCATTTGCCGCCGGAGAAGATATCCACCGCGCAACGGCTGCGGAAATTCTGGGGATTCCGCTGGATCAAGTTGATCAAGAGCAGCGCCGTTACGCCAAGGTCATTAATTTCGGTTTGATCTATGGCATGTCGGAGTTCGGCTTGGCGTCTCAACTCGGTATCGAGCGCAGTGCCGCGCGCGCGTATATGGAACGGTATTTTGCCCGCTATCCGGGGGTGGACACGTATATGCGGCAAACACGGGAAAAAGCGCGGCAACTTGGATATGTGGAAACCGTGCTGGGACGCCGGTTATGGTTGCCCGAAATCAATAACGCCAATGGAAACCGCCGCCAAGGCGCGGAGCGAGCCGCCATTAATGCGCCGATGCAAGGTACTGCCGCCGATATCATCAAGCTGGCGATGATCGCGGTGCGTAACTGGCTGCATCAGGCAAGGTTAAACAGCAAATTGATCATGCAGGTGCACGATGAGTTGGTTCTGGAAGTGCCGGAGAATGAAGTGGCATTAGTCAAAAACACTTTGCCGGAGTGTATGGGCAATGTGTTGCGGCTGGATGTGCCGCTGTTGATCGAGGTCGGCGTTGGGGATAATTGGGAGCAGGCACATTAAACTCAATGTGCCTGCTGCTTTTTACAGGTGCTTATTCGCGCGTTTCAACTTGCATCAGCGGCTCGGTTTCTGGCGTGGCAGCTTTTCTAACCCTTCTGCGCGGTCTTTTAGGGATAATGATTTCTTCAGTCACCATTTCGACTTTCTCGGGCGGTGTTTCTATCATGATCAGGCCGCTTTTGCTCAAATCCGGAAGTTCTTTGGGCACACTAATTTCCGCTATCGGCGCTGGAGCCGACGAAGATTCCGGTTGAATAGTACTGTTTTGTACTGTTTGATTAACCGCCGGTGCTCTCCTGCTGGATTGCTTTTTAGCAGCGGGAGGCGGTGAATCTTCGTTAACAGGTATCGGTTCTGCTACCACTACCACCGGTTGCAGACTGATTGGATGCTCATCAAGTTGAACAGCATCACCCGGTACTGCATCCGCGACAGTTTCATGGTTTTCCGCAGCATTCTTCACCTGCCCGTTATGGTCGCGGTTTTTATTGCCACGATGACGACGGCTTCGTCTGCGTTCATCGGGTTTTGTACCGCTGCTTTCAGCGCTTTCAGTTTCCGCGGCAGAAATATCGGTAATCTCGGCAGCTTCCACAAAACCTGCGGTAGCTGGCTGAGCAACTCTCCTCGAATTGTTCCTTGGGGATTCTGCGGCTACTGGATTATATTGCGGTGATTGCCCGGATTCCGGATTATTCAAATCCTGCGCCGCACCGGTTGAATCTGGTGCATCGCTCTGCTTGGCCGGTTTTTGTGCGGAAGTATCTTTGCGCTCATTGCGGTTGCGCCCACGGCGTCCACGCGAGCGTCCACGCTCCTGTTGTCTGGTTTTATCCATATCAAACGGCTTTTCTTCAAGATCAATCCTTGTTTCTTCGCTGTACGCGGGCTTAAACCAGCTGAAAAATTTATCCAGCAGCGAGGTATCGCGTGATCTATCTTCGCGGATCGGTGCAGGTTGAGCAGGTGTTATGCCTTGAACTGCGGCTTGAGGGCGGGTGGGTTTATTTCTTTGCTCGGAAATGACCGGGTTATTTTCTTCGCTATTTTTTTCGACCAATTTATAACTTGCTACGGATTCGTTTGCTTTGCTGTCTTCGTGGCGTATTCGGGTGATATTGTATGTGGGTGTTTCAATATGGATATTGGGTATGAGGACGATACTAATCCGCTGTCGCACCTCAATATCATAAATTTCCGCTCGCTTTTCATTCAGAAGATAAGTGGCCACATCCACCGGAAGCTGGACGTGCAATGCACTGGTATTTTCTTTCATGGCTTCTTCCTGGATGATTCTCAGCACATGTAATGCCGAAGAATCGGTTCCGCGGATGAATCCGGTACCGTGGCAGCGTGTGCACGGAATATAATTGCTTTCACCCAGGGAAGGGCGCAGACGTTGCCGTGATAACTCCAGCAGACCAAAGCGCGATATTTTTCCGACTTGGATGCGCGCGCGATCTTGCCGCAATGCTTCGTGCAGCCTGGCTTCAACCTCACGTTGATTGCGTTGCACATCCATATCGATAAAGTCGATAACGATCAATCCACCCAAGTCACGCAAGCGCAATTGCCGGGCGATTTCATCGGCAGCTTCTAGATTGGTATTTAAAGCGGTATGTTCAATATCCAATCCACGGATAGCACGTGCTGAGTTGACGTCAACCGATACCAATGCTTCAGTGTGGTCAATCACAATTGCACCGCCGGAAGGAAGCGTTACCTGCCTGGAATAGGCCGTTTCTATCTGATGTTCGATCTGAAAGCGTGAAAAAAGCGGGACATCGTCGTGATAAAACTTCAAGCGATCGACATTGGCGGGCATGACATGCGCCATGAACTGACTGGCTTGTTCATAGATATCGTGGCTGTCGATTAAGATTTCACCGATTTCCTGGCTGAAATAGTCGCGGATCGCGCGAATCACCAAGCTGCTTTCCTGATAGATCAGAAAAACACCATCCTGATGATTGGCTGCTTCTTCAATCGCATACCAGAGTTGTGTCAGATAATTCAAATCCCATTGCAACTCTTCCGTACTGCGGCCAATTCCGGCAGTTCTGGCAATAATGCTCATTCCATCAGGTACTTGGAGCTGCGCAATTACTTCGCGTAAATCGTTGCGCTCTTCGCCGGTGATACGGCGTGATACGCCTCCGCTATTGGGATTGTTGGGTATTAAAACCAGATACCGGCCAGCCAGTGAGATATAGGTTGTCAGCGCAGCACCTTTTGTGCCACGTTCATCCTTATCGACTTGTACGATTAATTCCTGGCCTTCTTGCAATAAATCCTGAATGCGGCCATTGGCGGTACCATTTTCGGCAAGACAAGAGGAGGCTATTTCTTTGAAGGGTAAAAAACCGTGACGTTCGCAGCCATAATCTACAAATGCGGCTTCCAGACTGGGTTCTATTCGTGTGATGACAGCTTTGTAGATATTGCTTTTACGTTGTTCCTTACTGATAGATTCGATGTCAAGGTCGATCAGTGTCTGACCATTGACGATTGCAACTCGCAACTCTTCAGGTTGGGTCGCATTAAATAACATTCGTTTCATTTACAAGCCTTACGTGTTCTATTTATAAATACACTACCCGCAATTTCTTCGGTTAGATTTTTTTGGTATGCGTAGTTGTAATGACGAGGCTTTGATTTAATAATTTTATTGTAATGCTTATTTATCAATTCAATTATTTTATTATTATATTTCAGTATCTTATTTTTATTGGTGAAATTCTTTTCGTGTCGAAGTCATTAAAGCTCGTCCATGCTCTACTAAGCAGGTTTTATTGTCCTCGTTTAAGGTAACAGATTTTACATAAAGTTCCAAATAGAACTTTGTTTTATGTCAATATTATTATTAACACTGTTTGTAGCGAGTAAGGGCGGTAATTTTACAGCAACAACTTTAAAAAGAAATAAGTAAAATCTTTAGATTTTTGTCAGAAACCTGCATTTCTTTTCATCAATAACCGAAATAATCAAAAATGTGACAATGAATACTCAATCCCCTGTATCAATCGTCAAAGAATGCATAGGAGAAGAAGAAAACGATCAGCGGATTGATAATTTCTTATTCAAGCGTTTTAGGAATGTACCGAAAAGCCACATCTATCAATTGGTGAGAAGCGGCCAGGTGCGTGTTAACGGAAAACGGATAGATGTCAGTTACCGCCTGCAATCGGGTGATATGGTACGGATTCCGCCGGTCAAGACTACCGAAAAAAGTGCCGCCAAACAGATTGCCCCGGCCAATTTTTATGACTTTACCGTTTTGTACGAAGATGATGCATTATTGGTGATTGATAAACCGAGCGGCATGGCGGTTCACGGTGGCAGCGGTATCAGTTTCGGTGTCATCGAACAGTTGCGCACACAGCATCCAACCTGGAAATTTCTCGAACTGGTGCACCGCTTGGATAGGGAGACATCCGGCGTGCTTTTGCTGGCGAAGAAAAGAAACGCGCTGGTTGACCTGCACCGGCAAATTCGTGACGGCTTGATGGAAAAGCATTATCGGGTGATGGTCAATGGGGAATGGCGTAACGCCAAGCAGCATGTCAGATTGGCGCTCGACAAATTTGTGACATCAACCGGTGAACGGCGCGTAATGGTCGCCAGCGGGAATCACAAAGACAGCAAGCCGATGCAAGCGCATACGATATTTACACTGCAAAAATCCTGGAAAAATTTCAGTTTGCTCGATGCGGAGATTAAAACCGGGCGGACACACCAAATTCGCGTCCATTTGTCGCATCTCGGGTTTCCCATCGCCGGTGACGATAAGTACGGTGATTTTGAAGTGAACAAACAACTGGCTAAAGCCAGCGGAAGAAATAAGCTGGCGCGCATGTTTCTGCACGCTCACACGTTACATATCACACACCCGGTTTCAGGAGCGCGCATGCAGCTGCAATCGCCGCTGTCGATGGATCTACAGAAATTTATCGATGGTTTGGAGCATGCGCGCGAATCTTAATTGAACGGGGCTGAGTGTTATAATGCGCTGCTAGTTTTCCGGGGTGGCGGCAACTTGTTTGGTTTTAAACATGGTGTATAAAACTTCCCAAACATTTTCTACAATCTTTTTCTGCGCAACTTCGTTCGGGTGTATTCCATCGGCCTGAAAATATTCGTGTTTATCACCAAAACCGGCTAGTAGAAACGGTACTAATTTGATTTTATAATTTTCAGCGAGTTGCGGAAAAATAGCCTGGAACTTTTGTGTATAAGTCATGCCATAATTGGGCGGCAGTTGCATTCCAGCCAGTAAGACCAAAGCGTTGTGCTGTTGACATTTTTCAATGATCGCCGCCAGATTGTTATAGATGGATTTAATCGCCGCGCCGCGTAACCCGTCGTTTGCACCAAGCTCAAGGATAATAATCTCAGGGTGATGTTTCTCAAGGGTTTGCTGAATCCGGTTGCGGCCACCCAGCGTGGTTTCACCGCTGATACTGGCGTTGATAATTTGATAATCGGCAAATTCGGATTGTAGCCGTTGCGTGAGCAATGCAACCCAGCCGGCTTCTCTCGCTATGCCGTAATTGGCGGACAGGCTATCGCCAAAGACCAATACTGTTTTGCTGGATGCAGTAGCAGGAGTGGCGAAAGTAAAAACAAGAATCAGAATAATCAGGAAATTTTTTTTCATGTCAGATAATCGTGTAAATCAACCCATTCTTTGGACGCAGGCGCTCACCAAACAAGTGAATACCGGCGATCAGCAATTGACTATATTGCAGGATATCGAATTGCAAGTAAATCCTGGTGAAGCGGTTGCAATTATAGGTGCATCCGGTTCCGGTAAATCGACTTTATTAGGACTGCTGGCTGGATTGGATTTGCCGACTTCCGGGAAAGTTCATCTGGATGCGGTGGATATTTTCTCGCTGGATGAAGATAGCCGGGCGGCATTGCGCGGCAGGATTCTCGGTTTTGTATTTCAATCATTCCAGCTGTTGCCTGCGTTGACTGCAATTGAGAACGTCATGCTGCCGCTCGAATTGGCCGCCACCGGCAACGCGGAAGCCACTGCGCGAAGATTGCTGGAACGGGTCGGATTGGGTCAGCGCCTGCATCATTATCCCAAACAGTTATCCGGTGGTGAACAGCAACGGGTCGCCATTGCACGCGCGTTTGCAACCGATCCGAAATTGTTATTGGCCGATGAGCCTACCGGCAATCTCGATTCGGCTACCGGTGTGCAAATTATCGACTTGATGTTTGAACTCAATCGCGAGCATGGCACGACCCTGGTACTGGTTACGCATGATGAATCTTTGTCGCGGCGTTGTGCGCGCCAGATCCGCTTGGCGGATGGGCGGTTAGTGCGGTAGTTGCAAAAGCTGAGCAGCGCGGGTATTTCTTCTTTATTTTTTCACCAAGGCCCTCATTTTCATGAATCATTTTAAGCTGTCTTTGCGCATGCTGCACCGCGATTGGCGCGCGGGTGAGCTCAATGTTTTGCTGTTGGCTCTGATCATTGCCGTCAGCGGCATTGCCACGGTTGGTTTTTTTGCCGACCGGGTGGAATCGGCCTTGGCGCGTGAAAGCAACCAACTGCTGGGCGCGGATTTGCTGGTTATTTCGAGCCAGCCGCTACCGGAGCAATACGCCAGTGAAGCTCAGCGTCTTGGTTTGTCCGTTTCATCGCTGACCAAACTTGCCAGCATGCTCTCTCATGAGGACAGCAATCTTCTGACTGAAGTTAAGTCGGTTACCGAAGGCTATCCGTTACGTGGACGTGTGCATTTGGCCAATCAGTCATCCCAAGCCTACGCGGCGCAAGCGGAAATCCGCGCAGCCGATGGAATTCCGCAGCCGGGCACCATCTGGGTCGATGAAAAAGCCATGACCCGGTTAGATCTTAAGATGGGCGATGTAGTCGATGTCGGTATTACCCAATTGACAGTCACAGAGCTGGTGGTGCGAGAGCCGGATCATTCGGTGGGATTCATCAACATGGGGCCGCGCGCCATCATCAACGCTGACGATCTGGAAAAAACCGGCTTGATACAAGAAGGCAGCCGTGTTTCCTATCAATTGCTGATCGCGGGTGAACCACATGCGGTGCAGCAATTCCGTGATTGGGCCAAACCGCAACTGACCAAAGCGCAACGAATGGAAGGCATACGCGATGCACGTCCGGAAATTAAAGCCGCGCTGGAACGCTCGGAAAAATTTCTCAGCCTGGCAGCGCTGGCCAGCGTAGTGCTGGCTGCCGCCGCAATTGCCTTGGCGGTGCGTCGCTTTACCCAGCGTCATTTGGATGGTTGCGCGGTGATGCGCAGTCTGGGGGCCAGCCAGCGCCAGCTGTTTTATTTGTATGTTTATTATTTCGTTGCCTTGGGAGTGATCGCCAGCAGCATTGGCTGTTTGCTCGGTTTCGCCGCGCAGCAGATTCTGACGCATTGGCTGACCGGCCTTGTAGAAACCGAACTGCCGTGGCCGAACTGGCTGCCTGCGGTGCAAGGGTTGCTGGTGGGACTGGTGTTGCTGCTCGGGTTTGCACTGCCGCCCGTGCTCAATTTACGCAGCGTTCCGGCATTGCGCGTACTGCGCCGCGATATCGGATTATCCAACGCGCACAGCATTGCGGGTTATTTACTGGGATTGGCGGCGTTATCGCTGCTGTTTATCTGGAAAGCGCAAGACCTGAAGCTGGGGCTTTATATCGTGACGGGATTTATCTCGGCCATTGCCATTTTCGGCGGTCTCGGCTGGCTGCTGATCCGCTTGCTGTCGAGCTTGCGGCATCAGGCCGGTGGCGCCTGGCGCTATGGTCTGGCCAGTATCCGCCGCCGCGCGGTTTCAAGTGTTCTGCAAGCGGTGGCGCTGGGTTTGGGGTTGATGGCCTTGCTGGTGCTGACTCTGATCCAGGATGATTTGATCGACGATTGGCATACCAGTCTGCCGCCGGATGCGCCAAATCATTTTCTAGTGAATATCCAAGCGGATCAGTTGCAACCGCTGCAGGAATTTTTTCAGCAGCATGCGCTGGAGCCGCCACGAATGTATCCGATGGTCCGCGGCCGCTTGATCAAGATTAATGGTAAGGAGGTATCCGCGGAGAATTATGCCGATGATTTGCATGCGGAAAGACACATCCGGCGCGAGTTCAACTTGACCTGGGCCGATGAGCTGGGATCGGATAACCAAGTGGTGCAGGGTGCCTGGTGGGATAACGGTACACAGAAAGCGGAATTGTCGATCGAAGAGGGCATTGCCAAAACCATTCGCGTCAAACTAGGCGATGAGCTGACTTACGATATCGCGGGCAGTCATTTTTCCGCCAAAATCACTAGCATGCGGAAAATCGATTGGGATACTTTCCGGGTCAACTTTTTTGTCGTTGTGCCTCCCGGTTTGCTGGAAAATTACCCAGCCAGTTACATCACCAGTTTCTATGTGCCGCCTACGGAAATTCATCGAGTGCATGAATTGGTTAAAGCGTTTCCGAATATTCTGGTGGTCGATGTGGCCACGGTGATCAACCAAGTTCAGCAGATGATCCAGCAGGTTTCGCAAGCGATTGAATTTGTTTTTGTGTTTACGCTGCTGGCCGGCTTTGCCGTGCTGTACGCTGCGATAGCCGCAACGCAGGATGAGCGCACTTACGAAGCGGCTATTTTCCGGGCATTGGGCGCCCGGCGTGAACAATTGTCGCGCGCCTGGGCTGCGGAATTTGTGATTCTGGGCGGGTTATCCGGGTTATTCGCCTCGGCGGGCGCCAGCGCATTAGGGTATGTGATCGGTAAGCATGTGCTGCATCTTAATTACACGTTTAATCCCTGGATCTGGGTGGTGGGCGTGTCCATCGGCGTGGCCGGTGTGTTAATCGCCGGTTTGCTGGGTACGCGTTCAGCGCTATCGAGTCCGCCGCTGTTGACCTTACGTAAGATCGGATAATCGATGACCGGTTTGCTAGCTCCAAAACTTAAAGCGCTGCCGCCGCTGAGTCTGTATATCCATATTCCCTGGTGTCTGAAGAAATGCCCCTATTGCGATTTCAATTCACACGAAATTCGCGGACAGGACAATCAAGCGCCCGAAGACGAATATGTGGCGGCACTGCTACGCGATCTTGAGTTTTCCTTGGCGGATGTGTGGGGTCGGCGCCTGAGCAGCGTATTTTTTGGCGGTGGCACGCCAAGCCTGTTCAGCGCCCGGTCGATCGATACCATCTTGACGGCGGTGCGCACATTGCTGCCGCTGGAGCATTTCGCCGAAGTCACTCTGGAAGCAAATCCCGGCACGTTTGAAGCGCAGAAGTTCGCCGATTTCCGTGCCGCAGGCATCAATCGCTTGTCGATCGGTATCCAAAGTTTTAATCCCCAACATCTGAAAGCCTTGGGACGGGTGCATGACGACCGGGAAGCGCATCGCGCCGTCGAAATTGCGCTGCAGAATTTCGACAATATCAATCTCGACCTGATGTATGCGCTACCCGGGCAAACCTTGCCAGAAGCGCAAAACGATATCGAAACGGCATGTGCTGCGGGTGTTACGCATATTTCCGCTTATCACCTGACGCTCGAACCGAACACATTGTTTCACCGTTTTCCCCCTGCGCTTCCCGATGACGAGCAAGCAGCGGCGATGCAGGAGATGATTGAACAAACTACGGCAAAACAGCAGTACCGCAATTACGAAACCTCGGCGTTTGCGCGTGCAGGCAAGGAGTCGCGTCATAACATGAATTATTGGCAGTTCGGCGACTATTTGGGGATTGGTGCGGGCGCGCACAGCAAAATCAGTTTCGCCGATAAAATCGTGCGGCAAATGCGCTACAAACAACCGAAGGAATATCTGGCGAAAGCGCAATCGGGCGAGTCGTTGATGATTCACACACACCAGGAAGTGACTGCTGAAGATCGTGGTTTTGAATTTATGATGAACGCGTTGCGGCTGAACGGCGGGTTTGATACGTCACTGTTTCAGGAACGTACCGGTCTGCCGCTCAGCGCCGTGCGGCAACAGCTGGATGAAGCCGAACAACGCGGTTTGCTGGTGCACGATCATCTGCGCATCAAACCGACCATCTTGGGCAGACGATTCCTCAACGATCTGCTGCAAATCTTTCTGCCGGGAAAAAATTCCGCCGGATAATACGCTAAAATCGCAGCCTCGAATTTGTCAGTGGAGGATGCGTCATGGCATATGTAAAACCGGAAGAAATCGTCGAAAACATGCTGCAAGCCGGGGCGAAAAAAGCAAACCTGCCGGTCGGTCAGCTGTTACTGCGTGGTTTTTTGTCCGGCGCTTTCCTGGGTTACGCCACCACGCTGGCGATTCTGGCAGCGACGCAAACGGGCTTGGGCATCGCCGGTGCTTTGGTGTTCCCGGTGGGTTTTGTCATGATCGTGTTGCTCGGACTGGAACTCGCCACCGGTAATTTTGCGCTCATCCCGATTGCCGTCAAAGATAACAGAGCTCCGCTCAACCGCCTGTTCGTGAACTGGACCTGGGTGCTGACCGGCAACCTGATCGGCAGCGTCACCTACGCCTACTTATACTGCATCGTGGCGACCAAAATGGGCTCGATAGACCCGGCCACTATCCCGGCATTGCAACGCACCATCACCATCGCCGAAACCAAAACGCTCGAATACGCCAAACTCGGCTTCGACGGCACCATCGCCGCGTTTACCAGCGCAATGCTGTGCAACTGGATGGTGACATTGGGTGCCGTCATGGCATTCACCTCGACCAACACCATCGGCAAAATCGCCGCGATGTGGCTGCCGATCATGAC
>FSSH01000464.1_pt1 | contig 36747 bp, 40 predicted proteins | sample 1166101 | NCBI WGS metagenome assembly FSSH01 (sample SAMEA32972668, study PRJEB13176) | freshwater metagenome | biome: Drinking water system; feature: Biomass in drinking water that filtered by 0.45 um membrane; material: drinking water | place: USA | collected 2012-12-20 | depth 0 m
GATCTTGCGGCCGGTCAGGCCGGCATCGCCATCGGGGCCGCCGATCACGAACTTGCCGGTCGGATTGACGTGCCAGACGGTGCCCTCGTCGACCCAGCCCTGCGGCAGAGCGGCAAGGATGTAGGGCTCGACGATGGCACGAACGTCGGCGGAATCGAGGCTCTCGTCGACGTGCTGGGTCGAGAGCACGATCTGGGTCACACCGACCGGGCGGCCGTTCTCGTAGCGGACAGTGACCTGGCTCTTGGCGTCGGGGCCGAGCTTGGCGGCGTCGCCGACCTTGCCCTTGCGGGCGTCGGCGAGGTCCTTGAGGATCTTGTGGGCGTAGTAGATCGGCGCCGGCATCAGCTCGGGGGTCTCGTCCGAGGCATAGCCGAACATGATGCCCTGGTCGCCCGCGCCCTCGTCCTTATTGCCGGACGCATCGACGCCCTGGGCAATGTCGGCGGACTGGGCGTGGAGGTGGATCGCGATGTCGTTGTGCTTCCAGTGAAAGCCCGACTGCTCGTATCCGATGTCGCGCACCGCCTCGCGGGTGAGCTCGGTGAGGTGGTCGAAGGTCACCGAATCCGGGCCGCGAACCTCGCCCGCGATGACGATGCGGTTGGTGGTGGCGAGCGTTTCGACGCCGAGCCGGGCCTCGGGCATCGCCGCGAGATAGGCGTCGACGACGGTATCGGAGATCCGGTCGCAGACCTTGTCCGGATGACCTTCCGAGACCGATTCGCTCGTGAAGAGATAATTGGAACGCGGCATCTGAGGGCACCCCCGATATCGGACGCGCCTTGTTTCGCGGGCGCATGACCGGCCTGAAGAAGGTCGAGGTTCTTGCACCCGACATGAAGACGGTCAAGCCGAAAGACCGAACGCTTCCGAAATACCGGACAAAACGGTCGTTAAATCAACCCCTCGAGGCGACCATCTTCGCCTCGTCGACCTCAGCCATTGAGGCAGGCATTCAACGCCTTGATTGCTGCGGCGAATTCCTGACGACTGGTGTCGGGAAAATGCGCGTTCACGTGCTGCGCCACCATTTCGGCCAGCCCGGCCCAGGGGTCCAGCTCCGTGGCGTAGGGCTGTTGCCGGCGCTCGGCGAAACCCTCCTCGGCGGGATCGTCGCTCCGCTTCATTCCCTGGAAGAAATATTCGACCGGCACACCCGTCATGCGGCTGAATGTTTCGAGGTGGATGGCACTGATGCGATTGGTGCCCTTCTCGTACTTCTGGAGCTGCGCCGCCGACATGCCGAAGCTCTGGGCCACGCGCTTCTGGGTCAGGGCCGCCTTCTTGCGTTGCATGGCGATGCGCTGACCGACATGGACGTCGCGCGCATCGGTCTTCTGGCCTGCCATACGCACCTCGCGCGATCTGCCTCAGACCATCAAGCTAGGCCGTGGCCTTCGAGCGCGGTAGTGGATTTTTTCACGCATGAAAAGAGCGTGAAAAAAGGTGGCGTCCCCGGCAGGTCTCGAACCTGCGACCCCAGGTTTCATCCCACTTCGGCTTCCGCCGCCGCTGCTTGCTGAAGGCAGCGTTCGTGGTCTGGACTATCCCTTCACCATGGGCTCCGATGCCGGAGCCTTTAGGTGCCGCCCGTCTAGTCTCTACACCTTCCCGGGTGTCGCCGTGAGGAGACGTCCGGGCTTGGCTCGGGATTGGCCGAGGCCCGCGAACGGGCCTGTGGGCTTTCCCCGAATTTGAGCGGATCCGCCGCGCGGTTTCCCCTCGCGACGCCCAATTCGATCTAGGAAACCTGTGCTCTGTCCAGCTGAGCTACGGAGACTCACCGCGGGCTCCATACCACCAACCGCCTGGGCGGCCAACCGAGGCGGATGTACTCTGTGACCCGCCTGCCGCAGAGGATGAGGAATGGCACCGATCCTGCCACCTGCGGCTGTCATGCAACGGAAGGAAACGCCAAGATGGATCCGGTGGAGCGGAGGACGGGGCGTTGGTGGCGCGCGCGGACATCTCGGCAGCGATGATATTGCGGCTGTCTCTCGCGGCATCGCTCGCCGGAGCGGGCGCATGGACGCCGGCATTTGCCGCAAGCCCGCGTCCCGCTCCCGAATGCCGGACGTCGGCGGCACGCTCCGACCGGATCGAGGCGCTAGGCCAACGCGGCGAACTCATCCTCGCATCGGGCGGGCGCGCGATCCTCTCGGGCCTACGCTGGCCTGAAGAGCCGGACGACGATGCCGCAGCGGCCTCGCGCCTCCTCGTCCATCGCGGGCAGGCAGTGACGCTAACGGCGCGCGGCGACCCCGACCGCTGGGGTCGCCTCCGGGTCGAGGCCTTGATCGAGGGCGAGGCGACGGATATCGGCGCGGAGCTCGTCGCGGCCGGCTACGCAGCGGTCGATGCCGGCGAGGGCGACGTCCTTTGCCGGCCGGCTCTCCTGCAGCTGGAACAGGCGGCGCGGGCGGAGGCGCGCGGGATCTGGCGGAGGCCTCGCCCGGCGACCGACGACGGCATTTCTCTCAGGGCCCGATACGGCCGTTTCGTCGTCGCGCAGGGGCGCCTCGTCGGCGTGGGCGAGCGGTCGGCGCGTACCTATCTCGACTTCGTCCGGCGGGGGCAGGACGGCTTGACGGTAACCGTGTCGAAACGCACTTGGCGGCACTTGCAGGAACGTGGTTTGAGTGCCGCCAGCTTGAGGGGGCGCCTCATCCGTGTGCGTGGTGTGATCGATGTCGGCCGCGGGCCGTCGCTCGACATCGCGAGCGCCGACATGATCGAGGTTCTGGACGAGGAGCGGGCGCCGCGGCGCTGAAAGACGACACCATGCAGGGGAGCGCACCATACGGGATCGGACCGCGGCCGCGCCGCGGCGCGGGGCCGCTCGCCGCGCTGGCGCTGCTGTGCCTGTCGTCCTGTGCCGGCGACCAGACCGGTACCATCATCAGCCCGATCGCCGTGCCTGCCGAGGCTCCTCGCGTCACGGGACGCGAGCGCAGCGCCCCGGATGCCGACCACACCCAGCTCGTCGCCTCCTTCGGAGGCGAATACCGGTCGCCGGGTACGCTGCGCCTCGTCAGCGACGTCACCGACCGCCTCGTGAAGGCGACCGAGCGGCCGGACGAGACCTATGCGGTCACCCTGCTCGATTCGGGCGTGATCAATGCCTTCGCCCTGCCGAGCGGCCGGCTCTACGTCACCCGGGGGCTTCTCGCCCTCGCCACCGACACCTCGGAGATCGCCGCGGTGCTCGCCCACGAGATCGCCCACGTCACCCTGCGCCATGCCAGCGCCCGCAGCGAACTCGCCTTGCGCTCGCAGCTCGTGAGCAGGGTGGTGGCCGACGTGCTCAACGACCCGGAGACAGGCGCGCAGCTTCAGAGCCAGTCCCGCTTCGCCCTCGCGCGCTTCTCCCGCGACCAGGAACTGGAGGCCGACCGGATCGGCGTGCGCACCCTGGCGCGGGCCGGATACGACCCCTTCGCGGCCGGGCGCTTCCTCAATGCTCTGAATCGCACCACGGCGATGAAGACCGGCACCGGCGTCGCGGGCGAGCCCGACATGCTGGCGACCCATCCGGGCACGGCCGAGCGCATCACCCTCGTCACCCGTGCCGCCCGGCTCATCGGGGCCCCCGGCCTCGGGGTGGACGAGCGCAGCCGCTATCTCGCCGGCATCGACGGCATCGCCTATGGCGACAACCCCACCGACGGGGTCGTGCGCGGCCGGCGCTTCCTTCACCCGGGCCTCGGCATCGCCTTCGAGGTGCCGGACGGCTTCACCGTCGACAACACCCGCAGCGCGGTCCTCGGCACCACCAACGAGGGCAGCCGCCGCCTGCTGTTCGATCTCGTCGAGACCAAGACCGGGCAAAGCCTCGAGGAGGTGCTGAGGGCCACGTGGAACGACGGGCTGGACGGGCTCGAAAACCGGATCGTCAACGGCAACGCCGCAGCTTTCGCCGTCTCGCGCGGCAAGGACTGGACCTTCCGGCTCGCCGCCTTGCGGGTCGGCGAGAGCACGTTCCGGATGATCATGGCAGCCAAGGGCTCGACCGATCCCGACGTACCTTTCCGGCGCTGGGTCGAAAGCCTCGCCTCGGTCAGCCCGGACGAAACGCAGAGCCTTCGCCCCCTGCGCATCCTCGTGGTGCAGGCTGCGCCTGGCGATACCGTCGAATCGCTCGCCCGCCGGATGGTCGTGCCCGATCGGGCCACCGACCGCTTCCTCGTGCTCAACGGGCTGGAGCGCGGCGCCGCCCTGCGTCCCGGGCAGGGCTACAAACTCGTGGTCGAGTAGGGTGCGAGAGATCCGCGCTTCCGGGCCGCCGGCCAAGGCGAAGATCCTCGCCCGGCGTGAGCCAAGCGAGGATCGCGGGTCGCTGAGGTTCGGCGCCCCGCCTAGACCGCCCCGAGGCGGCCGCCCTGGTCGCGAGCCTGGCCCGGCCTGGTTCGCTCGCGGAAATGCGCCCGAACGGCCTTGGCCGCCTGCTCGACGCTGACGAAGACGGTGCCGTCGAGGGGATCGAAGTCGCGGCGCGAGGAGAAGAAGCGGACGCCGCGCGACTCCGGAACCGCGATGCCGGCGGTCACTTCGCCGACCTCGATCACGCGCGTCGGAACCGGCTCGCGGTGCAGGCGGTTGCCGGCCCGCTCGGCGGGGTGGTCGACGAACCGGTCTTGGAGTTCGGCTCGGGCGGCCTGGGGCAGGTAGGGGCGCGGGGACGGATCTGTCTGAAGCTGAGGCATGACATGGACTCTCGCAAAGCCGGGCTTGCGCCGGCACGGTGGGATGAGGGTTTCACGGCGTGGACGCGGGTTCAGCGTCGACAGCAGCCGCATGCCCTTCCCTTATTGCGATGGGTTCGATTGACGAAGATCAGTCGGGAAACAGTCACGGCAAGTCATCCTTTCCTTCAAGGACCACGAGGCGGCGACGCTTCGCGGCTCTTTAGCGTTTGATGACGCGGCGCAAGCAGGCTCATATCAAATCACCGCGGCGACCTGGACCAGAGAGCCTTTGGGAAGACTGTCCGGATGCCCGGGGCACGCAGTAAAGATGCGATGCGTCCTGCCATCCGTCAACGGAGTGGATTTTCGTATTTCACCCAAAACGGGGCAGGAACCCCCTCGGCAGAGGCCGAGCGCGACGAGTTCCTTCGTCGGCGGCGTTTCACCGGCCGGTCACGCCTTGGCGGCCGCATCCCGGATCGCCGCAAGGGTCACCTGCATGGGAGGCATCGCGCCGGACACCCTCAGGCCTTCCGCGCCAGTCTCGAAGAGGTGCGCCAGCGCCTGCCTCAACGAGGCTTCGGCGGCGATCTCCGGAGCATCTCGGGGCGCGCCCGGTACGCCGGCCTGCGCGACCGTGAGAAGCGAGAGGCGGCGCAGGCCGCGATCCTCGCCGAGGAAGGCGCCGACCTCTGGTCCGGCGGGAGCTGCCAGGAGGCGGAGCGGCGGATCGGCCTGGAGAATTCGGCCGTCGCGCATCAACACGACCTCGTCGGCGAGCCGCATCGCCTCGTCGAGGTCGTGAGTGACGAGAATCACGGTCTTGCGCAAGGATCGCAGGATCGCGCCGATCTCAGCCTGGAGGCGGTCGCGGGCGGCGGGATCGACCGCTCCGAAGGGCTCGTCCATCAGGAGTACCGGAGGGGTCGGCGGCGAGGGCCCGGGCCACGCCGACGCGCTGGCGCTGCCCCCCGGAAAGCGATGCCGGCCGGCGATGCCGGAACTGCCCGGGATCAAGGCCGACGAGGTCGAGCATCGCATCGATCCGCTCGGCGATGCGGGGGCGCGCCCAGCCGAGCAGCACCGGCACGGTGGCGATGTTCTGCGCAACGGTCCGATGCGGGAAAAGGCCGACGCCCTGAAGGACGTAGCCGATCGAGCGCCGCAGGGCGACGGGATCGACATCGGCGACGTCGCGGCCGCCGACCAGAACCCGTCCGGCATCCGGCTCCACGAGGCGGTTGACCATGCGCAGCGTCGTCGACTTGCCGCAGCCCGAAGGACCGATCAGGGCACAGGTCGTGCCCTCCGCGACGACGAGGTCGAGACCGTCCACGGCGGGTCGCGCGATTCCCGAATACCGCTTCGAGACCGCCTCCAGGCGGATCATGACGTCGAAAGCCGAGAGTTTTCGGCCTCAGCAACCCTGGCAGATAGAGCCCATCGTGGTGCGCATCTTGGCGTCCCACGCCTTGTCGCGGGCGGCGGACGCCTTCTGGGCCTTGATCATCGCGGCCTCAGTCCCGGGCTTCGAGAACGGCGCGTTGGCGACACGTTCGGTATTGCCCGGCGGCTTCGTGGCGCCGGTTGCAGTGGTGTTCCGCGCAGGCGAAGGCTGGGCGACGACCGGCCCCGCCGCCAGCAGAGTCAGGATGAGGAAGGCAGCAAGGCGCATGACGGGTTCCTGTCGGTCGGAATAGGGCGATCACGGAGCATAGGGAGATTCGGAGAACGATCCCTTATGGACCCGAAAGCCGGGATGCGTCGGTGCGTCTCCGTACATTGTACGCCGCCTATCGCACCCCGATGGACATAATATGGCACACCGACCGGGAACCGAACCGAGAGATAGTACCTGGCCATGACACGCCGAGAGGCCTTCGCCGCAGCGCTCGCGCGCCTCGCTCCGCGGCTTCCCGCCTTCGAGACCGGAGCCGTTCTCGATCGGGCGCTGGCGAGCCCCGGCCTTCGCGGCGCAGCGCCCGAGACCGCCGCCTGGCTCGCCCTCGTCGCCTTCACCCGCCACGTCCGCACTGAGTACGACGAACTCCTCGACGACGGCTACGACCGCGACAGCGCCCGCCATTTCGTCCTTGACGACCTCAACGCGGCTCTGGCGGAATGGGGGGTGAAGAGGCGGGTATCCGAGGACGAAGACTACGACGTCGGGTGAACTCCTCAAGTAGGGTCACGGAGGACGAACCGGCCTCCTCGGGTCGTCGCGCCTGCCGGCCGGTTTCGGTGCATCGACACAGGCGGCGGGCGAGAAACCCGCGTGGGACCAGCGGGGGACGACGTCTCATGCAGATCAGCGCGCGCAACGTCATCAAGGGCATCGTCGTCGCGATCGAGACGGGCGCCACCACGGCGCATGTGAAGATCGAGATCGCGGCCGGGCAGGTCGTGACGGCGGCGATCACGAACGATGCGGTGGCGAGCCTCAAGCTCGAAGTCGGCAAGCCGGCCTATGCGGTTGTGAAGGCCTCTGACGTCATGGTCGCGGTGGACTGAACCATGACCCCGCGCTTCTGCGTCCCGCTCCTCGCCACCGCCCTTCTCGGCGGGTGCGCTCCAGCGTGGGCTCAGGGCGCCGATCCCTGCGGCGCCTTCGATTGGTCGATCCGGCGCGAGCAGGCATGGTTCTCGGCGGCCGGCCTTCCGCATCTTCCCTCCGGAGCGACGTTGCCGGTGGAGATGCCCGGCGCCACCCTCGATCTCTCGGCAGAGGCTCAGGCCCGCCTGCCGATCGGACCGTCCCGCGAGCCAAAACCGGATACGCGCGGCGGCGTGCTGCACGTCCCGGCGCCGGTCACACCGGGTCTCTACCAGATCACCCTGTCGGAGAACGCCTGGATCGACGTCAGCCAGGACGGCACCACGATCAGGGCGCCGCTCGCCACGACGATGCGGCCGGGCTGCGACGGCGTCGCGAAGAGCCTGCGTTTCCAGCTCGGCACCCAGCCGGTGCTCATCCTGGTGAGCGGAGCCGGCAAGGAGACCATCAAGATCGCGGTCGCTCAGGCCGAGCGCGACGACCCGCTCATGGGCGGAAAGTGAACGTCGCGCCCGGAGCGGTGGTCGTGCCCATCGCCGAACCACCCCTCGACGCAGGAGGCCCCCATGGACTAGCTTTCGCTCCATGCCGATGATCCCACGCTGCTTCCGCACCGCGCCCCTGGCGCTCCTGTCACTGGCGTTGATCGCTCACGCGAGCATCGCGCAGGCGCAGGACAGGGGGACCCTCGACGCCAAGCCGCTTCCGCCCCTCGCCAACCCCGATGCGCCCTCGACTCCCGCCAAGGCGCTGTTTGGCCGGGCGACGACCCCAGCGCCCGGGCCGGAGGCGACCTACGGCTCCTACGCCAGGGGGTGCTTCGCCGGCGGCGAGGCGCTGGCGGTCGACGGGCCGACCTGGCAGGTAATGCGACTGTCGCGCAACCGGATGTGGGGGACGCCTCATCTCGTCGCCTTCATGGAGAAGCTCGCCGCCACCGTCCCCCGCGTCGGCTGGCCCGGCCTCCTCGTCGGCGACATGTCGCAGCCCCGCGGCGGCCCGATGCTCACCGGCCACGCCTCGCACCAACTCGGCCTCGACGCCGATGTCTGGTTGACGCCGATGCCGAACCGCCGCCTGAGCCGGGCCGAGCGCGAGGAGATGTCCGCGACCAACGTGGTGCGGGCCGACCGCCTCGACATCGACCCGGATGTCTGGACGCCGCAGCATCTGAAGCTGATCCGCCTCACCGCCCAGCAGCCCGAGGTGGCCCGCCTCTTCGTGAATCCGGCCATCAAGAAGGCGCTGTGCCGGGAGGCGGGCGGCGACCGCGGCTGGCTCTCCAAGGTGCGTCCGATGTACGGGCACAACTATCACTACCATATCCGCCTTTCCTGCCCGGACGGTGCAGGCCAGTGCGAGGACCAGGCCTCGCCGCCCGGCGGTGATGGCTGCGGCGACGAACTCGCTTATTGGTTCAGCGACGCCGTGCTGAACCCGAAACCCTCGACCAAGCCGGTGAAGCCGAAGCCGCCTATGACCATGGCTGCGCTGCCGGCCGCCTGCCGGACGGTGCTGAAGGCGCGTTGAGGACGACGCCCCCGTCATTCGGGGTCGCCATCCTTCGGCAGGAAAGCCGGCACCGGGGAGCCTGATCTCGGCTTCAGGCAAACAGATACTTCTGCGCGTCGGGATTTTCCCGCCGCCACATCACGCTGTCCATCAGGTAATGATGGATGTTGATGAAGATCCAGAAGATGAAGAGAAACATCGTGTCGCCGAAAACGGCCTTGTCGTACGGCACGACGACATCGAGCAGCATCGGCAGACCCCAGAGGCCGATGAATCCCAAAACTCCGCCGCCGACGATGTAGGCCGCCACCCGCACGCGGTCCGCCGTTCCGAACAGGCGCTTCATGACGGGCATAGACGGCGTGCCCCCGCCTGGCTGTCCCCTCTGATAATTGGCTTCGAAGCGCCATACGACGACGAGGTATTGCAGCGAGTGCAGCACCGGCACGACCAGGAACCAGAGCGGGTCGAGACGCACCAGCAGCAGCCACATGTAGAGGCTCGCCAGATAGGCGACGAGGCCGTTCACGGGAAGCTTGGCGCCGCTCCGCCAGCGGCGCACCAGCATGAGAAGTGTCAGCCCGGTGGTGACGGCGAGAGCCAGGCCGGCAACGACCAGGATCGGTCTGGGCACGGTGAAGGACTAGTAGTCGAGCTCCCACAGCGAGCGCTCGCTGGTGGCGACGTTGATGGCGAGCCAGGAGAACAGCCAGCCCGTGTAGCTGTTGACGAGCAGGATCTTCTTTTCGGAAGCCGAGAAGAAGCGCCGCTTCAGCGCAGCATCGACCATCAGCATGCCGTAGCCCTGCTTGACGTAGTGCCAGCCGACGACGAACGCCATCAGGTTGCCGGCGAGCCCCAGGATGCGAGGGTCGCCGCTCATGACGCACGCCGGGAAGAACAAGACGAGGACGATCGGAGCGGCGATGCCGACCGCGATGAAGCGGAGTCGAAGGACCCGAGGATAATCCGGGCCGGAGATCTTCCGGCGGAAGTCGCGATGGAAGATCTGGTAGGAATGCGCGAAGTGCGGGTGGTTGATGGCGTTGGCCATGAGCAGCATGGCGACGGCGAGGGCACCGCGATAATCCTCGGCAGGTCTCAGTTAGAGGAGCGGTATGTAGATGAGGGAACTGCCGCCGAGGCAGAAGAAGTCGACGAAGGGGCCGAAAAGGTAGCTGCGCCGTTCCGGGCGCTCGGCGATGGGGAGCGCGGCGGCACGGTCGAAGGTGGCGTTCATCGCACTCACGATACCGCGGTCCGATCAAGGATGTCCTCGAGCCTAGAGCGAGATGCTGGAGCTTTCGTAAATACGGGGGAAATCCGGCCTCCACCGGTCACGACCGTTACAAGCTCAGGCGGCGGAGGGGTCAGCCCCATGATCGGTTAACTGGGTCCGGACTTTTGCGTTTGGCGAAAGTGGTCACCAAGCCACGCGGATGCCGACGGCGGATCCGCGTGCGAGAAGCGATCAGAACGACGAGACGCGGCTGCGGCGGGACCCGATCGCCTTGTATTCCGGGGCGGTGCTGTTCGCCACCGCGGGTTCTTCCACCCGCACCGGATCCGGGAGCTTACCGACCCGTTCGATGCGGACGCCGACGTAGTTGCCCCGGCGCCAGGCGAGCTTGACCAGACAGACGAAATTGCGCCCGACGACCTTGAGCATGAAGGTCTCGGGCAATTCGTAACGGCTCGGCACGCCGAGCCTAGCGCCCGATTTCGAGATGTCCTTCACATTGCAGGAGATTTCGGTCCCGTCGAGCAGCCGGATCAGGGCGATCCAGTTCGTCTCGCTACGGGGTTCCCGGCGCTCGACGAAGGCGGCTTCGGTCGATCCTTGAGCGTCGACATCCCGCGCGAGGAGCGCCCGGCTCTCGCTATCCTCGACAACGTCCTGCTCATGCAGTGGCACGTCTTTCTCCGCCTCGAAATGCTGGCGGAGCACAAATTGAAGCTAAAAGCTTAAGGTTTTCACCTCGCGAAAAGAAAACGCTCTTCACGAGAACGTTAACATGGGCAATCACTTATCGTGATGCCCAGCGGCAATGCGGTCCGTGAGTGCCATGAGAATCCCCGAGACCACGAAGACCATGTGAATACCGACGAGCCAAGCAAGTTCTCGATCGCTTGCGTTCTTGATGTCCATGAAAGACTTCAAGAGCTGAATCGCCGAGATCGCCACAATCGACGACAGAAGCTTCAGCTTGAGGCCGGTGAAATCGATCGTCCCCATCCATTCCGGCCAGTCCTTATGGTCAGAATGGTCGAATTTAGAGACGAAGTTCTCGTAGCCGGAGAACATCACGATGATCAGCAGCGAGGCTGTGAAGGATAGGTCGACGAGGGTCAGCACGCCGAGGATGATCTGCGCCTCATTCGCCTCGGTGGCGTGGCCGACAAAGTGGATCAGTTCTTGAATCAGCTTGTACAGCAGCACCATGATGCCGATGGCGAGTGCGCCGTAGAATGGCGCCAACAGCCATCGGCTCGCGAATAGCGCCCGCTCGAAGATCCGCTCCATCATTCCCTCGAATCCCGGCCCCAGACGAGCGGGGATGTGACATGAGCGACGTGGAGCGGCAAGGCAAAGCTTGGGCCGGGCAGCCCTGCGTCAGGCAGCGATGCCGGTCCCGATCGGACAGCTCACTCCGGTGCCGCCGACCCCGCAATAGCCCGAGGGGTTCTTGGCGAGGTACTGCTGGTGGTAGCCTTCGGCGAAGTAGAAGGCCTCGAGCGGCTTGATCTCGGTTGTGATGGGCGGGAAGCCGCGGGCTTCCAGCGCCTCGCCATAGGCTGCACGCATCGCCTGCGCGGTCGCGACCTGGGCATCGTCCAGGGTGTAGATGCCCGATCGGTACTGCGTGCCGATATCGTTGCCCTGGCGCATGCCCTGAGTCGGGTCGTGGTTCTCGAAGAAGGTCTTGAGCACCAAATCGAGGGGTAGCACGGTGGGATCGAACACCACGAGCACGACCTCGTTGTGCCCCGTCTGCCCGGAGCAGACCTCCTCGTAGGTCGGGTTCGGCGTGTAGCCGCCGGCATAGCCCACGGCGGTGACGAAGACGCCTTCGGGCAGCTGCCAGAACTTGCGCTCGGTGCCCCAGAAGCATCCGAGCCCGAGAACGATCCGCTCGGATCCCTCGGGATACGGTCCTTTCAGCGGATTGCCGTTGACGAAGTGACGCTCGGCGGTCGTGATCGGATCCGAGCGGCCGGGCAGGGCCTCGGCGGCGCTCGGCATCACCGGCCGCTTGCGGAACATCTGGAGCATCGCTGGTCTCCTCGTCGGTCGAAGGGGAGCTCTGTATATGGTGCACAGGCAGCCGGTTTCGTAGGGTCATGCCATTTCCGCTCGATCGCATTGCGATGCCTAATGAGCTTCGCCCAAGCGCCGCGCGGACTGCCTGAGACAGCGCCCGCTTTGTTCAAGCGGCCGCTGTCTCAGGCGGGACCCGGATAGGTCGCCGGCTCGCGGATCGGCTGCCCGAGCCAGATCAGGATGATCCCGAGGGCGAGGGCGACCAGCGCGGCAGGCGCGACGCTGAGGGGCAACAGGATCGCTTGCCACAGCCAGGGAGCGGCGGCGGACACGGCGGTCTTGAGACTCGCCAGCGGCGCCGCGAGTGCCGTCAGCGGCAGGGCGTCGAGGGTCGTGAAGCGCAAGGCATTGTTGGCGATCGAGCGGGCGCCGTCATAGACGAGACAGACGAAGCCCGCGGCCAGGATCACGAAGCCGAGGGAACGGAGGAGGAAGCGGAACATCGCGTCGTGGAACCTGTGAGGGTTGGACAGGGACGAGACGGGGCGTTTGCAGCCCACAGCGCAGCCATGCCACAGGGGCCGCATGCGGGACAGTGTACCAGAGACGGCGACGGGCGGCGGCAGGGCCGCGGAGGGCGAGACTCCCCTCGGCCTCGTGATCTTCGATTGCGATGGCGTGCTCATCGATAGTGAGCCGATCAGCCTGGCCTGCCTCACCGCCGGCCTCAACCGTATCGGCGTCACCATCGACGTCGACACCGTGCGGGCGCGCTTCGCCGGCACGTCCATGCCCTCGATCATGACGGCGATCGAAGGCGAGACCGGCATCGCCGCTCCCGAGGGTTTCGTGGCGGACGTGAAGGCCGAGACCCTGCGGGCTTTCGACGAAAGACTTGAGGCGATGCCCAGCATCGCCGAAGCCGCGGCGTCCCTCGCCCTGCCCTTCTGCGTCGCCTCGAGCAGCGATCCAGTTCGCCTTCGCCATTCGCTCGGCCTCACCGGCCTGCTGCCGCTGTTCGACGGCCGGATCTTCTCCTCCACCATGGTCGCGCGCGGAAAGCCGGCTCCGGACCTGTTCCTGTACGCGGCGGCTGAGATCGGCATCGAACCCGCCGCCTGCCTCGTGATCGAGGACAGCGTGCCGGGCGTCACCGCCGCGGTGGCGGCAGGGATGCGGGTAGCCGGCTTTACCGGCGGCGGCCACTGGCATCACGACCGTTCCGGCAGGGATCTCGCGGTAGCCGGAGCGAACCCGATCTTCAGCGATCATCGCGATTTGGCGAGGATCGTAGCAGGCCGGTGATTCTGTTTCCGCGGCACGAATTCTGGGTGGCCCACCCGAACCTCATCCCAGAGGTGCCGTAGCGCAGCGGAGGCCTCGAAGGAGGCCTCCTGACACCACTACGATCCCTGGAGCCCTCCTTGGAGGCCGCTGACGCGGCGCCTCAGGATGAGGTGATCGGATGGGCGGGTGCGTATCAGAGGGTCAACATTTCTTCCGTACCGTCAGCACGGCAGCAGCCGCTTGATCTGATCGAGAATGTCCTCGCCCGTGCAGGGGCGGGCGATGAATTGCGCGCCTTCGGGCATGCGGGCCGGGTCGGGGGCCGCCCGCCCGGAAACGATGACGATGGGCAGTTGCGGCCGCGCTTCCGAGACCGCGTTGGCAAGGTCGAAGCCGTTGACCTTGCCCGATAATTCGACGTCGGTGATGAGGCCGCAGATGTCCGGCCGAGCCTGAAGGATACCCATGGCCCGCTCGGCCGAGGCACATTGCACGGTCTCGTAGCCGCCCTCTTCCAGCACGTCGGCCAGATCCATGATCGTCAGGGCCTCATCCTCCACCACCAGGATGACGGGGCGCTCGCCGGCGAGGCTCGTCGTCTCTTCCACCACGATCTTCGTCCCTCTCGCAGGGGTTCCGCAGCGGTGCGTGCGCGGACGCACCGTGCCTTACGTCCAGAGACCCAACGAGGAAGCGCGGCCCGGGTTGCAGTTCGATCAGCCGCTGACCTCCCGCACAACGGCACCGACGCTGTCGAGAAGCTGATCGAGGTCGGTCGTATCGATCGTCAGGGCAGGCGTCAGATAGACGATGTCGCCGAAGGGCCGCACCCAGACGCCACGCTCGATGAAGCGGCGTTTCAGCTCGGCGAGGTCGGGGGCTCTGGCAAACTGTACCGCCCCGATCGCCCCGAGCACGCGCACGTCGGCAATGCCCGGCTCGGCTCGCAGCGGCGCCAGTCCTCGGGCGAGGCAGGCCTCGATGGCACGGGCTTCGGCGAGGCGCGGCTCGATTTCGAACAGGTCGAGGCTGGCATTAGCGGCGGCGCAGGCCAGGGGGTTCGCCATGAAAGTCGGGCCGTGCATCAGAGCGGCGCCCGGATCGTCGGACAGGAAGGCCTCGAAAACCTCGCGCGTCGCGACCGTGGCGGCGAGCGCCATGGTGCCTCCGGTGAGCGCTTTGGACAGGCACAGGATGTCGGGCACGATGCCGGCCTGCTCGCAGGCGAAGAGGGTCCCGGTGCGGCCGAAGCCGGTGAAGATCTCGTCGGCGATGAGGGGCAGCCCATGCTTCCTGGCGAGGCGCGAGACGGTCGCCAGCACCTCGGGTGGATGCATTGTCATGCCGCCGGCCCCCTGCACCAGGGGCTCGACGATCACCGCCGCGAGGGTCTCGCGACGGGCGGCGAGACAGGCGTCGAGAGCCTGCGTCTCGGCGATACTGCGCGGGAGATCGCAGAACACCTGCTCCGGCAGGTAGCCGCCGAACGCGCGGTGCATGCCCTCGTCGGGATCGCAGACCGACATCGCCCCCATCGTGTCGCCATGATAGCCGCCGCGGAAGGCGAGGACCCGGTTGCGCCCCGCGACCCCGCGATTGCGCCACATCTGCACCGCCATCTTCAACGCCACCTCGACGGCGACCGAGCCGGAATCGGTGAAGAAGACGTAGGAGAGTTCCCCCGGCAGCAGCTCGGCGAGCCGCGCCGCCAGGCGCTCGGCCGGCGCGTGGGTCAGCCCGCCGAACATGACATGCGGCATCGCTTCGAGCTGTGCAGCGACGGCGGCGCGGATATGCGGATGGTTGTAGCCATGCACAGCCGTCCACCACGAGGCGATGCCGTCGACGAGTTCGCGCCCGTCGGCGAGGACGATGCGCGAGCCGTGGGTGCGAACCGCCTCCAGCGGCGGCGCGGCCGTCCTCATCTGGGTGTAGGGTCGCCAGAGGGTGTTTTCGCGTGAAACATCCATGGAACGGAAGTGCGGGCCCGAAGGAGCGCGGTCAAGGGCGCCTTGACATCGCCGGCTGCCGGCGGCCTTCACGGACCATGTCCAGCCTCGACGATTTCGCCAGCGCCGAACTCGCGCGTCTCGATACGGGCGCCCTGCGCCGGCGCCTCGCGACCACCGACCGCGGCGAGGGTGCCTTTGCCGACCGGAATGGTCGCCGGCTCGTCTCGTTCTCCTGCAACGACTATCTCGGTCTGTCGCATCACCCGCGCGTCATCGCCGCGGCGCAGGAGGCGGCGGCCCGCCACGGCACCGGGGCCGGAGCCTCGCGCCTCGTCACCGGCAACCATCAGGTCCTGGAGGTCCTGGAGGCGAGGCTCGCCGCACATAAGGGAACCGAGGCAGCCCTCGTCTTCGGCAGCGGCTACCTCGCCAATCTCGGGATCGTCCCGGCGCTCGTCGGCCCGCGCGACCTCATCCTCATCGACGCCCTCGGCCATTCCTGCCTGTTCGCGGGCGCCCGGGTCTCGGGCTCCGAGGTGGTCCGGTTCCGGCACAACGATGTCAGCCACCTCGCTGAGGAGCTCTCTGCCCGCCGGGCCAAGCACAAGCGCGCGCTGATCCTCACGGAGCGGGTCTTCAGCATGGATGGCGACCGGGCGCCCCTCGACGCGATCCTCGACATCGCCGGGCTCCACGATGCATGGACCCTCGTCGACGACGCCCACGGCCTTGGCGTCGTCGAGGCGGGTTGTAGGGCGCCCCTGGAGATGGGGACGCTGTCGAAGACGCTCGGCTCCTATGGCGGCTATCTCTGCGCGTCGCGGGCAGTGATCGACCTGATGACGAGCCGGGCGCGCAGCTTCGTCTACACCACCGGCCTGCCCCCGGCCTCGGCGGCGGCGGCCCTCGCGGCCCTCGACATCGTCGAGGCGGAACCCGAGCGCGCCGACCGCCCGCTGATGCTGGCGCGCCGTCTCACCGAAAGACTGGGGCTACCGAAAGCCGAGAGCCCCATCGTGCCGATCCATGTGGGCGAGGCGAGCGCGGCCCTGGCCTTGTCGGCGGCGCTCGAAGCGCGAGGGTTTCTCGTGGTGGCGATCCGCCCGCCGACGGTTCCGGCCGGCACGGCGCGGCTGCGAGTGGCGCTGTCGGCGGCTCACAGCGAGGCGCAGGTCGATGCCTTGGCGGAGGCGATTGTTGAATTGAGGTGAGCGCGTACCGGAAACAGCATTGATATTGTTTCCAAGCGATCACTCCGCGCCGATGCGTCCCCTCTCCCCGCCGGGCGGGGAGAGGGCTTCATGCACCTTGGAGTGCATGAAGCGAGCGGAGCGAGGGTGAGGGGGTCTCGCCGCGTGAGGCTCCTCCGACGAGCCCCCCTCACCCCCGGCTGCCGCCTCGTCGCGCTCCCCGACGAGGGGGAGACGCGACCCTCTCCCCGCGAGCGGGGAGAGGAATTCGGTGTTTCCCGTGAAACACGCGCGGTCTTACGGCAGCTCGTTGCCGGCGTAGTTGATCGAGCCGTCGGCACCCTTCTTCCACATGTACATGACGTAGTCGGGCCGGGTGATGTCGCCCTTCTTGTCGTAGGAGATGTCGCCGATCACCGTGTCGAACGGCTTGCCCTGGTGCATGTAGTCGGCGAGCTTCTTGCCGTCGGTCGACTTCGTGGCAATCATCGCCTGCTGGAGGATCTGCATCGCCGCGTAGGTGTAGAGGGTGTAGCCCTCCGGATCGATCTTCTTGGCGCGGAAGGCGTCGACGATCGCCTTGGCCTTCTCGTTCTTGCGGGCGTCGGGCGAGAAGGTCATCAGGCTGCCGTCGGCGCCGGGGCCGGCGATCTGAGCGAATTCCCGGTCGGCGATGCCGTCGCCGCCCATGAGCGGGGCGTTGAGGCCCTGGTCGCGCATCTGGCGGATCAGGAGGCCGGCCTCGGTGTGAAGGCCGCCGAAATAGACCACGTCGATCCCGGCCTGCTTGAGCTTCGACACCAGCGCCGAGAGGTCCTTCTCGCCGGGATTGATGCCCTCGTAGATCACGTTGGTGCCGCCCTTGGCTTTCAGCGCCTTCAGGGTCTCGTCGGCCAGACCCTTGCCGTAGGGGGTCTTGTCATGGACGAAGGCGATCTTCTTGCCCTTGAACTTGTCAGCGAGGTAGGCGCCCGCGACGCCGCCCTGCTGGTCGTCGCGGCCGCAGGTGCGGAAGGTGTTCCAGCTGCCGCGCTCGGTGAACTTGATCGCCGTCGAGGCCGGCGTGATCTGCACGATCCCGGCTTCCTGCAGCACGTCCGATTGCGGGATCGAGACGCCGGAATTGAAGTCGCCGACCATCATCTTCACCCCTTCGGAGGCGAATTTGTTGGCGACCGAGACGCCCTGCTTCGGATCGGAGGCGGCATCGCCGACCGAGCCGACGAGCTTCTCGCCGTTGACGCCGCCGGCCTTGTTGATGTCCTCGATCGCCTGGAGGAAGCCGTTCTTGAGCTGGGCGCCGAAGGCGGCGTTCGGCCCGGTGATCGGCGCGCTGAGGCCGACCTTGATCTGCGCCTGGGCGCCGGTCGCCAGCATGAGGAGGCCGAGCGCGACGCCGGCCGACAGGATCTGCTTCATCGTCTGTTTCCCCTCTAGGCCGGCATTGGGCCGGGCGTTTGAAATCGATGTCTTCGAGGCCTCACGCGTCCCGGGCGCGCCAGGTCAGCGGACCCGTGCGCTCGTAGAGCCAGCGGTACTGCGTCGTCATCTGCCGGGCGCGGGTGGCACGATAGCCCGCCGCTCCGATCAGGACGATGACGATCGCGTCGAGAGCAAACCCTGCGCCGGACAGGAGCGGCTGCTCGAACAGGGCGTAGTGCAGGAACCGCGCGACGGCGGCGACGAGGAGCAGCGCCAGCGCGCATTGCCAGAACGGCCGCCAGCCGCGCGCGATGCCGCTCCCGGTCATCCAGGCGGCCCCGCCGCCGAGGAACACGGTGACGAGGAGGAAGACGCCGAGGCTCGCAAGGTCGTGGGGCACGTCGTCGATCAATGCTGCCCCCCTTCGAGATAGGCCGCCTTCACCTGCGGATCGTCGAGGAGCGCCTTGCCGGTGCCGCTCATGGTGATCGTCCCCGTCACCATGACATAGCCGCGATGGGCGAGCTTGAGGGCGTGGTAGGCGTTCTGCTCGACGATGAAGACGGTGAGCCCGTCGGTGCGGTTGAGTTCGCGCACGGCGTTGAAGATCTGCTTGACCACCAGGGGTGCCAGGCCGAGCGAGGGCTCGTCGAGGAGGAGCAGGCGCGGCCGGCTCATCAGGGCGCGGGCGATGGCGAGCATCTGCTGCTCGCCGCCCGACATGGTGCCGCCGCGCTGGTCGATCCGCTCCTTGAGGCGCGGGAACAGGGTGCAGACCTTCTCGAGATCCTCGGCGAAATGGCGCCCGCCATTGACCGCCGCGCCCATCTGCAGGTTCTCGCGCACGGTCATGCGCGGGAAGATGCGCCGGCCCTCGGGCGATTGCGCGAGGTTGAGCCGGGCGATCTCGTGGGTCGGCATCTTCGTGATGTCGCGGCCCGCATAGGTGATGCTGCCCTGGCGCGCCTGCGGGCTGCCGAAGATCGTCATCATCAGGGTCGACTTGCCGGCGCCGTTGGCGCCGATCAGGGCGACGATCTCGCCCTCGTTGACGTCGAGATCGACGCCTTTCAGGGCCTGGATGCTGCCGTAGAAAGTCGAGACGCCGCGCACGCTGAGCAGCGGCGTCGCGGCCCGGGCCTGGGCCGCCCGCGTCTCCTCGACGAGGACATTGATGCCGGCGACGCTCATGTACGGGCTCTCATGCCTGCGCTCCCGCCAGCCCGACTTCGGCCTCCACCGCCTCGACCTCCTCGTCGTCGACGCCGAGATAGGCGGCGATGACGCGGGTATCGGTGCGGATTTGCTCGGGCGTGCCGTCGGCGATCTTGAGGCCGTAATCGAGCACCACGATCCGGTCGGAGATCTGCATCACCACCGACATGTCGTGCTCAATGAGGAGCACCGAGGTGGCGTGCTCGTCGCGGATCATGCGCAGCAGCGTGTTGAGGTCGGCCGATTCGCGAGGGTTGAGGCCGGCCGCCGGCTCGTCGAGGCAGAGCAGCACCGGGTCGGTGCACATGGCGCGGGCGATCTCGAGCCGGCGCTGGTCGCCATAGGGCAGGTCGCCCGCAGGATCGTCCGCCCGGCCGATGAGGTCGATCCGCTGGAGCCAGGCGCGGGCCTTCTCCACCGCCTCGGCTTCGGCTCGGCGATACCCGGGCAGCCCGAGAATGCCCGCGAGGCTGAAGCCGGAGGCCTGCATCAGCGGCTTGTGCTGGGCCACCATCAGGTTCTCCAGCACCGTCATCCGGGGGAACAGCCGGATGTTCTGGAAGGTGCGGGCGACCCGGGCGAGGCGGTTGACGTCGTGGCCGGGCAGGCGCTCGAGGAGATAGGCACCGCCGCCCTCCGGGCAGAGCCGGATCATGCCCTCGGTCGGCTTGTAGAAGCCGGTGATGCAGTTGAAGACCGTGGTCTTGCCCGCCCCGTTCGGGCCGATCAGCGCCGTGATGTCGCCGCGCCCGACCTTGAAGGAGAGATCGTTGACCGCGACCAGGCCGCCGAAGCGCATGGTGAGGTGATCGACGATCAGGACCGGATCGTCGGGCGGACCGTCCGCCGCCGGCGGCAGGTCGCGATGGGTGACGGCGAGGCGACCGGCGGCCTTCATCGGGCGGCCTTGCCTAAGCGGATCGAGGGCTCGCGATCCGAGATGAGCCCGCGCGGGCGCCAGACCATCATGGCCACCATGGCGAGGCCGAAGAGCAGCAGCCGGTACTCGTTGGGATCGAACCCCTCGCCGAACACCGCCCGGAGGAAGCCGAGGTTGCGCAGCAATTCGGGCGCCCCGACCATCACGATGGCGGCGATGGCGACGCCGATCTGGCTGCCCATGCCGCCCAGCACCACGATGGCGAGGATGATGGCGCTCTCGAGGAAGTTGAAGCTCTCGGGCGAGACGAAGCCCTGGCGCACGGCGAAGAACGAGCCGGCGAACCCTGCGAACATCGCCCCGAGCGCGAAGGCGGTGAGCTTCGTCATCGTCGTGTCGATGCCGAGCGAGGTGCAGGCGATCTCGTCCTCGCGCAGGGCCTCCCAGGCGCGGCCCAGCGGCAGGCGGCGCATGCGCAGGGTGACGAGGTTGGTGATCAGCGCGAGCGCCAGGATCAGGTAGTAGAGGAAGACGACCCGGTGCATCGGGTTGAAGTCGAGCCCGAAGGTCGAGGCGAACCCGCCCTCCCCCGCCGTGAAGGGGATGCCGAAGAAGCTCGCCCGCGGGATCGAGGAGATGCCGGCGGCGCCGCCCGAGAAATCGACCCAGTTGATCAGGACGAGGCGGATGATCTCGCCGAAGGCCAGGGTCACGATGGCGAGGTAGTCGCCGCGCAGTCGCAGGACCGGGAAGCCGAGGAGCACGCCGAAGGCCGCGGCGAAAAGGCCGGCCACCGGCAGGCAGACCCAGAAGGACAGGCCGAACACCGTCGAGCACAGGGCGTAGGTGTAGGCGCCGACCGCGTAGAAGGCGATGTAGCCGAGGTCGAGGAGGCCGGCGAGGCCGACCACGATGTTCAGGCCCCAGCCGAGCATGACGTAGGTCAGGATCAGGATGCCGAGGTCGATCCAGTAGCGCCCCTCGCTCAGCCCCCCGCCGCCGATGACGGCGATGAAGGGCAGTCCAAGGGCGAGGCCGAGGGTGAGCGGGCCGAGGCTGGCGGCGAGCCGCCCGACGGGTGCGGCGAGACCGCTCGCGGCCTGCTTCTCCTGCGCCGCCAGCCGGCTCTGGCCGACCCGCAGCATCACGAGGCGCTGGATCAGACGGAGGACGAAGACCGCGCCGCAGAGCGCGGCGACGAGGCCCCACCGGGTGGTGAGGTAGAGGCCGGTGCCCTGGCCGAGATCGGTGCGGATCGCGACGATCGGGATGCTGAGGCCGAAGGTGACCAGCGCGAAGAGAGCCGCATCCTTGACGATCTCGGGGAGCGCCGAGGCCTCGCGGCGGGTTCCGCTCGCCGCGGCGGCCGGGAGAGTCGAGCCCTGCGCCACGTCAGACCTTCTCCACTTCCGGCCGCCCGAGAATCCCCGAGGGCTTGAAGATCAGCACGATGATCAGGATCAGGAAGGCGGCGACGTCCTTGTACTCGATCGAGAAGTAGGCCGACCAGAACGTCTCGATGAGCCCGATGATGAGGCCGCCGATGACCGCGCCGGGCAGCGAGCCGATGCCGCCGAGGACGGCGGCCGTGAAGGCCTTCACGCCGGGCACGAAGCCGTCGGAGAACGAGACCACCCCGTAATAGAGGAGGTAGAGCGTGCCGGCGACGGCCGCGAGTGCGGCGCCGAGGACGAAGGTCAGCGAGATCGTGCGGTCGACGTTGATGCCGAGAAGCGCCGCCATGCGCCGGTCCTGCTCGCAGGCGCGCTGCGCCCGGCCGAACGGCGTCTTCTGGACGAGGTACCAGAACCCGGCGAGCAGCACCGCCGTGGTGATCATGATCAGCGCCTGCTTGTAGGACAGGGTGACCACGTAGTTCTCGTGGCTGTAGAGCACGAAGACGTCGCGCACGAGGGGTGGCACCGGCTTGTTGCGGGCGCCCTGAACCACCTGGACGAAGTTCGACAGGAAGATCGAGACGCCGATGGCCGAGATCAGCGGCGCGAGGCGGAACGAGCCGCGCAAGGGCCTGTATGCGGCTCGCTCGACCGCCCAACCCCAGAGCGAGGTGAGGGCCATGGCGCAGACCAGCACGATGACGAAGACCAGCGGCACGGAAGTCAGACCGATCCAGGTGGTGAGCGCCAGGAATACGATGAGGGCGATGAAGGCCGAGAGCATGAAGACGTCGCCATGGGCGAAGTTCACCATGCCGATGATTCCGAACACCATCGTGTAGCCGATGGCGATGAGGCCGTAGATCGAGCCCAGCGTCAGGCCGTTGATGAACTGCTGGGCGAAAAATTCCATTCGGCGGTTCTTTCCGGGCGTCTTCGCTCCCTGGAATGTCCCATTCTTGGCGTTGCGGTCAATGCATCATGGGACAGGCGGATGGCAGTCCGCGCACAAGTTTGTCGCGGTGCAGCACAAAGGTTCGGCCGAGCGGCGGCGTGGGACGAGGCGATCGTCAGGATTCGTTCACCATGTTCGCAGATGCGGCCAATCCGGAAACCTCGGCTTGGTAAATGCACCCGTAGCGTGAGGTTCGTGGCGACGCGCGGTCGCCGGGACATGGCTCGTCCTTCGGGGCAGCCGCCCGCCTGCCCGCGTCACAGGCGACCGGTAGGCCATGACGCAATTCGACGACAGGATGGGTGGACGCAGCCAGGCCTTGGCACTGGCTGGGTCGATGCATGCCGGACCGCTGAACTTCGCCGGTCCCGAACTCGACCGGACGGCCGAGATCGGCGACCTCTGGCGCATCCTGTGGCGGCGGCGCGGCTGGATCGTCTGGACGCCGCTCCTCTTCGTTGCCGCCGCCCTCGCCTACGGGCTGACGACCTCGTCGCTCTACACCGCGACCTCGCAGATCCTGATCGACCCGCGCGACCGCCAGGTGATGACGAACGACATCAACCCGGTGGCGGTGGCGCCGGATGGCGGCATCACCCAGGTCGAGAGCCAGGTCAGGCTGATCGAGTCGGCGAGCGTGCTCGGCCGCGCCATCGCGGCGACCAAGCTCACCGAGGATCCGGAATTCGCCGGCCGCGGCGATTTTTCCGCCGTCACCGACGCTCTCGGCAGGCTCGTCGGCAAGGCGCCCCCGACCGCGACCAAGGCCGATCTCGACGAGCGCACCCTGCGGGCGCTCAAGAAGCGCCTTGCCATCAAGCGCGCCGACAAGGTCTTCGTCATCGACATCATCATCACGGCCAAATCCCCCGAGAAGGCCGCCAGGCTCTCCAACGCCATCGCCAACGCCTATTTGGCGGACCTCGCCGATGCCCGCGTCCAGGCCGCCCGGAGGGCGTCCGACGAATTGATGAGCCGGCTCGACGAACAGCGCGAGAGGGTCCGGCAGGCCGAGGACAGGGCCGAGGCGTATCGATCGACGAACGACCTCGTGCGCTCGAACGGACGCCTCGTCTCCGAGCAGCAGCTCAGCGAGATCACTCTCCAGCTCGCCAATGCGCAGAGCAAGACCGCCGAGCTCAAGGCTCGGCTCGACCAGATAGAGCAGATCCGGAGGGGCGCGACAGGCAGCGAATCGACGGCCGAGGCCCTGCAATCTGCGGTGATCGGCCGGCTGCGTCAGCAATTCGCCGAGTTGTCCGAGCGCCAGGCCGACCTGTCGAGCCAGCTCGGCAGCCGCCACCCCTCGATCGTCTCGATCGCGGCGCAGATGACCGAGGTGCGCGGTCTCATCGCGGCCGAACTCGGCCGGCTCGCACGCTCGGCGCGGGCCGATTACGAGCGGGCCCAGGCCAACGAGAAGTCGCTCGGTGCCAGTCTCAAGCGCATGCAGGGCGAGACCAACACCACGTCCCAGGCCTCGATCCGCCTTCGCGAACTCGAACGCGAGGTCGAGGCGAGCCGGACCGTCTACACGACCTTCCTCACCCGCGCCCGCGAGATCCGCGACCAGGCCGGCATCGATTCGACCAATGCCCGCATCATCACCCGCGCCAACCCGCCCCAGGAGAAGAGCTGGCCCCTTCCTGGCGTCTTCGCCCTCGGGGGCCTGGCCGCCGGCCTCGGCCTCGGAACCGGCCTCGCGGTGGTGCGCGAGTACCTCAACCCGACGGTGCTCTCGCGCAACCAAATGCAGAACCTCGCCGCCGCGCCGGTCATCGGCGAGATCCCGATCCGCGTTGCCAAGGGCAAGACCGCGAATGTCGGCAAGGCGAAGGCCGCTAGGGTCGGGCCGGCAGGGTCAGGGCCAGATACCCATGCGGCAAGCCTTCTGCTCGGTCGCCTCCTCGTCTTGCGCAGCCACGTCGGTACCCGCCTGAACAGCGTCTTCGTCACCTCAGGCAAGGGCGACGAGATCGGACGGCGCCGAACTGCACAGCTCCTCGCCGCCGTCGCGGAAGCGCGCGGCTTGAGGGTGCTGTACATCGAGACGGACATGCGCGAGGAGGCCGCTTCCCCCGGCTTCCTCGACGTGCTGCGCGGCGAGCGCACCCTCAACACGGTGATCCGGGCGCAGCCCTCCACCGGCATCCGCACCCTCGGCCTCGGGCGCCAGAAGCGCGACGAGGTCGCCAGCCTCGACGCCCGCGACCGCTTCCTCGACGAGGTCGGCCGCCGGTTCGATCTCGTCGTGATCGAGGGCGGTGCGCTCGTCGAGAACATCGAGGCGACGCCTCTGATGAAGCTTTCCGACGCGGTGCTCCTCGTCGCCGATGCCGGCGTGACCACCCAGCGCGATCTCCTCGATGCCACCGAGGCGGCGATCCTCGCCGGCTGCCCGGTCTCGGCCGGCGTCCTCGTCTCACGGGCGGCGTGAGGATGCGCAGCGGCGCCCTTCCGCACCTCGATCGGCGGCAGATCCCGGCTCCGCGGTTCGCCGCCCTTGCCTCCGGGTTGGAGACGCCGCGGCGGTCGGCGCCGGTGGCCGCGCTGGTGCTCCTCACGGTGGTGCTGTTCGGCATCTCCGGTGGCATCCTCTGGCATCTCGGGCTGAACTACGATGGCATCTCGGGGAGTGCGGCGGCCAAGATCCATCCGGCCACCTATCTGGTGGTGCTGCTGTTTTGCTGGTCGGCGCTCAAGAACGGCGATCCGGTCGGGTTCGTCGTGCGCGCGTTCCAGGCCTGCCCGGCGAGCATGCTCCTCCTCTTCGTCGCCCTGTCGATGGCGGCGCACATCGCCCTGCGCGGCGCGAGCGGGCTCGCGGGCGCGATCGACACTTTCGTCGGGCCCGCCCTCCTCGTGCCGGTGATGGCCAACCTCGACACCAAGGCCCTGGGCCGGATGGAGCTGGCGCTCCACGCCGTGATGCTCGCCAACGCGCTCCTCGGCCTGTTCGAGTTCCTCAGCGGAACCCTGATCTTCCCCTACCGCTTCGAGGGCGAGTTCTTCCCCACCGATACCCGCTCGGCGGCTCTCCAGGGCCATCCCCTCGTCAACGCCACGGTGACGGCCTTTTATCTCCTCGCCCTGCAATCGGGCGGCGGCTCGGCACTGCCGGCGGCCTTTAGACTGCCGATGATGGGGCTGCAGCTCGTGGCCCTCGTCACATTCGGCGGCCGCTCGGCCATGGTCGCCGTTGTGGTGTTCGGCGGCGCCTATGCGCTGATCAGGGGGCTTCGGGTCCTGCGATCAGGCCGGGTGCCGCTGCTCGGCGCCGCGATGACTCTCGTCGTCCTCACCATCGCGCCGATCGCGGTCGTCGGCCTTGCGGTGGGCGGCTTCTTCGACAAGCTCCTGCAGCGCTTCGTCTCGGATGGCGGCAGCGCCAATGCCCGCGTCGAGATGTTCGATCTGTTCAATCGCATCCCGCTGCGCGACCTGATGTTCGGTCCCGACACCGCACTCGTCGACAGCTTGCGCCGGATCAGCGGCCTCGAATGAGGCATCGAGAACCCGATCATCCGCATGGTGCTGTACCAGGGCGTCTTCATGACCGCTCTGCTCACCGTCGCGGTGGTGCTGTTCATGATCGAGGTGGTGCGCCGCTGCCGATCCGGAACGACCTTGCCGGTGCTGGTCTTCGCGTTGCTCCTCAACACCTCCGAGAGTATCGCCGGCAAGACGACGCTGGTGATGAAGTTCGCCGTGCTGATGCTGGTGATGTTCCGGCCGTTGCCCAATGAGCCGCCGCGGCGCGCACGGGGCGTTGGCGGTCCGCCAAGGCCGTTGGATCGAGACGCGAGCCCGACGCGGTAAAGGTGAAAGTTGAGCCGAGTCGATTAAGGCGATCCTCAAGCAAGGCGGAGAGGATGGAGCATCGTCTCACGCGAGTGTCGCCCATGCGTGCCTTCCTCGTCATTCTCGCCGCGGCGGCCGGATTCGCCGTCTTCAATCCCTTCAAACCCGCAGACAAGCCGGCCGCGATCCCCGAGGCTGCCGCCGGCAGATCCGAGACGGCGCCGCGGCCGATCAAGGACAACGTCGTCGCCTACCACACCGGCGATGCGCGGATGAACGCCGCCAAGGACAAGGCCCGCGAGACCCTGCCCCGATTCGTCGAGCGGCTGGCGCGGCGCGAACCCGGTAGCTATGCGGTCAAGTTCCCCCTCGCCCAGAACGGCGCCACCGAGCACATCTGGCTCCAGGTCGATTCCCACCGCAATGGGACGTTCGAGGGCCGCCTGACCAACACACCGGTCAACGGTCGCGGATACAAGATGGGCGACCGGTTGAGCGTGCCCATGGCCCAGGTCGAGGATTGAAGCATCACGGGCCAACAAGGGATCTTCGGCGCCTACACGGCGCGCGTCGCCCTCGCCGACATGCCGGAGGAGAAAGCCCGAGCTTTGGCGGCGCGTTTTCGCGATTGAGCGAGTCCGGCGCGTGCTCCGAGCCAGATCGGCCAAGAGCTCACGCCTGGCAACTGACTTAGGCTGCCCTCGAACCCGTTCACTCTTCGGGTCACGGGCCCATGGCGGATTCATCGGCGTGTCCAAGTCGGTCGTTCTTGCCTTTACGGCTACGAACGCCGCCAAGCGTTGCTGGCTTGCAGAATGGCCCGTGCCTGACTGACGAAGCACAATGTCATCACTGCGGCGATCGCCATCAATCCGCCGAGCTGCAACCCGACCACTTCCATTCCCGGCTCGCCCCAGGATCCGGCGATCGCAAACAGCGCACCGAGCCCGCTCGCGAGGCCAAGAACCAGCGGGAAACCGAGTGCAGGGCTGGCTAGAGCTGTTGCCGTCAGCGCCAATGCAAAGACCAATCCGGCCGTTCGCCGACCCCGAGCCCATAGGGCCGTCAAACACGCGAAAACTCCGCAAACGATTCCGATTGCGGAGGCCTTCTCCAACCGCCAGTCGAGACCCAGAGGCCTGAAGGTCACGATCGAGACGACGGCGACACCACTGAGCAGGATCGTGGTGAGGAAAAGCCCGGCCCAGTTCTTCGGCGATGGACGAGGTGTATCCCGTCCGTGGCCATGATGCCTCAATCCGGCACTCTCAACCCCAGAGCCTCGGCGATGGCCCGGTCGAAGGCCCGAGTCGTGTCGTCGATGAGGCCCATGCCGTCGAACAGGTTCCAGAATGCCCAAGGGAACCCGGCGGCTTCGGCGCTCATGCGCACGTCGCGGATGTAGCGGGCGCGGTCCGGGTTCGGGGCGGCGACGTAGCGGGCATCCGAGCGCAAGGCGCCGAACTCGCCGAGGATGATGTGCTCGCGGGCGATCCCGTGGCGGCTCGCATAGTCAGCGACGCGGCCCATCGCCTGGTCGACGAACGGCCGGTCGGGCTTGGCGTCGAAATACTGGATCAGCACACGCTCGGTCTCGTCATAGGCGCTGGCCTTGGCCTCGGCCGATAGCACGGTGTCTGCGGCCATGCGGCGGCGCACGGACTCGAGCGTCGCCTCCAGTGATCCGGCGGAGGCCGGCCAAGGAACGTTGTTGAGCGCCCGGTAGACCGGTTCGCGCATCCAGGGCGCGCCCTGATGGCTGAACAGGTACGGCTCGTAGTAGTGGAAGGTGAAGAAGACCGGCGCTAGCGCCTTGACCGGGGCCGGGTCGAGCCCTTCGAGGCCCGGGATCATGCTGCCGCAGGCGCCGGTCGCGACGAGGGGCAGGTCGGAGGCCGCGAGGCGTGCCGCGTTGAGCAGAGCCATCTGCACCACCGGCCATTGGTCGGACCCGCAGGCCTGCGGCGGCTCGTTCACTGGTTCCAGGGCGACACGATCCGAGGCGAGTCGTGCGAGGACGGACGCGACATCGGCGACGAGCCCCTCATAGCCGGCAAAATATTGAGCTTGCCGGCTCGCGATCAGGCGCTGCGAATTCCAGTAATGGGTCGCCTCGTTGATCTGGAGGTTCACGATGACCGAGACGCCGGCATCGAGGCAGCGGGCGACTGCCTCCGTCAGCATACTCATGAGGGCTGAGCGCTGCGCTCCCGAGAAGGCGAGGTACGGCCCGGGATCGACGGGGATGCGCACGAAATCGAAGCCCGCCGCGGCGAGGCGGCGCAGATCGCCGGGACGCGGGACCGGGCGCTGATCCTGAAAGGGCGGCCAGGCGTAATCGGTACGTGGCCCCGGATATTCCTTGGTCAGGGAAAACCACGGCCAGAGATTGATGCCGCGCTTCAGCCGGGGCATCCGGCCCGCTGCGAGGACCGGCAGGGGCGTCGCGGCGAGACCGAGCCCGGCCAGGACCTCGCGGCGATTCACGGCGTCATGGATGCTCACCGCATCAACTCTTTCACCGGCATATCTGCGAGGACCGGGCTTCGACCGACCGGGAGCGCGCCCTCCACGAGGTAACCGCCGAGTCCACGCAGTTCCTGCTCGTAGCCTGCGAGGACGGAGGACCAGGAGAAGTCCTCCGATGCCCTGGCGCGGGCGGCCGTTCGCGCCTGCGAGAGCCAGGCGTCGTCGGTCAGGGCGGTCGCGAGCGCAGTCTCCAGGCTCTGCGCATCCGAGAAGTAGAGCTGCTCCGGGCCGGCCGTCCATGCATTGTAGGGATTGGCGTGGGCGATCACCGCATTGCCCGCCCAGAGCGACTCCACCAGCGACGGGTTGGTCCCGCCCACCGTATGGCCGTGGAGATAGGCCCGGGCATGGAAGCGCAAGGCCTGAAGCACCGGCGAATCGTAGATCGGACCCGGAAACAGGACCTCTTCGCCGGCAGCCGCCCGCACTGCCCGATGGTAGGCGTTGGCGCCGTCGAGCTTGCCGAGGACCACGAGCTTCACGCCGCGTCGAACCTGCGAGAAGGTCTCGACGATGGGCAAGATGCTGTTGTCCGGCTCGATCCGGGCCACGGAGATCAGGTATCGGTCAGGCGAGAGATCGAAGCGGGCGAGTGGTGCGACGGGTGCCGTCAAGACCTCCTCGCCGCCATAGGGGATCATGGCGATGGCCCGGCGCGGGCGGCGGGTCGCGATGTGGTCGGCAATGACCGGATGGTCGGCGACGAGGCGCTGCGACGACCATGCGGCGATCCACTCGTTCACCCAGAACCATGCCTTCACGGCACGTCCCCATTTCGGCCGGCGCCACTCGATGCCGTCCATATTGGTGAGGATCTTCGCCCCGCTCAAGCGCAAATACGGCAGGAACACCGCGCCATTGTAGCCGAGCACAAGGCAGACCGCGTTGCGGTCGGCGGCGTGGCGGACGCAATGGGCGTCGAAGTCGAGGGTGCCGGCGGGCCCGGTCGAGGTGATCTCGACATGGATCTGCTCGATGCCGCGCCAGTAGGTGCTGGAGAAACGCTGCTTCAGGACCGGGACGTCGCGCTGGCAATAGACGCCGACGTCCCAGCCGCGATCGACGAGGTAGAGGGCGAGGCGTTCGGCGAAGGTCTCGAAACCGCCGTGCGCCGCCGGGATGCCCCGCGTCCCGAGGATGAGCATGGAAGGTCGGCGCGTGGTCATGCGGGGTCGTCCTGGCAACGTGCGAGCCCGCTCGGGCCAAGGCCCTGACGGAACGACGAAACCATGGATCGGCAACGACTAAATCATCCTTACTCCTGATCGTCGGCGGCCAGCCTTCGGGATCCTGGATCTCCCTTCGCAGCGCGAGCGGCAGAGGAACGAGGAGGATTGGGCAATCGATCGACATCGAATTGGCCGGCTAGACTGGGGTTGCGAGCCGGGTGACGTCTAGCGATCGCCTTGAGGTTGACCAGGACTGAAGAGCTGGCCCAATACGATGTCGTTCATCCTGCAGTTGAATTCGGCGTCCACTCAACGGTGCGCAAGTCCCTCCCTGTGGAGGGCCATGGCGCGGTGCCGGACCGAGATGCGCAGCGTAACGTAGCATTCACCGTGATCGGAATTGATCGACTGCACTTGCATGTCCTCTACGAGCCTCTCCATTGGCTCTGTTCGCATCGGGCGTCAGCGATGTCCGGTTCATCGGCAGGGGCACCGGATGTGAAACGGCGAATACAAAGCTACGATTTGCTCATGACCCGCCTGTAGACCTGTCGGACGTCCGCTGACGGACGGTCCGGGAAGGGCGCGATGCACATCGCCTGCATCCATCAGGGTTACGAACTCTACGGCTCCGACCGCTGCTTCGCCGAGACGGTAGCGACCCTGCGCGCTCTTGCTCCTTCGGCCCGCATCACCGTGGTGCTGCCTAGGCCGGGGCCGATCGTCGGATTGCTCGAGGAAGTCGCCGACGCGATCGTGTACGAGCCGCTCTGGATCCTTCGCCGGCGCGGCCTCGCGCGGCTCGCCACCCTCGGCCTGCTCAGGCTGCCGATGGCCCTCGGCCGCGCCCTCAGGCGTCTCGGCGAATGCGACCTCGTCTACGTCAACACAACGGTCGTCGCCGACTACCTCCTCGCCTCGCGCCTCTTACCCGGGCGAACCCTCCTCCACGTCCACGAGATCCCCGAGGGGTTCGTGCGGACGGTGCTGCGCGGGCTGATTCGCTGGAGTGGCGCCGAGGTGATCTTCAACTCGAAGGCGACGCGCGACGCCTTCGCCCTGCCCGCCGGCATGCGCAGCCGCGTCATCTACAACGGCATCGACGGCCCGCCCGTCCCCGAGCCGGTGAGCTATGACGGCCGCCGCCCGCTGCGGCTCCTCATGATCGGACGCCTGAGCCGGATCAAGGGTCAGGAGGTCCTCCTCGACGCCCTCGGCCGCCTGACCCCTGCCTTGCGCGCGCGCATCGAATTGCGGATCGTCGGCAGTGCCTTCGAAGATCCGGAGCGCGAGAGCGCCCTGGCCGAGCGCGTCGCCAACCTCGATGGCGTAACCCTTCAGCCCTTCGACCCGGAGCCGGCGGCTCATTACCGTTGGGCCGACATCGTCGTCGTGCCCTCGCGGCTGCCCGAATCCCTCGGCAGGGTCGCGATCGAGGCGATGGCCTACGGGCGCCCGCCCGTGGTCTCGGCCATCGGCGGCCTCGTCGAGGTGGTGGAGGCCGGTCGAACAGGCTGGACCGTAAAGCCGGACGATGCGGCGGCGCTCGCCGAGATCCTCGGGCAGATCATCGCCGACCCGGTCCCGCTCAATGCCTTCGCCAACGCCGGACGGCAGCGCTTCGAGGCCCTGTTCAGCGAGGCGGCGGTGAGCGAGGCTTTCGAGGCCCTCCTTAAGCCCCGGCTCGCCACCCCGCGCGAGGCTGCGCGGCTCACCGCGGTCGTCCACCCATGAGCGAGGGGATGGCCGCCACCGACACGCTGTCGCCGGGCGAGACCCGGCGCGACCTCATCCGGCTCGCACGTCGTTTCGTGCTCATGCTGGGAGGGGAGGTGCTCCAGAGCGTCTTCCATTTCGGCATCAACATCGCCCTGGTGCACGCCCTGGCGCCGCGTGAATACGGCCTGTTCGCCATCGTCTTCCTCATCGGCGGCATCGCCCTGACCTTCGTGCGGGCGGTGGCGGGGATGCCGGCGAGCATCGTCATGCCCCAGGCGAGCGGTCCCCGGGCAGTGGCGGCCTATGCGGTCACCTTCGGTTCCGGGGCGACGCTGCTGTCCCTCGCGCTCGCGGTCCTCACCGCGCTGATCCTGGCGATTCCGCTCGGGCTCGCCGTCGCCTGCGCCGGCGGCGGCTTCGTCGGGCTGTGGTGCCTGCGCAGCTACCTGCGCAACATGCTGTTCGCCCGGCGCCGCGCCGGCATCGGCGGCATCAGCGACCTCGCCTTCACGCTGACCGGGACACTGCTCCTCGCCGCCCTCCTCCTCGGCGCCAGCGGGCCGCACCTTCTCGCCGGCAGCCTCGCGGTGCTCGCCGCCGGCCACGGCGTCGGCATCCTCGTCGCGCTTGGCGCTTTGCGCGAGCCGGTTCGCCTGAGCCTGCGAGGTCATGCCCTGCGGCGCTATCGCGGGATGTGGCGCGGCCTCGCCTGGTCCCTCGCCGGGGTCGCCACGTCCAACATCCAGGCGCAGGGCCAGACCCTGCTCGTCGCGCTTCTCGCCGGACCGGCCGCCTATGCGCCCATCGCCGCCTGCCTGGTGCTGTTCTCGCCCCTGCGGCTCTCCGCCTCCGTCGTCGTCAACCTGACCCAGCCCGAGATGGCCGCGAGCCTCGCCAATGGCGATTCCGCCCGGCTTCGACACCTCATGCGGATCTCGACGGGTCTCCTCCTGTCAGGGTGCCTCGCCTACGGGATCTTCCTCGCCGCGGCTTTGCCTCTGATCGAGAGCCACCTCTTCGCCGGTCGTTTCGCCGGAGAGCCCCTCGGCCTGATCGCCTTCCTGCTCTGGGCGACGGTGACGACAACCATGCTCTATGTGGGCCCCAAGACCCTGATGGAGACGAGCCGGGCCTTCCGCACGCTGGCCTCGGTCGCCCTCGTCAGCGCGGCCGTCGGCATCGGTCTCGTCGGGCTGCTCCTCTGGCTCTCCACCCCGGCCTGGTCGCTGCTCGGTGTCCTCGCCTCGGAGCTCGCCGTCTTGGTCTATTGCCGGCGCACCCTGATGCGCTCCGCCCCATCCAGCACCGATCCCCGCGACGTGCCGGCCCGCCCGGCGCTGGCGACCTGATCGTGTTGACCTTCCACAACAATCCGAAAAAGGAGGGCTCGATGAGGGACCTCACCGTCGATACCGCATCTTCCCAGGGAGGCGCGCTGAGTCCGCGCCCGGCCGCTCCACCTGCCATGGCAGGAGCCTCCGCCACGCCGGCTTCCTTCAGCGCCAGGCTGCATCCCGACCTCGCCTCGGCCTCGCACCTGTGGCGCTCGCTGCAGGAGGCAGGCGCCTGCACGGCGTACCAGCGCCTCGAATGGGTGGAGAGCCTCGTCGCCCACCTGATGCCGGGTTCGGGCGCATCCCTGCTGGTGATCGAGGTCGGCGACGCGGCTTCCGGCCGGCCGCTCATGCTGGTTCCCCTCGTCCGGCTGAAGCGCCGCGGCTACAGCACAATCCAGTGGCTCGACCTCGGCGTCTGCGATTATGCGGCACCGATCCTGGCACCGGGCACGGCTCTGTCAGCCGCAGAGGCGGCGCAGGCCTGGGATGCGGTTCGCGCGGTTCTGCCCAAGGTCGACCTCGTGCGCATCACCCGCATTCCTCAGGACATCTTCGGCCTCCCCAACCCGCTGGCCCTTCTGCCGGCAGCCAGGACCATCCCGTTGAAGGCCTCCGGCATCGTCCTCGAGGGCGACGCCGAGACGGTGATCAAGCGGACCTGCAGTGCCTCGACCGGCAAGGACATCGTCAGGCGCCGCAAGCGCGTCGCGAGTTTAGGTCAGGTGCGCTTCGTCGAGGCGCGGACGCCGGAGGAGGCCGGGCGGATCTTCGACGTCCTCCTGCGCCAGCGCCGCGAGCGATTCCGCGAACTCGGCCGCTTCGATCTCCTCGACCGGCCAGAGGTCGTCGCCTTCTACCGCGATGTGGCACTGCGCAGCGTGCCGGACGGTCTCGTGCGGGTCTTCGGGATCGAGGTCAACGGCGAGTGGATCGCCACAGCCTACGGCCTCGAACATGGCGGCGCCTTCCACGGCATCCTGCTGGCGATCGCGGGGGAGGCCTGGAAGCCGCTGGCGCCGGGCATCCTCATCGCCGCGGAGATCATGGAATGGTCGCGCCGAAACGGCCTGACCTATCTCGATTTCACCATCGGCGATCTGCCCTACAAGAACAGCTTCCGCCCGATCTCGCGCGACCTCATGGAGGTCGCCGAGGCCCGCAGCCTGCGGGGACACCTCGTCCTCGGCATCGAACGCGCGCAGGTCGGAGCCAAGGCGGCGCTGCAGCGTCATCCAGCCCTGTTCGAGCGCCTGCGCGAGGTAAGGCAGCGGCTGCGCCGGCTCGGAAAGACGCTCTAGCGCGACTGGTCACCCTTCCCATCGCCCCGCGGCCGCATCGTCGGCCGCGCTGGCCTCGACCCATCCGCCGATGGTGCCGTCGGCGAGGTGCTCGCGCTTCCAGAACGGGGCGCGGGTCTTGAGGTAATCCATCAGGAAGCTGGCGGCCTCGAAGGCGGCGATGCGGTGGGCCGAGGCGGTGATCACGAGGACGATGCCGTCCCCGGGCGCGACGAGGCCGTGGCGGTGGATCACCCGCACCCCTTGCAGCGGCCAGCGCCCCTGCGCCTCGGCGACCACCCGATCGATCTCGGCCTCGGCCATGCCGGGGTAGTGCTCGAGTTCGAGGGCGGTGAGGCGCCGGCCCTCGTCGCGGCAGAGGCCGCTGAAGGTCACGATCGCACCCGCCCGGCCGTGCAGGGCCTGCGACAGCCGCGCGATCTCCGCGGCGGTATCGAACGGCGCGCCCTGGATGCTCACCCTCGCTGATGTCGTCACGTCTCGCCTGTCGCCAAGGGGTTGATTGAGGGGAAACACCTTGCCAGACCTGCGGTGCGAATCCAGGTTGCCCCCGAACGGAGATTATCCGCTCTCCGCTCGCGCTCCATCTTATCTCCGACCGAACGCTCCGCGCCACCGGAGGCCGGCGCCCGTCTCAAGGAAACGCTCGCGTGAGCCCAGACCTGATCCTGCCCCATGACGGCGTCGTGCCGCGCTTTGCCGCCCGGCCGGTCTGGTGCGGCAGAGCCAGTGCTGTCATCGGCGCCGCGACGATCGGCGCCCAGGCGTGGCTCGGCGACGACAGCGTCATCCGCGCCGACGGCGAGCGGGTGGCGATCGGCGACCGGTTCTGGCTCGGCCACCGCTCCACCGTCCACATCGCCACCGATACGTATCCGGCCCTCGTGGGCGACCGCGTCACGGTGGGACGCAACGCCGTCGTCCATGCCTGCACCGTCGGCTCGGACGTGGTGATCGAGGACGAGGTCGTGATCCTGGACGGGGCGGTCGTGGAAGATGGCGTGCTCATCGAGGCCGGGGCCACGGTGTTTCCGCGCGCCCACCTCGCCACGGGCTTCGTCCATGGCGGCAGCCCGGCAAAGCCGTTGAGATCGATCACGGCGGTCGAGATCACGGAGAGGGCCGAGCGCCTGCGCGAAGCGTCCGGGGAGACGCCCAAGCCCGCGCCCGCCGACGAGCCGAACCTCGACGACAGCGTCTTCGTCGCCCGGACCGCGCGCCTGCGCGGCCGGATCGCGCTCGGCGCGGGAGCCAGCGTCTACTTCTCCTGCCTGCTCGAGGCCGAGGTCGGAGCGATCGTGGTCGGGGCGGATACCAACATCCAGGACAACAGCGTCCTGCGCAGCCGCGGCGAGGGCGTCGTCATCGGCCGCGAGACCACCATCGGCCACAACGTCCGGCTCGCCGATTGCCGCGTCGGCGCCCGCAGCCTCATCGGCATGGGCTGCGTCGTCGCCCCCGGGACCGTGATCGCAGACGACGTGCTGCTGGCGGCGGGCTCCGCCACCGATCCCGGCCAGTTGCTGGAAGGCGGCTACCTCTGGGGCGGCCGCCCCGCCGCCATCCTCGGCGCGCTCGATTCCGACAAGCGCACGATGATGCGACGCGTCGTCGAGGGCTACCGCCAGCACGGGCCGATCTATCGCGGGGCGCAGGAGACCGTGCTCTAGAGGGCCCTCAGGCCGCGACCCGCCCCTCCAGCGGGAACACCTTGGCGGGGTTCATCAGCCAGAGCGGGTCGAACACGTTCTTCACCCGCATCTGCTGCTCGAGATCGACCTGTTCGTACTGGAAGCGCATCAGCTCGCGCTTCTCGATGCCGACGCCGTGCTCGCCCGTGAGGCAGCCGCCGACCTCGACGCAGAGCTTCAGGATGGCGTCGCCCGCGGCCTCGGCCTTCTGCAGTTCCCCGGGCTTGTTGATGTCGAACAGGATCAGGGGGTGGAGGTTGCCGTCGCCGGCATGGAAGACGTTGGCGACGCGAAGGCCGTGACCGTCGCAGATCGCGCCGATGCGCTCCAGCACCAGCGGCAATTGCCCGGTCGGGATCGTGCCGTCCATGCAGATGTAATCCGAGATCCGGCCGGTGGCGCCGAAGGCGGATTTGCGGCCTTTCCAGATCGCCGCGCTCTCGGTCTCGCTCTGCGAGACCTTGAGGCTCGTCGGGTTGAACGCCTTGGCGATGTCGACGATGCGGGCGAGCATGTCCTCGCATTCCTGGTCCGAGCCCTCGACCTCGATGATCAGCATCGCCTCGGCGTCGCGCGGATAGCCGGCCTGGGCGAAATCCTCGGTGATCAGGATCGCCTCGCGGTCCATGTATTCCATCGCCACCGGGATGATCCCGGCCGCGATGATCGCCGCCGTGCAGGCGCCGGCATCCTCCACCGAGGAGAAGCCGAACAGGGCCGGACGGGCACCCTCGGCGGCCCGCAGGATGCGCACCGTCGCCTCGGTGACGATGCCGAGTTGCCCTTCGGAACCGCAGACGAGGCCGAGGAGGTCGTAGCCTGGGCTGTCGAGGTGGTCGCCGCCGATCTCGACCACGGTGCCGTCGTTCATCACCAGGGTGACGCCGAG
>FSSH01001405.1_pt1 | contig 36694 bp, 35 predicted proteins | sample 1166101 | NCBI WGS metagenome assembly FSSH01 (sample SAMEA32972668, study PRJEB13176) | freshwater metagenome | biome: Drinking water system; feature: Biomass in drinking water that filtered by 0.45 um membrane; material: drinking water | place: USA | collected 2012-12-20 | depth 0 m
CTCGTCCGCGGACGCTACCCAAATCCTCATTGTCAGGACCTTCCGGCGCCGCTTCGTCGTTTTGAACCTCAGGTAGGCTTTCCTCTTCGGCGATCGGCGTGATCGGCTCAAATTGCTCAACGGAAAACGTTTGCGCATGCGCTGACATGTTCGTGCTCCATGCCGGCTCTAGCGCCGACATGGAATGTAGTGAGGAGCGACCAAAGTCGCTTAGCTTGGCCGTAAGATTTCTGCTCCAAGGACTAAAATAATCGCTTTGGAGCCCTTCGGAGGCAGACTCGCCCNNGCCCTGTGTCGTGCCAAAATAGCGGGCGTTCCAGTCAAATGGGGACAGGTCCGCCACCGATAATTCTGAGCCAAAAGAACACGCGGTTTCTACCCTGTCGCCGCTAAGCTCACTTAACCTCACGTTGGTGGCAACGCGCAGATCTTGATCTCGCCGTCTTCTCGTCCTGAACACGATGGCTTCGATGAGCGAGAATGGGAATTAGGGTCTGTTGCGGCCTTCCGATCGTTCGATCTGAGATAGAGTTCGCGTCACGCGGTCGCCTTAACTCGCCATCCAATGTCGTCGGAGCAAGCGGCGGTCCATGGCTGATCTCAGTCACTGAGTTCACCGGTCCAGTTTTAGGCCCGTCATTTCTGTTTTCATCGGCAGGCGATCGGAGCAACGGGCAGATACGACAACTTGTCGTATTTGATAGCGGCATGACGGGCAACGGCCCTCGGCAGCCATCCAACGCTAGTAGTTTCGGCAGAAAAAAGCGAAAGTGACCAGTTGGGCTGTCGATTGAGCTGGTTTGGGGCTAGATACAAAACAGGGATGATAACTGTCATCGCCACCGGAACGTGAGCGGATGACGTACTCTGCCGCTGTGCTGTCGTAGGCTTCCTGGTGCGGACGACGTAGGTGTCTGCCCTAACAGTCAGATAGGCGTACGCTTCCGGTCGCCGTGCGGCAGCCGCATCTACCTCTGTGCGTCATCAGCAAGCTCTAAGTCCTGCCCTGCGCGTGTGCGTCAGTTCGCTCGTCAACACGAGCCGACTGCGAAAGTGCGCTTTGTAGATCTCGGCGAAGTGTCGGTAGTCGCGGCTGCGGCCTGAACTTCTGCAGGCTCGCACGAAGAAGGAAGCAGGTCCGCACCTCCGCGGGCATCTGGAGCTTCCCGCGCATGCCGACTTCACCCACACCATCGTCCGCTGCACCACGCGCTACCTCGCTCGCTATCCATCATGCTGGACAGGCTGACGTCTCAGCGCAGCCCGTCCGCGCCGTGTGCACCGAGACGCCGCTGCGCATCGTCCCCTTCGTTCCGGAAGCAGTTCTGCATCGGTATCACGCCTTCGTTGCTTCTGACGGTCGATTTACAAGCGCAAGTCGGCTCCTGGCTGCCCTTTGGAGACAGGATCAGGGTTTACCCTTGGGCACCTACATTCCCGAACCGCGTCGTGGCTCACGCCAGACCCAACCTTCGTCCCTCTTGCCGAAACTGACCCGCCTCGGCTCGCGGCTGTCTCCGGCCGCAGCACGGGCGGGGGCAACCTTCCTCAGCCCCGCCATTGCCAGCTACGCCCGCCAAGCGCTGCTGTTCCGCGAGGTCGGCAGTCTCTGGGAGGAAGGCCGGCTCTGGGGCAACCTTCTCAGCAGCCAAGCGATGACGCTTAATCTGCTGGCGCCGATGGCACTCGACCTCGACTTCGCGACCGCAGTCTGGCGCATCTTGCTGCCAAGCTTCGTCCACCAGGTCAGCGCCGTCCGGTTTGAAACTTCGCCGGGACGCCGGGGGCCAGAGTACTTTGGCGACGGCACCGCCTTCGACGTCCTTCTCGACGTCATCACGCCGGACGGAGAGCCGGCCTTCGTCACCATGGAGGTCAAGTACGTGGAGGGGATGACTGGCCTGGTGCCACCGCCGCGTCCCCGCTACAAAGAGACCGCTCGCGAGAGCAACCTCTTCATCGATCCTGAAGCCACGCTGCTGACCCAGCCTGGCTTCGAGCAGCTGCGTCGTGAGCACGTCATGATCCAGCTTATGGTCCGACAGGGCTTGGCCGCCCGCGCCCATTTCATCCTGCTTGGCCCCGCGCTGAACCGGCGGGTCCACGCCGTCGGCAAGCTCTACGCCGACCAGCTCCAGCCAATCGATCCTGATGCTGGCTCCGACAAAGTCGGTTTCAGCACGCTATCGTTAGAGGCGGTGGTCGCCGCGATGACAGCGGCGGGGGCGGGCGAGATCGCGACGGCCTTTTACTCTCGTTATCTCGACGCCAACCGTGTCGTACGTTGCGTCCTTGACACCCCGCTTCCGAGGCTTTCATCGTCAAGTCCCGCTCAGCGTGCGGGCTGCGCTTCAGCACCGACTGCCCCTACTGCTCTGACAGTGGCTTCCGCAAAGAGCACTCGAACGCGGCAACCGGACTGACGTGCTGCGTTCGGGACGTAGCCGACGCTTCGATCCAAGGCAGCACCGTCTTCTCTGTCCACTTCAGCCCGGCATGGGGCGTACCTTCGTGAACGCGTTGGGACGCCCGTACGCCGCCGTCAGTACCGTGGCGGGTTGGGCCAGGACCAACAGAACCATGGCCGTGGGTGACCGCCTGAGCGCCTTTGGGACCGCATCGACCACAATGGCGCCGGTCCGACGAGACCGGCGTTAAAACCAGCAGAGTGCCTTCGTCGCGGAGTACCTTAGGCATTTCATCAAAGTCGGTCACGTCGTGAGCAACGCTACGAGTTCTAACGCAGATTTTCGTCGCGACGCGCTGGCGAAGCTGGTCGAAACGGTCTTTATACGACCGCCCCCGTAGGGGATGGAATTCCCTCTCTCCCTCTCTACCCGCCTGCCTCTGCGGCTATCGATGTGCTGCGGCAGCCTCTTACTCGCTTGCCGCGCCGCGCTAGGCCGATCCGCTCCGAACCAGCGTCCTCCGACACTCTGTCTCTGGTGCCTGTTACACAGCCGGACTGCTTCCGGACGCCTCTGCTGTTGTAGTTTCACTGCACTCCGTCGATGCGTTCTCCGGATCTGCGGCCTGTCCGCTACGCCGGTAGGCTCGTCAGCCATCCGCCTGAACTTCTGCATCTCAGCCTGAATGCTGGCTTGGCCGTGCACGTCGCGCGGTCGCCAACGCCGAGGCCGTCATGCTCATTCTTCTTCGTCATCCCGAACACATCAGGGCCAGCCGCTGATGCCGCGCCCCGTGCTCATCACGGCGGCTCAGCGTGCGCAGCTGCTTGCCAACGGCGCCCGTACGGTCCGCGGTGAAGACATCGATCCCCATCCTATCGTCAAGCTGTTCACCCCGGACGCTCAGGCAACCTGGCTCCTGACTGAGATCGACCCGGAAGAGCCCGACCGCGCCTTCGGGCTTTGTGATCCCGGTCTCGGCGCGCCGGAGTTGGGCTACGTCAGCCTGGCTGAACTGGCCGAACTGCGCGGGCGCCTCGGACTACCCGTCGAACGTGATCGTCACTTCGTCGCCAACCGTCCCCTGTCAGCCTACGCCGCTGCCGCACAGGCGGTCGGGCGCATCATGTTCTGAGCGCAAGCATGAACCCGTGGCAGACCGCCGCTCAAGCATCTTCGTCATGATCGACGGGCGTCAACTCGGTCTGTTCTACAGGCTAACAGCTCTTCGCCGAACACGGCCCAACTCTCGGCTAGCCTCAGAGCGTGCGATTGCGTCAGCTTCGTCCTTCAGCCCTCCCCATCGGGGCCGTAACTCGCAGGCATTCCGATCATAAATTGCAAGAGCGCGGACGATTGTCTTGAGTCCTTCGTCGGCTGCTTACCAAGCGTAACGATGCGCCTGAGGTGGCGAGGAGCGCCGGACTATATGGCAAAGTCGCACATTCAGCGGGGCTAGTCTTAGCCAAGCTCGTAGCGACCGCGTTCTGCGCGCTTCTTCTCCGTCAGCTCCGGTGCTTATCATGCCCTTCGTCGGTTCCCTCCTCTGTCATCAAACTTCCGAACCCGATCCCATCGTGTTGATGCAGCGCACGCCGCTGGCCGAAGCACGCCGTCGAGGGGATCAGCTGGTCGGTACCCATAAAATTCACGAGGTTTGGAAGGCAGCCGGCGATCCTACCCGCTTCGCTGCCGTCACCGCTGGACCGCTGCCCGCAGCATCGGTGCTGGTGACTTCGGACAAGCCGTCGTGGCTCGCCGATCTGCCACCTCTTTCCGAATTCGCTGCGGCACAAATCCTCTACGACGAAGACAAGGCTCGCTTCCTCATCCTGATTGATTTGGATTTGCTCGTGCACGCTGACACCCTGCGCACCATTCCGAAGCTCTTCGCATTGCCTGCCAATTCCTACATTCTGCGCGTCGCGCCCGAGGTCATGGCGATACTGGTGCAGGATGAGGGGGCCGATCCGAAGCTAACCGACTTCCATCCGGACTGGGAGCATGGCCGCTACGCCTTCGTTCCCCGCTTGTGCTAACGGAGTTTACCAAACGGGCCAGCACTTGCAGGAGGTACACTTCGTAGTACTGCCTTTCGACATGAAGCGTCTGAATGACTTGGTAAGAATCCTTGCAGAACCAGTGGCAGGCCTCGTCCGCGAAGGTGCATGCTGGTTGGCGCGCTCGACTTTAACCGCTGCACCCAAGAACTCGGCCTCCGCCGATTGCGGCGGAGTCACGGTGCCGCCGCGGCGAGCCAGCTGTTCAAAACGTCGATGTGGATCGCGAAGTCGCGGCCTTCCTCGGGGCCGCCTTTGTGAATCACACCTGCCACGGCGCCATCGGCATCAAGAAGCGGGCCGCCAGACATTCCTTGCGTCAGCTTCTGGGTCACCTCAATCAGCCGAACCGCACTTTTGACCGTGATCGTGCTAACCACACCCGGCCTGACGTTGAGCGGGTCGCCCGGCGCCCATTTGGGATAGCCAACCGCTATCATCAGAGCGCCGGTGGCAATCGGCAGCGCTGCTTGATCCAGTTTATAATATTCGGTAGCTGGGATCTCATGGCTAAGGACGGCAAGATCCATGTCATCGTCGCTTTTCAAGACTATCGCCTTGAAACTGTTGGAGTGCTTCGAGGGATGGAAGATCTCGACCTCCTTTTTACCCGCCACGCAGTGCGCGGCGGTGATGAAACCAACGCCGTTCAGGAAGAAGCCAGTTCCCTGGCCATCGTCGTGCTCCACGACCCACACCGCTCGATCACGACGCTCAATCGGCGTCGGCAGGACCTCTATCTTGCAATCGGGGAAGCACCAGTTGAAACGAAGTGCAATACTGCGGACCACTGGGTCCGAAGAACCTTTAATGTAACTGATCCAGGCAATCTTGCCGAGGAGATGCGAAGCCAGGCTGGCACTTCCGCCGGACGCCTCATATTTCGCTTGTGCCCCAACCGTGCCGAGTGTCTCGACGGAGTGAAGGGCCGCGCGAATGTTGCGGATATATCGACGATCGACGTTCAGTAGCTCATTGACCTTGAGGCCGGTCACCATCCGACGAGAGTGCCGATCGGCGTAGTGCGCCTTGCTCGGATTGATCGTAAAGCCGTTGCCGGCGAAAAGTGCCACCAGGGATGGGACGAGTAGATTGGGAGCGAAGTGCCCGGCCAGTGGGAGTGGTCCTTCGAATAGCGCAGTCATCGGTCGGTGACTGGAGAAGGTAATGTCGTCAGCGTAGCGCGTGTAGATGCAGCGCGTTACCTTGGCGAAGTTGAGCAGTTCTCTATCTAATCGGAAGCAGATCATGTTGGAAAGCAAGGGGCTCGTAGGTGCGCCCTGTGGCAAGTGGCCATTAATGCAGCAAAGATACCCGATGGCAGCAGCTACACTGCTGCCAATCCCAAGTGCCTCCAGCATGCCGACGATCCGGTTCTCCGTGATTGTCGGAAAAAAGTCCTGGAGGTCGAGATTTAGTACGAAGCTTCGGCGAAGGTGCGACAGCGCGTTGGTTTTAACCGACCGCTGCAGGACAAACCCGTGCACCGGATTACGGACTGTATAGAGTGGATCGAGAAGTCGCAGGAGCTGTCGCTGAAGGTGTTTGAGGCGGTCATCAGGTGCACTGATAAGCCTGCCCTTGTCCTTATTCTTTGCAATCTCAAAAGATTGGTACATGCCTCCTCGGTGCCAGCGGATTTTGTTCAGCTCCTTGGCTGTCATGCCGAGATGGGTAAGAAGGGCCGCTTCGCTTGCAAATTCGGCGGGGACGGCAACGCGGATTGGTGGTCCGAACGGGTCGCGCGGCACGAGGTCTCCCTTCCAATCACGCCACGGTCACACAAGATTAGGGTGGCGCGCACGTTATCCCCAGACATTAGCTCTTACGCCGCAGTTGCACAGCGCGTATGCGAAGGGAGACCTCGTACACGGCGACTAGCAGGTTCCGCAGCGGCTCGCTACTTCTCAACTAGCTGGCAAGGGCGCCGAGCTTCGAGGTTTTTTAACCGTTCCGCTCCGACGGAAAGGGTATATCGTCTCCGTAGTATTGGCCGTGTTCTGCTGCTGCCGGCGATACTTTCCTAGCTGAAAATATTGCTTCGTCGGCGAAAACCTCGACGTTTGGGCTTGTTACGTTCCCCTACATAAAGAAACGGAACTGGTAGATTCCCTTGCCCATTTTGGGCATCCGTTTGATGACCTGCGCCAGCGTCTTGGCATAGCTCATGGTGACGGGAAGCGGGTCGTACAGGGCGTCGTTGTTCCAATTCATTTTGGACAGAGCCAGAACCGCTCGCGCGGTGTCATCCCAGGAGCCGTGGCCAGCATGCCGAACAAGGCGCAGCGGGCGAGGCGTGCCGCGACCGCCTTGAAAATAGGGGCCCCGTCCGAGCCCGTCGACGGCGCCGTGCATCCAGAGGAGCGCGTCTTTGCCGCTAAGTCCGAGTAGGGTACCGCGTTTGACGGGATATCCGTCCGCTTGTGCCCTTCTAGGATCATTGCCGTCCTGTTTCCAGCTCGCCGCCTGCCATCCTACGTCTTCAATGACCTGAATTAGGTCAACGTTTTCGCAATGCTTCAGCGCCTCGAAACACCCATCGATCTCGGCTTCCTTGAACTCGGTCGACTTGTGCACCATCACCCGCGTCGGCGACCGCCCGGCGTGCCTGCGGCGGTAAAGGTCGAGCGACCTGGTAATGACTCGGAACATTTCCGTATGTGAAAGAAAGGGGTTCTCGCGCTGTACGTCCATCTCGGCCGTGTCATAGGCGATGAACTCAAGCCCAGCGCCGTCGGCGTCGAATACTTGGCTGCAGCAGGTTACAAACCGCGGCTGATCGGACTCGACTGCGCGCAGCGCGTAGGAGATGCCGATATAGGCTGTGTCAGGCACGACGTGTGTTAATTTCCAAGGAACGCCGCCGGCCTTAGCGTATAGCGCGAGGCCGATCCGCCACATGACGCTGGCACGGCAGGGATAGGACAGCGCGCTCCCCTCGCGCACAATTTGGATCGGAAGCTGTCGGCTGGCGGTGAAAGCTTTGAGCTGATGGTGTAGGTCGAACTCGTGGGGCCCGTGGAATCCAGCCGCCCATCGTTCGGGTAGGTAAATGAAGAGGACGTCGAAGTCAGCACGGTTAGCATCCAGCAGCTGGATTGCGCGAACGACGCGCTCGGCGAGGAGCAGCTCCGGTGCTGCGCTGTCCTTAAGCTCGGCATCGAGACTCACCTCAAGCTCCCGTAGGCAGGGCTTCGCCGCCGGCGCGAGGTGAGTCTGGAAGACGCCGTTGAAGCTCGTCCATGCAGGCAGATAGTCCTTTCGCTCTCGTGGCTGCGCGGAACGGTTCAGTTCTTTGAGGAAGGCGAACAGCCGCCTGGACTCACCTGCGGGTGATAGAGTGGCGACGCGGATAGGCGATGGTGTGAAGGCAGTCGAGTATGGACCGAACCGCCCTAGACCGCGCAGCGGGTGGATGTCCGTATCGCTCGGTCGATCAGGATGGAACAGCAGCTGGGCCTCGGGCAAGCGGACATGCGGCTGGAGCGCTCCAATCATGGTTTTACCGAGTAGGAGAAAGCGGAGCGCTTATCGAGCGTGTACGCGGTGTCTATGCCGTCGCCGATACGGAGCGCTCGGATGTTCTCGCCAGCGAGCCGACGGGACCAATAGTCGATGAGCTTGTCCAACACCTGATTATAGCGGCGCACCGTTCGTTCGCGCGCGAAGTCGGACGTGATAGCTGTCGTCCCCTCGTTGGCACCGTCGAATATGATGCGCGGCTCGAACAGCAGCCAAACCCTATCGCTTGCCCAATCCAGGCGGAGGCTGACTCCCTCCCGCCAGGAGATGCTGCGATCCTTGGGGACGCCGCCACTGATCTGGCCGACGATATGGCGCAAGTCCTGCCACTCTTCGCTCGCCGGATTTTCCGGAGCGAGCAGGTCTCGGGAACCTCGCGGACGGACGTCCATCGCGCACGTCTGCGCGATCGCGGCGACTAGTGCCCGTCGGAGCAAGCCGCGCTCCTGCGAGTCGTACCGTAGCCGCCGATCCTCAAAGGTTAGAAGTCCAAAATCGGTGATTTTGAACGGCTCAAATGTTTTTCTGAACGCGTCGTCGCTGCCGAAACCGATGACGCCGGCCTGAGTGCGGGCGACGATCAGGCGAGCGTCGGCTGCCTCCACGATCCTCTGGACGTCCTTAGCATTACCGACATCGCACACGACCTTCCTGCAGTTAATCGGGTAGGTAACTGCCAGCGCGTTCATGCGCAGCACCGGGTAGCCCTTCGTGCCCGCGGGAGCAGGAGCGAATGAGAAGCGGCGCCGCTCCAGAGCCCCAGCACGCAGCTGGGCGGCATCAACTTTTGGCAGGAGTCTGAGCAGGTCGATCATGGTCTCGTCAAAGTTCTCGATGCGGACGATCCCGCATTCGACATTCGCAGCTGCCGCGCGATCCAACAGACGTGTCACACGCTCGAAGGGCGGATGCTCGCCTCGGTGCAGCCAAAAGAGGCCGCCCGGGAAGGCACCTGGCTCCGTTAACCCCGCCTCAAGCGCCTCCATGACTGAATCGTCGCGACCGCTATAACCAGCAACGACTAGCCCGAAGCGTCGGCACGCATCGATCATCTGCTGGCGGAATTTTGCGTCCTGGTGGCGGAGCTCCTCACTCGTGTTCTTTAAGCGCCTGGACCGGAAGTCGCCGTGGAGCTTCACCTCGATCGGCCATTGCTGCTCGGATATGAACTCACCGGCGAGAGCGGTGCCGTCTAGCGATGCCGAGTTAAGCGCGGCAGTCGTGCCGAAGGTGCGCGCGCAAGCGTCGGCGAGCAGATGGTCAAAGTTTGTCGTCCAGGCGATGTTGGTGTGCTTCGCCTGCATGAGAGCGGCCAAAGCCAGATGCCCCTGGGTCGGCTTCATGCCCCTGATCATGTGCTCGATATAGGTTCGCCGGTCCTGCTCCTGCGGGTAGGTTGCTTCGAAGAGCGCCGAATATTCGTCCGGAGCTCCGGGCTTCGGCAACGTCTCTGATTCCGCCACGAAGGCATTGAGCAATGCCTGAACCGCGAGATGGGAAAGATCCTCGACCGATTTCCGCGATGCCTTACGTTGTGTGATGTACAGTTCGCGCTTGAAGCGCCAAATCATGTCCCAAGCAGTCTGGATGCCGGCGGACGCCGAAACACCGGCGCCGAGCAACCACATGAGCCTCCCGTTGCGCATCGAGAAGCGCCGCGCGAAATCGTCCAAGGAGATTTCTGTCGTTACGCCTGGTTCGTCCATCTGCCGACACCATAAGGGTTGGTAGCGCATGGCTAAGGTGTCGAGACAAATGAACTGATCGGCCACTTCAAGCTGCAGGCAAGGGCTGCCGACACACAGGCAAATAGCAGCAGCCCCACCTCAGGCGCTTTGGCCGGGGGCTTGAGGCGTTGGAAGGTCAGCCAGTCGCAGGGTGAGGCCATTGTCGGTCCTCCTCGCGGCTGCCCGGCACCGGCGTGCAACAGCACGTGTAGCTTGAAGGAGGGGTCACAATTGCCCTGTGTTCGCTCAGAAGTCGCCGGACCCCAAACTGTCAAGATTGTTCACATAGATCAAAGCAATCGAAATTCTTGGAAGCCGACGTTCTGAGCTTCCGCAAAGGTTCATTTTCTCTCCTTGTCGATGCTGCCGTTGCGCGTCATGGTCCGGCTGGCTCAGCTTCCTTATAAGGTATTTGGTGAGCGCGGTAAGCTCGCACGCGCCCAGACGCCCCGAAAGCAGGGTGAGCCAAGGTCAGCACAATCGGGGGCCTTGGTGACCACTTGTGAGCGCCGGGGACCGCATTGGTGATTGGTTAGGGCGAAGGCACGTTCGAGAGGGTGACGCTCGCTTCATCACTGGTCGTATGCTGCATCCTCCGCACAGGCGTGCCGGGCGGTGACACCGCAACGCTGTAGGTTCTAGGCCAGATTGCAGCGCCCGATTGCTGCAGAAGCTGGCGACAATCGCCTACATACGCGGCCCCCGGAGGGAATGCTCTCTTCCTCTCTCCGTTGGATCCTACCGGGCATGCGGGGGTGTGCAGCCGATCGTGATCACGCCTGTCCTCCTGCTTCAGCGCTCCCGGTGCGGAGGTCCGTTGTGCGGAGCTGCTGCACGTGCGCACCGCTTCCCATCGCGCTCAGCCTGACGCGGCTTCGTCGCCACGCCTGCTCTCTGAAGTTCCTCGTGCTGCCGCGAATAGCCTGCGCCGCCACTCGTACGGTCGGCGAGGAGATCCGATGCAGCCTGCCGATCACGAACCACCTTCCCCTTCGCTCGCTTGGCGCATCTTCATCACGCCCGGCATCCTGATCCTCAAGTTCCAGTACTTCTTCCCCAAGGCCGGTAACGTCTTCGGCTCGGGTCGCCGGGTCGATCATCCCGGCATGCACATCCTCTACGCCGCCGGCTTCTGGCTCTTCGCTACGATCATCCTGGCCGAGTTCGTGTTCGGTGGCACGCCGCGCCACGCGGCCCCGCCCGCTGCTTCGTCACGCCCCATCACGACGCCCACGCGCTGACGTCGATCTGCGGCACAGCGGAACTGAGCCTTGCTGCCTCGGGCGAGAGTCGACTTCGGTCGCGCCGCGAAGCGCGCCGCCAGTCCATTAATCCTCACCTCACACAGCAAGGACAGCGCCATGGCAAATCCATCTGCCGACACCACAACAGCTTCGTCAGCGATCACACTCGACCGCGCCCGCGGCGCCTTGCTGGGCCTTGCGGTCGGCGACGCCCTCGGCGCGACGTTGGAGTTCGAGCCGCGCGACGCGCATCCGCACCACACCGAAATGCTCGGCGGTGGCCCCTACATTCTCGCGCCCGGCCAATGGACTGACGACACCGCGATGGCGCTGGCGCTCGCCGACAGCCTTCTCGCCGCCCGCGAACAAGGCGCTCCAGGTGACTTCAATCCGCGCGACCTTGCCGAACGCTTCGTCGCCTGGTGGCGCAAGGGCGAGTACTCCTGCACCGGCAGCTGCTTCGACATCGGCATGACAACCGCTGCGGCCCTCGCACGCTTCGAGCAAACCGGCGACCCCTACGCCGGTTCATCCAATCCTAGGGACGCCGGCAATGGATCCGTGATGCGCGTCGCTCCCGTCGCCCTCTTTGCCTTGGACGATGCCGAGGCCGCTGACCGGTCCGCCCGCGATCAAAGCCTTATCACCCACGCTGCGCCCCAGGCTGTCGAAGCCTGCGCCTTCTTCGTCCAACTCCTACGGGCAGCCATTCAAGGTCAGACGGACGTACTGCGCCCACGCGACTGGGCGGGCGATGCCGCCATTCGAGCCATTGCTACGGGCTCATGGCGCAGTAAGCCACGGTCAGAGATCCGCTCGACCGGCTTCGTTATCGACACGCTCGAAGCGGCCCTGTGGTCCATCGGCAGCACCGACAGCTTCGAGGATGCCCTGGTGCTGGCTGTCAATCTCGGCGGAGACGCTGACACGGTCGGCGCTGTCACTGGTCAGCTCGCCGGCGCGCTCTACGGCGCCTGTGCCATCCCCGAGCGCTGGCTCATGCCGCTAGCTTGGCGGGACAGGATCGCCGCAACGGCCGACCAGCTCCTGAGCGACAGATCATCGAGGCACGCCCTCGAAGGCGCCTCGCCAGGCTGCTGAGGCCCTCATTCTTCGGCCTATGACCGCCCCGCTATCCTTCCCTTCGTCGAGCTGACCATGTCTGAGCCTATCGGATCCTCCCACCCCGAGCCCAGCGTCGGGATCTTCTGGAGCGTCCGCGTTGGCAAAAGTCGTGTCCTCGTCACCGACGCCACCGTGCTCTCGCATGCCGAGGCTTACGGAGCAGCTCTCACCCATCCGCGCGGCCATTATGATGTTTGGGAAGCCTGGCACCGCCTCGGTCCTGCTGGACTCCTGCGGTATGGCCTTCCAGCTGAGATCGCTGACAGCGAGTACGAGGACCATCCGCGCGGGCGCATCGTCTATGGCACCCAAACCAAGACATCCATCCTTTACACGGATCAGCGCCTGCAAATCCCGGCCTTCCCCCAACGTATCATGACAGCTTTCAGCCTTCCAACCAAGAAAACTCTTGTACGGTCGGATAGCCATTATCGGAGTTGAAGGGGTCAAAACTCAATCGCTTAAGGCCGACAAACCGCTTTGGGAGGCTTTAAGATAGGCGGCTTTTGAGTGCACAATTTACAATGCAGCCGTCCATGTTGGAGGTGGAACGTCCGCTTCGGACCGAACGATCAAGGTCCGTTTGCCATGTTCTCGATTATGGGAAAAATCGTTTGCGCACGGCCGGAGTACCGATTCCGTCGTCGACCGTTGCGTCAGAACATCTCCAAAAATAATTCGCGCTCTTCGTGAACCGACTCCGTCACCGCAGCGACCAATGAAGGTCAGAGCCCAAATGACGGCTCGCGGACTTCAGGAGGCAGACATGTTCGGTTCACGTAAGCTCATCCCGCTTCTCGTCATCGTTGGCATGGGAGCCTTCGGGGCAACGGCTGCATCGGCACATGGCCACACTCATGGTGGTCACGGGCATGGCCATGGCGGCCATGGTCATGGTCACGGCCAATGGGGCAATGGTCATGGACACGGCCACTGGGGTCACGCGTCGGTCTATTACGGCGGTCACTGCCATATCCGGCACGGCTACAACCCTTACGGCGAATTCGTCGTCCGTAGGGTCTGCTACTGAAATCCGGTTGGCCATCTTGAGCCCTGACCAACCACCCGTGCCCTCGCTCAGGCACGGGCGCCCCGCGTTTAGTAACGCTCGCGATAATGGTGATGCCGGCGCTCGACGACACGGTCCGAGACATCGTCATGCCCGCCGTGGTGGCGGCGCGTGACGACGTGGTCATGACCGCCGTGACGGTATACGTCGACATGCTCGTGTTGGTGACGATGCCGGCGCGGACCGTCTTCGTAATACTGGGCCGAGGAGGCGGCGGGAATCAGGATAGCCGCTGTCGCGACCAGGGCTGCAAGGCGCGTCTTCATTGCTCGAACCTCTTAGGTTGCTCTGATACGAAGACTAGGTCAGCCCCGTTGAACGAAGCCTGAAGGCGGTGCGAAGCCATCGTTCAGGCGGTAGGTTGCTCGTCCGGGAACAGGGCCGCTCGTGCCGTAGGCGTCCTTTGGTAGCCGTCGCCCCGAGACCGGCCTCTCCCGTCCCCATGCACCCTCCTGATCCAGCCGCGCCGCAGGAGCACGTCGAGGCAACGCCCGTCGATGCGCGATCCCTCGATCCAGCCCTCGTCGGGTACCTTCATGAGGACAGCGCGATGCTTCTCTGAGAGGGGCCACGACGTGAGTGGTGGGACGGGGACCGGGACGTTGGGGAACTCAGCTAGGCTGGCCGGCCTATCAAGGGCCTGCAAGATTGCGTCGAGGCCGTCGGTCAGGGCCGCGGGACCCGGCTGCAGGATCAGCGGTGACTTGATCTCGACGATACGGCCCTGGGCCACCGCCGGGATGCGGTTCCAGCCCGCGCGTCCGGCGATGCGGGACGGCACGACCTTCTTCCCGCACCACGACGCGAGGATGACCTCCGGCGCCGCGGCAATCACGGCCTCCGGGGACACGATGCGGTCCTTAGCAGCGGCCTTCGCGGCAAGCTCCGGAAAGACGTCCTCGCCCCCAGCGACACGCACGAGTTCCGACACCCAGCCAATGCCAGAGATCAGGGGCTCGTCCCATTCCTCGAAGTACACCCTAGGCCGAAGCTCGCCCTTCGCCTGAGCCGCGACCTGCGCGAGGCGGGCCTCGTAGCCGCGCGCGAGCACCTCGGCCTTGGCTCCGGCGCCCACAAGCGCCCCGACGGTGCGGATCATGGCGAGGATGCCGGCGACGTCGCGATGGTTGAACGCGTGCACGGCGATGCCGGCCCGCACGAGATCGGCGACGATGACGGCCTGCAGGTCCGAGAAGGTCAGGACCAGGTCGGGGTCGAGGGCCAGGATCTTCGGCAGGTCGGCGCTCGTGAAGGCCGAGACCCTCGGTTTCTCGCGGCGGACCTGGGGCGGGCGAACGGCATACCCGGATACGCCGACGATGCGGTCCTGCTCCCCGAGCAGGTACAGGGTCTCGACGGTCTCTTCCGTCAGGCAGATGATCCGTTCGGGTGGGAAGCGACGCATGCTGGCGTAACGGAGCTGGAGGGGCGGCGCTCATTCGCCGGCGTAGCGGATCCGTCGGATATAGGCGGCCGGCACGAAAGGAGCTACCCGGGACAAGGCGGCATCGGTCTGCGCGCCCCTCGATAGGCGCCAAGCACCGAGACTTCGTAGCGGGGGAAATCCAGAGAATTTCATGGTCGCGTCATTGAAGGGGCTTTCTCCGTACGATTGCACCTGCGCGACAGCCGAGTCGCTCCACGCCGTCCGGGAGATCCCCGACGGCGTGGTGTTCATCCGCATGATGACTGCCGATCATTCGCAGACGCGCACACGGCGGACGTAGACACCGCCGAATTCGTCGGCCACGCGCCGGCTTTCGAGGTAGCAATCCCCTTCTGCAGCCGCGGCCGCACCTGCAGCCAGGACGCCAAGGGCCAGACCCCCGAGGACGATGCCGCCGTAGCCCACGCCGTGGGAATGGTTGCTCTTGAGGTACATCGGCTTTGCCGAGGCCCCACCGGAAAGGCCGGTGAACAGGACCAGTGTACCGAGGGCAGTGGCGATGATTGTCTTACGGGTCATGGCGGGTTCCTCCGAGTTGCGGGCCGTCTCTTCACGCCCCTGACACCCGTTGGTCGCGCGAGTGCGGAGAACGGTTCACGATCTCCGCAACTTCTTTGGTCCGTCCTTCCAGAACACCGCCAGCTGGTCGGCATGGCTGAAGGCGGAAAGCTTTCACATGGTTGTCATCGAGTTAAGTCACGCAGGTTCTCGGGATCGTGCCGAGGTCGGCTGCAGTCGTTTCGCGCCCTGACCTGCACTTCCTACAGGCTCGAAGATGTCCGCTGGCCGAGACCGGCGGTCACTCCATCTCACCGCCGACCCATCGGCGCCCACAATAGAGAGAGCGAGAACCATGGCGTCGACTGCCAGCCCCATCAAGAACGTGATCGTGATGATCGCCGACGGCGCCGGCTACAACACGCTGGAGGCCACGCGGCTCTATCTGCAGGGCTTGGCCGAGGGCGATGCGCGCGCCGGCGCGGCCGGACGGACCCTCGTGGCCGACGGGCCTGGCTTCGTCGCAACGGCCCAGTCCGTGTTCCCGCTCGATACCCGCACGACCCCGATCCCGGGCGAGACCGGGACCGCCCAAAACCCGAACACGGTCTACGACCCGGCCAGGAACTACGATTTCCGGCCCGTCGCCGGCTCGGACACCGTCGCCAATGGCGGCTTCCAGGTCACCTATCCGCGTGGTTTCGAGGGCTACGAATTCCACCGGCAGACCTATCCGGATTCGGGTAACACGGCCTCTTCCATCGCCACCGGCGAGAAAACCTACAACAACGCCATCGACGTGGACGGGGCAGGCGAGCCGCTCTTCTCGATTGCCGAGCAGTTCCACCAGCTCGGCCGGGCGACCGGTGTCGTCTCCACGGTGCAATTCAGCGATGCGACCCCGGCGGCGACGGGCGGCGCCCACAACATCGCCCGCTCCAACGCTGCCCAGATCGCGCAGGAGATGTTCGCCTCCGGTACCCTCGACGTCATCGCCGGGACCGGCAACCCGGACTACAACGACAACGGCCGTCTGCGCACGAGCGCGGACTACACCTGGGTCGGGGCTGATCTCTGGAATTCGCTCAAGGCCGATACCTTCCGCTCCCTGGACGGTCAGAGCTGGAACCTGCTCCAGGACCGTGCCGCGATCCAAGCCGCGGGCAGCGGTGCGCCGACCACCGAACGCCTGGCGATGATCACCCAGGCCTTCACATCGAGCAACTTCAACCGCGACGGTGCGGCAGCCCCGAACACGACGGAAATACCGTTCAGCGTGCCGCGTCTGGCGACCTCCCCGACGCTCTCCGAGCTATCGCTCGCCGCGCTCAACCGGCTCAACGTCGACCCCGACGGCCTCTACCTCTCGATTGAGGGCGGCGCCGTCGACCGCGCGATGCATGCCAACAACCGCGGCCGGATGATCGAGGAGTACATCGAGTTCAACAACTCGGTCCGCACGGTCGTCGACTGGATCAACTCGCCGACGAGCCGCGCCACCTTCGAGGACACGCTGCTCATCGTCACCGCCGACCACGACCACCTGTTCTTCGGACCCGAGGGCGCAACGATCCCGTATCAGCCGGTCCAGCCGGACCGGAACGGAGACGGTGTTCCCGAGGGACTTTTCTTTAGCGGCAACCACTCGAACCAGGTCATCCCGCTCTACGCCATGGGCGCCGGCGCTTCGCTGATCCCCTCGCTTGCCGACCAGGTCGACGCCTTCACAAACGCGCAGGGCCAGCGGATCGGGTCGGGTCGTAACTTCACCGACCAGGCCGAGCTCGGCGACTTCCTCCAGGCGCAAGTCCGCCTCAACGCGACGGCGGTCGATGCCGGAAACAACTCCCTGCTTGGCAGCGATGCCGGGGAGGCGCTGAATGGGCTTGCCGGCAACGACTTCATCGACGGCCGCGGCGGCAACGACACCCTCATCGGTGAGGCGGGCAACGACGTCCTCTCCGGCGGCGCCGGCGATGATGCCGTGCTGGGCGGCGCCGGCAACGACACCGCCTTCTTCAACGTCTCGACGGATGGCGCGGATCGCACCGACCTCGGCGAGGGAACCGACATTGTCAACGTCTCGGCCGCCGCGGCTGGTCAGGTACGTCTGACCTTCACGTCGGCGCAGGTCGGGAACGGCTCGACCGTCGACACCAACACCATGGCGAACCAGGATGGCGGCCTCGCCATCCGGCTGCAGGCAGAGGCCGCGGCCGACGCACTGACTGGCCCGGTCAGCCGTTTCGACGACGAGGGCATCAGTTTCGTCGCCTCGACGAATGGCGTCACCTTCGACGTGCGCGATCTCGTGAGCGGCGCGGCACGCGGGGACCAATTCCAGGTCGTCACGCTCGGGACCACGGGCAACGATACCTTCACGGTGCCCGCCGCTACCGCGGCCCAGCCGCAGCGCTCCACCTACTTCAACGCCGGCATGGGCAACGACACCGTCACCGGCGGATCGGCCAACGACTTTCTCGTCGGTGGGGCTGGCAACGACACGCTCAGTGGCGGCGCGGGCAACGACAGCTTCATCGCCGGGGCGGGCAACGACATCGTCGTCGGCGGGACCGGCGCCGACACGGCGATCTTCAACTTCGCGCTGTCGGCGGCGACCGCTGGCGTTGCCGCCAATGGTGGCATCGTCATCAACGGTCCGGAAGGCAGCGACACCCTCACGGGCATCGAGCAGTTCCAGTTCACGGACCGCACGATCAACAACGCCGACGGCGCGCCGCTGGTCGACGACCTGTACTACCTGATCCGCAACCCGGACGTGGCCGCCTCGGGCCGGGATGCCGATGCCCATTATGCCGAGTTCGGCTTCCGCGAGGGCCGCGATCCCAACGCCTTCTTCTCGACGACGGGCTACCTTGCCGCCAACCCGGACGTCCGCGCCGCCGGCCTCAACCCGCTCACCCACTATGACACGAACGGCTTTCGCGAAGGCCGTGATCCAGGTGCCGCCTTCGACACGCAGTTCTACCTCTCGCGCAACGCCGACATTCGTGCCGCCGGGACCGATCCGCTCGCCCATTACCTTGAATTCGGACAATCGGAGGGGCGGGCGACCAACGCGGCCATCGGCCGAGCGGGCAACATCTCGAACGGCTTCGACGCCGAGTTCTACCTCTTGAGCAATGGCGACGTGGCTCGCGCGTCCATCACCGCGGGCGGCGATGCCTTTGCCTTCGCGCGGCAGCACTTCAATAACTCCGGCGCTCGCGAGGGCCGTGACGCCAACGCGGTGTTCGACACCGACGGCTACCTCGCCGCCTACGGTGACGTGCGTGCGTCAGGCATCAACCCGCTGACGCACTACACGCAGTTCGGCTTCAAGGAGGGTCGCGACCCAAGCGTCAGCTTCGATAGCTCAGCCTATCTCGCCGCTTACAGCGACGTGCGGGCTGCCGGGATCGATCCGATGCAGCACTACCTGCAAAATGGCATCTACGAAGGCCGCTCCGCGTTCGCGGACACCACCTTCGGCGCCGGTACCATTGGCTGAGGCCAAGTCGGTTCATGACGTACGGCCCCGATATCGCCTGGGCCGTACGTCTCAGAACGACATACTGTAGGCGACCTCGACGGACCGGGGCCGCCCCAGCAGCCACATCGTTGAACTGCCGGTGATCGCGTAGACCTCGTCGAGCAGGTTGTAGACCCGTACGCTGAAGCGGGAGGTCGGGGTGGCTTGATAGTCGAGCCCGCCGTTGACGACGGTGTAGCTCGGGCGCTTGGCGGTGTTGGCGAAATCGCCGAACGTCTCGCCGACAATCTGCACCCCGCCCCGGGCCTCCCACCGTGGCGCGAACGCCCAGGTCAGCCACAAGTTGGCGACCTGCTCGGGCACGTTCTGAGGCTGGTTCCCGGCGAAGTTGACTGCCACCCCGCCCACCGATTGCTGGAAGTCGTCGTACTGGGCATGCAACAGGGCGAGGTTCGCCTCGGCACGCCAGTTCTCCCACAAGCCGAGCGACAGGAACGCCTCGACGCCGTGTGATGATTGGCTGCCGACCTGTACGGCCACGGTGGGCCGATTGGGGCCCACCGTCAGCAAGTTGTCCTTCTTGATCCGGTAGCCGGCGAGCGTGAACTCGCCGCGTCCCTCCCAGAACGATTGCTTGAAGCCGACCTCGACCTGCTCGCCGGTGGAGAGCTGGAAGTCCTTATGGGTTAGCGACAGGGTGATGAGGCTGCCGACTGGATCAACGGCCGTCGCATACTGAGCGTAGAGCGCCGTGCCTAGCGTTGGGGTGTAGACGGCGCCGAAGCGGTAGCTCACCGCGCTGAGGTCCTTCGTGAAGCACGCCGGCAATCAGCGACAGCTGGTCGGACAGGATCAGGCGGTCCTCGGCGAAGACCGCATACTGGTCCGTGCTGGTGCGGTGGCCGGGGCTGATGCCGTTCACCCGCAGGAACTGACCGGGATCGAATGCAAAGGGGTCGACGCTGCTGGTGCCGCCGTAGGGCGAGTTGTTGGTGTGCAGGAAGTCGATGTGGTTGACGTCGAAGCCCGCCACGAACTCGTTCCTGATCCCGAACACGCTGCCGCGGAACGTGGCGTCGAAGCGGTTCCCGATCTGCTCCTGGTCGTGGAAGATCTCGATGTAGTCGCTGCGATTGATCCGGCCTGTGCCCGGGACGAACCGGTAGCTCTCGACGTCGCGGTAGCGCCGGGCCGAGGTCAGGCGGTAGGCCGTGTTGCGGATCGTGATGTCTGCGCTGGGATTCCACTCGGCCTTAAGTTGAGTCCAGTTATCCTTGAAGATGATCCGGCTGTCGTCGACGTTGTAGTTGCGGAAGCGGGTGCCCGGGACGATGCGTCCGTTGACCAGCGGCGTCCCGAAGTAGCGCATCGGCTCCTGGTAGCCGTAGTCGTTCGACAAGGTGAAGGCGAGGTCAGGCGTCGCTTGGTAGAGGAGCGAGCCGGAGATCGCGAGATTGCGGAAGTCGCCGTTCTCCCGCAGCCAGCCCTCAGCGACATTTCCGCTGATGTTGAAGCGATAGGCAAGCTGGTCACCGATGGCGCCGCCGCTATCGAGGGCAAGGCGCTTGATCCCGTCCGAGCCGATGGCCGCACGCGCCTCGTTGATGGACACGAAGGTCGGCTTCTTGGGCACCACGTTGATGATGCCGCCGATGGCACCCTCTCCGAACAAGACGGAGGCTGGGCCGCGCAGCACCTCGATGCGATCGACGTTCCAGGTGTCGAACGGATAGGTGACTGTGCCGGCACCAACGTAGAGCCGAGTGCCGTCGTAGAGCTGCATGACCGAGTTCACCCCCGCGAAGCCGCGCGAAGTGTAGGATCCACCGCCATTGCCGGGAGCGCCGATGGTCGTGATGCCGGTGGCGTTCTGGGTCACCGCGTCCGTGACGTTGTTCTGGCCGCGCTCGCGGATCTTCTGGCCCGGGATGATCTCGATGCTGGCGGGCGTCTCCAGCGGCGTGAGGTCGAGGCGGCTGCCGCTGCGGCTCGGCCTGGCGAGGTTGAGGCCGACCGGCGACGCTGTGAAGGGCCCGTTACCAGCGCCGGTGCCGGACACCGAGAGCGTATCGAGGGTTACGGCTCCAGCTTGCGCCGAACGCGGGAGCGCGTCTTCCTGAGCCATCGCCCGTGAAATGCCGGGGACGGCGAGGCCGGCGGACAGTGCGAGGGCGAACGCATGGCGAAGCGACGGCTTCGAGCCGGTCGCATGGATGGCAGTGAACGGCATCGTGAGACCTCGGGCGACGGCTGTGGCACGTCACCGCGAACGAAGCCGGTCCCCGCGCGAGCAGGTTCCGACACCCCATCAGGACACCCCGCCCGATGCGTTCCGCGTGTGACCACGGCTACGGCAGGTCTCCTGGCTCGCGGGTCACCGCCCTCTCATCGTCTTCCCAGATGCCAGGGCATCCAGTGACGTGTTGATGAAGGGCTCGCCGCTTACAGTTGCCGGGGCAGCCGCGGCATCGGGCCATGAGCCCTCACCGCGTTCCCTTTTGATCCTCGTGAGAGGAACCGTCTCAGCGATGCTTGCGGAAATGGCGTTGGCCGTCAAGGATGTCACACCCCCGTGAAGGGAACGGATGTCGAAGCGAATGAGACACACCTTGGCGATCAAGGATGCAGCGCTAAGCGATACAACTAAAATTGGTGAATGACGGTCGCCGCATAGACAGGACTGGAGCACCTTTCCATGCCTGGGGTTGTCCCAGGTCGGCTGCATGACGTGCCTTGTGTCCAATCAGATTACCCCACGCCTGAACGGCGACCTCTATATCGTGGTGACGCTGGTCGGAGGTCGGACGCACTACCAGGAAGGACTGCCAACCCGTGCCAGGGTGGAAAGCACCGTGGATATCCTGCGCGATCTCATGACGGCCTGCGGAGCTTCGCTCGTTGACGAACCGGCGATCCGCGCCGTGACCGAGTCACAGCGTGTGACGCAGGGCGCTCAAGGCACGCGCGGGATGAAATGCCAGCGCGTTGCCCAGGAGGCGGGTTGCGTGCGTGGGCTGCCGTTCGAGGCACTCGCATAGGAGGAGCTAAATCGACGAAGCTTAAGGAGCCGAAGTTTGGTCTGGGCCTTCAACCTATTGCAGCGGATCGTTCGTTAGGGCCAAATTGGACCTGCTCCTGGAGGAACCGGAAGCCCAGGACGAAGGGCCGCCCGTGCAAGCCGGGAAAGCCTTGGATGAACGATCGGCAGGAGCGCTTCCTCGTGAGACGTCCGATCAATCTGAGGAATTCGTCACGAGGCCGGGGCGGAGGGCGAGAGCGCAGCCTCAGCCGGTACCGCCCCGGCTCGGATGGTTGATCCGGTGCCCATTGCAGGGTGAACGGGGCGGTTTTCCAGAAGGAGAGCACGTGTACGCGGACCTCTAGGGCCAGAGCGTTTGGCTCGGAATTCCGTGCCTATCTTCGCTTTTTGATCATGCTCCACGGAGGTTCGCCTACGCTTCATCCGCCACGGTCCTGCAGAAACGCCCTGCAATCACTCCTTGGCTTTGGTTAGAGCTTTCTCGAAGTCTGCCCGGCGTTCATCCATTAGTGTGATGAAGCTGCGGATCGTGCTGGCCGCACTCGTCGCGCACCAATGTCTCAAGCGCTGAGCTTCCTCGGTCGGCGAGCCACCTTTATGCTGTCTAACCTGTATGAGGGCTTCTTGCCTGGCGATGCCGGCAGCCCGCCGAAGCACGATGTTCAGCCTTTCGCCGTCCAGATTTTCGCTGACTCTCATTTTCACGTATTGCGCATATACTTCGATTGGCCCTGCTTTCCCGGTCGTCTTACCTGCGAAGCTCGCATCCTGCCCAAGGCAGACATTGCTCAGTGTTAGCGCAAGATTGGCGGGAGCGAGGATTTGCACCAAAGGCTCGGTGTTGCTCGCCTGTGCCACTGTCGAGCCCGTCAAGACGATCCATGTGCAGATTTTCAAGAAAGACTGACGTCGCCCAAGACGATGTTTCATCGATTCGGCTTTCATATGCCGACATGCGGTGAACACATCGCGCGCGCTTCCGTGTCGATCGCATTCCACGATGGGTTCAACGCCGCTCATCGCGCTCGATAGGCCAAGTCCACTCATCACCTCGGGAGCCTTGAGCGATGGGTCGGTTTGGACGGTTGCCGCTAGGTGATGGCCGGATCCAGACGCAAGAGATCATGTTTTTAGACAATGATTGGGCGACTGCCTTAAACCAACTTTTATAGATTGCGCACTACATGATTGAGGTATTGTCAAAGGACGCCGGAGTAGCCAGCAGAACGAGGCCGGTTAGGCCAGATNNTGCATCCCAACCGGCATTGCAACGGGGCATTGATTTTTACTTGGCAGATGGTGCCGCTTGTCTCGGGATCGCAGAGATCCTGTCGAACCGAGCCTTGGTTGATTTTTATGGATCTGTTTCCGCGGTTGGGTCGTTTCGCATCGTACAGACACCCCAAGGAGATGACCCATGAAGTTTTCACTCCCGATCCTGGTCGCGGTGTCCTCGCTGATCCTGTCGCCGGTGGCGGCTTTCGCCCAACACGTGGATGTTGGCCCCGGTGGCGTTTCCGTTCATGGCGACAGGCATGGAGGCGGCCATCGCGAGCGCAGCGAGCATCACCACGTCGAGAAGAAGGTTGACCACCATGACAGCCATCATGGCGACCGGCACGAGACCGTGGTGGTGAAGGAGCGTCATGGCAGGGACCGCCACTAGCCTGACGACGAGGCGTTGACGCAATAGATGCGGGGCCGTTCCTTCGAATGGCCCCGCTCTCATTTCCGGTCTGGCCCGTCATTGCCATCGGCCACGGCGACGGGGGCTGGACCGTCAATAATGGTGATGATGCCGGCGGTGGTGATGGTGGCCCCCGTAGAAATGCCGGGGCCGATAGTGGTGATGGTGTCCATAGCCATGGTGGCGCGGCCTGAAATGATGCCCGCCATGGTGGTGATGGTGTCGTCGGTAGTGGTGGTGGTGCTGCGCCTGCTCGACGAGGTCGCCCCTGACCTGGGCCACGATGCTCGAAGCAGGCCCGACGGCAGCGGCTTGCGCCGTGTTGATCGACGAAGCGGTTTGCAGAAGCGAAGCCAGCACGAGCGCTGCAACGAGGACAAGAAATCGACGTGTCATCCAACCCTCCCGAATGACTAAGGACCTTTCCGAAACCGGACCTTAGAGCGGCATTCCATCAGGACCCTGCGATTTGTCCAGGGATATCCCGACGCTCGGCGATGGTGGTCCCTGACGCAACGGCGCACAAGATCTCCATTCGGCGGTCCTTCGCCGGCGGGAACCGAGGCCGTAGGTGGGAGAGACCATGGACGCCGCGGGCCAACATGTCTTGATCGTCGAGGATGACGATGGAATTCGTACGCTGATCTCGAAGCTGCTGCGGGAAAACGGGTTCCGGGTCACGGGATGCCGGAACGGCCATGAGATGCGCGCCATGGTCGGCGACGTGGATTACGACCTCGTCATCCTCGACGTCATGCTGCCCGGCGGTTCCGGCCTCGACCTGTGTCGGACGCTTCGCGAGAAAAGCGCGGTGCCCATCATCATGGTCACGGCCCGCACGGAGGAGGTCGACCGGGTGGTCGGCTTGGAGATCGGCGCGGACGATTACATCACGAAGCCGTTCGGACGCGCCGAGTTGCTGGCGAGGATCAGGGCCGTCCTCAGGCGGAGCACGCTGAAGGTCGACCGCTCCGAAACGAAATCCGATGTCCTGAGGTTCTCCGGCTGGGAGCTTCGCACGGCCAGCCGCGAGCTCATCGATCCGACGGGCGCGGCAGTGGACCTGTCCGGCGCGGAGTACGATCTCCTCCTGACGTTCCTCGACCACCCGGGCCGGATCCTGTCACGCGACCAGATCCTGGAAATGTCCCGCGGACGCCTGCCCGGAGCCGCGGACCGGAGCGTCGACGTCCTGATCAGCCGCCTTCGCCGCAAGATCGAGCACTCGGACACCGAACAGGGGATGATCAAGACGGTTCGGGGGGCCGGTTATATCTTCGTCGGAAAGATCGGGTCGTGACACGCCGGCTGAGGCGCGTGCTCGGGACCATCGAGGGGATGACCTCACTGATCCTGCTCGTCACCATCGTCCTCGTTCAGGTCAGCGCGTTGGCCATCTATCGAGGCTCGGCCATCGCGGCCGACGACGACGCCTTCGCCGCCAGAACGGCGGCACAGCTCGTGCTGGCTCGCGACGCCCTGATGCGGCGGCCGAATGCAGAGCGCGAAGGCGAGGCCCGCGCGCTGTCCAAGCCCCACTTCGAGATCGGGTGGTCGGAGGCTCCTTCCCTTCAGTCCCAGGGTGCCGCAGGCCAGCTGCTGTGGACATGGGTCAGACGCCTGGTGGCCTTCGATGCGTCGCTGGCGCAGACCGAGCTGCGGTTGAGCCTGTTCCGGCACGACGCGGACGGGATCACGGATCTGCATGGCGAGATGCGCCTCCCGGATGGTTCCTTCCTGACCTTCCAGTCGGCCCATACGCCCGACCTCGTGCGGGTCGGGTACTGGGCGATGCTCTCCACCTTGATGGCGCTTGCGGTGGGCGTCGCCTCGATCCTGGTCGTGCACCGGATCGCGTCGCCCCTTCGCAACCTAGCGAAGGCAACGGACCGGATCGGCCGTGGGGTTCCGGTCACCGTCGCGGAGTCGGGTCCCGATGAGACGAGACGGATCGGGGCCGCCTTGAACGCCATGCAGAACCGCGTGCAGCGTGTCCTGACCGAGAGGACCCAGGCCCTGGGCGCCGTCTCGCACGACCTGCGAACCCCCATCACCCGGATGCGGCTTCGAACCGAGGCGTTGGCCGACCCGGACGACCGGCAGGCCATGACGCAGGATCTGGCCGAGATGGAAGCCATGGTGGCGTCCACGCTGTCCTACCTCCGCGACGAGGTCGATCCGGAACGGCCAAGGCTCGTCGACATCGTCGCGTTGGTGCTGACCCTGACCGATGCCGCGGTCGACGCGGGGCACGAGGTCGAGTTCGAAGGACCACGCCGGGCGCAGATCCTCGCCCGCCCCGTGGCCGTGAAGCGTGCGATCTCGAACCTCCTCGACAACGCGGTCAAGTACGGTGGCGGGTGCAGGGTGCGCCTGCATGAGGATGACGGGACCATCGTCATTGAGATCAGCGACCGCGGTCCCGGCATCCCGCCCGATGCGCTTGAACGGGTCTTCGGTGCCTTCGAGCGCCTGGACGTCTCGCGCAACCGAGGCAGCGGGGGAGTGGGTCTGGGGCTCACGATCGCTAGGAAGCTCGTTGAGACGGAAGGCGGAAGCATCGTGCTGCTCAATGGGCCCGAGGGCGGACTGGTCGCCCGGACGACGTTGCCTCGACCGTCCCAGGACGGGTCTATGCCGGAACGGACATCGGAGAGCCCCACCGTACCTTGCGCTCGTCGGGGCACGGTATGACGATGGATCGCAAGGAGTCCCCGCGCTGTCCCTGAAACACTTTGATACAAGGCCGATACGCGGCGGGCATCCAGCTCGGCCACATTCATGACGAGGCGCACGAGGTCGGGCGCCACGACATGGAGAACGAGATGAGACATTCCCTGACGGTCGCCGCCATGATCCTTCTTGGTTCGGTCGCCTCGGCATCCGCCGTCGACGGGCATGGCAATGCGGACAGGCCCGAGCTCCGGGTCCCCAACACCGGCAGCGTCTCGGGCGGTCCGGCCCATCGGGACGATCCGCGCGTGAGCGAGGCCCGCGAGGTCGGCAAGGACGGGAAGCCCGTCCACTCCGCCAATGATGGCCACGCCCATGGTCATTCCCAAGACAAGAAGTAAAGGGGGCGGGAACCCTGCGCAGCGGTGAATCTGCGCCGATGCGGAAGCTTCCCCTCCCAGTCGTGTTTGAGCTGCTGGCTGTCGGCATTGGTTACGCCCTGGCGGCGAATGGCCGTTTGTCCCTCGCTCAAAGCCTTCGCGGTACGATTGTGCCCCCTCTCGTGCCGTGAACCGCCCGCCCCGTACCCTAAGCCGGGGCGGGCAACCCCTTCTTCCCAGTCGTCGCAGTGGTGTTGCCAGGGCTGTCGGAAGAAGCGGCGATACGACCCTTAACCGCCGCGACGGCCATGATGGTGGCCTACGACGACGTCCTTATGGTCGCCGTGATCGTAGCGCTCCACGCGGTTATGCCTGAGCGGGTGGTGTCCGGCTTCATACCTGTCGTGAACCGACGTGACAGGTCCGGCGACATAAGGTTGGATGCCTGCGCTTCGAACTCAGGCGTCAGCTCCGATTCGACGACAAGACTTGCACGGGAGACTGCCAGGATGACACGCATGCCATCGACCCATCGAATGTTTCGCACGACCCTCGCGGCGGTCGCCTTGCTTTCGACGTCCGCCATCGCCCATGCGCAGGGCCATTCCCACGCGGCGGCGAACGGCGGCCAGATCAAGGACATTGGTCCCTACGAGGCCGAGCTCGTCGTGAAGGGCTCGGACCTGATGCTGTACATCGTGGACGGACAGGAGAAGAAGGTCGACACCGCGAAGTTCTCCGCGAGCGCCGTGGTGCTGGCCAAGGGCAACGAGCAGAAGACCGTCGAATTGACGCCTTCCGGGGACAACCGTCTTTCTGGTAAGATGAACTTCACCGTCGACGGCAAGGTTCGTGCGACGGTGACGCTGAAGTCGCCTTCCGGGGAAGCCGGCAAGGGACGCTACAGCGTCGACGCCGCCAAGTAGACGGATGGTCGTTGGACAATGAGAGACGCGTCAGCCAACAAGCCAGGCAAGGGTGCCCGCCTCGCGGCTGGCGCTCGCCGGCTGCTGGCTGCCCGGCTTCTCGCCTTCCTGGCGATCCTTTTCCTGGCAGTGCCGGTATCCGAGGTGTCGGCGGGTCATTCGGCCATGCACGGACCGGCGGTCCACCACTCCATCGAGGCCGCCTCGCCCGAGGCTCCATCCTCGCCCGACGAGGGTGTCGCGCATCACTGCGCACAATGCGCCTGTCATCAGATGCTGGCCGTCCAACTGCGTTCGTCGCCCGACACGAACCAGGTCTCGGTGATCCACTTCCCGAGGCTCGCACGCGCGACGTCCGAGCGCGCAACGACCCCGCCCCACAAGCCACCACGCGCCTGAGCCGCGGCCGGCGGCCCCTGTGCCGCCACGCCGCCCGTGGGTCCCTGCAGGGGTCCATGCGGCATGTCTTGTGATGCACGCCGGCGATCGCCGTGCGGCACGTCCCGGTCGAGGCCCCTCGCGGCCGTATGGGAACAGTCCGATGTCTCGTTTCTTCGTGATCCCGGCCACCCTCGGGGTGGGACTGGCGCTCGGCGCATTCGTGCCCGAGGTGCCGCAGACGATCAGGTCCTGGGCGGCCTCCGCCGGAATCATGGCTTTGGCGGCCGGTCCTGCCGAGGCCGAAAAACCTGCCGAGAAGGCGGGTGGCCACGCGGGTCACGCACATGCCCCAGCCAAGAAGTCGTCCGGGCACGGCGGGCACGCCCATGGTCCGGGAGAGAAGGAGGAGGCTCCCGAGGGCGCCGTCCTGATGACGCCCGAGCAGATTGCGAACGCGAAGATCGAGGTCGCGGCCGTCGACAAGGGCATCCTGTCGCGCAAGCTGACCGTCCCCGGCGTGGTCACGCCGGACGCCGACCGAGTGGCGCGTGTCGCGGCCCGCGTTATCGGGACCGTCGCCGAGCTCCATAAACGCCTCGGCGACACGGTCACGAAAGGCGAGGTCGTCGCGGTCCTCGACAGCCGCGAGGTGGCGGAAGCCAAGAACGAGTTCATCGCGGCCTTCGTCGGCAAGGAACTGCAGGAGAACCTGTTCGAACGCGACCACGCGCTCAGGGACAAGGGCATTTCCGCCGAGCAGGTGTTTCTGCGGGCCCGCACCACGCTGATCGAGGCACGTCTCAAGGTGGATCTGGCCCGCCAGAAGCTCTCCGCCCTCGGGGTGCCCGACAAGGAGGTGGCGTCCCTCTCCGCGCCGCCCGCGCCGGCGCCCACGACGAAGGTGTCGTCGGGGCACGAGGATCACCTCCTGGGTCTCGACCGCGCACCAAAGCTCGGATTGCAGCGCTACGAGATACGGGCCCCGATCGGCGGCCAGGTTGTCGAGAGGCAGGTCGACCTCGGCGCGCCCGTGAACGGCGAGGGACAGATCAAGGAGATCTACACCATCGCCGACCTGTCCCAGGTCTGGGTCGAGCTCGCGGTGCCGACGTCGGACCTCGGAGCGATCCGACAGGGGCTGCCCGTGACCCTCACCGCGAGCAACGGGGGACCGACGACCCAGGGCAAGATCGTGTTCGTGAGCCCGATGCTGAACGCCGAGACCCGCTCGGCCAAGGTCATCGCGTCGGTCGTCAACGAGAATATGGCCTGGCGTCCAGGCTCCTATGCGACCGTCAAGGTCGCGGTCGAGGAGATGCCCGTTGAGACGCGGCTGCCTCGTGGCGCCCTGCAGACTATCGAGGGCGAGCAGGTCGTTTTCGTCCGGACCAAAACCGGTTTCGAGAAGCGCGAGGTGGTGCTGGGCAAGGGTGACGATGAGGCCGTCGAGGTCGTGTTCGGGCTCGATCCCGGCGACGAGGTCGCCGTCTCCAATTCCTTCATCCTCAAGGCGGAGCTCGGCAAGGCCGAAGCCGAGCACGTTCACTAGGAAGCCTGGATCATGATCAATCGCATCCTGGGCTTCTCGGTCCGGCAGCGGTGGCTCGTCGTGCTGCTGTCCCTCGCGGCCGCGGCCTTCGGCATCTTCTCGCTGACCCGGCTTCCCATCGACGCCGTTCCGGACATCACCAACAACCAGGTCCAGGTGAACGCGGTCGTGCCGCAGCTCTCGCCCTTCGACGTCGAGAAGCAAGTCACCTACCCCATTGAGACCGCGCTCGCGGGCATTCCGGGGCTCGAATACACACGCTCGCTCTCGCGCAACGGCTTCGCCCAGGTCACGGCGGTGTTCAGCGAGGGCACCGACCTCTACTTCGCCCGCCAGCAGGTCAACGAGCGCCTCGGCGAGGCGAAGACCAACCTGCCGCCCGGCGCGGAGGTCCACATGGGCCCGATCTCGACGGGCTTGGGCGAGATCTACATGTGGACCGTCCATTTCGGCAGGCCGGAGGACCGCAAGCCCGCGAAGGAAGGCCAGCCCGGCTGGCAGGCCGACGGAAGCTACCTGACGCCCGAGGGCCAGCGTCTGGCGCAACCCTTCGAACGCGCCTCCTACCTACGGACGATCCAGGACTGGGTCATCGGCCCGCAGCTCAAGACGGTGCCCGGCGTCGCCGGCGTCGACGTTATCGGCGGCTACAAGAAGCAGTACCACATCCAGCCGGACCCGGCGAAGCTCATCGGCCTGAGCCTGTCCTTCAAAGACGTCGCCGAGGCGGTCGAGCAGAACAACCAGAATCGCGGCGCCGGTTACCTGGAGCGCAACGGCGAGGGCTACGTGGTCCGCTCCGGCGGCCGCATTGAGAGCATGGACGAGATCGGTCAGATCGTGGTCGCGACCCGCGGCGGCGTGCCCGTACGTGTCAGCGACGTAGCCGAGGTCCGCATCGGGCGCGAGCTGCGCACGGGCTCGGCCAGCGAGAATGGGGAGGAGGCCGTCGTCGGCACCGCCCTGATGCTGATCGGCAGCAACAGCCGCACGGTCTCCGCAGCGGTGGACACCCGTCTCAAGGAGATCGCCCGGACCCTTCCTCCCGGGGTCGAGGTCAGGACCGTCCTCAACCGGACCCTGCTGGTCGACGCCACCGTGAAGACCGTCGCCAAGAACCTCGCTGAGGGGGCGTTGCTCGTCATCGCGGTGCTGTTCCTGCTGCTGGGCAATTTCCGCGCGGCCGTCATCACGGCCCTCGTCATCCCGGTGGCGATGCTGATGACGATGACCGGCATGGTGCAGGGGAAGATCAGCGCCAACCTCATGAGCCTCGGCGCGCTGGACTTCGGCCTCATCGTCGACGGGGCCGTCATCATCGCCGAGAACTCGCTGCGGCACCTCGCCGAGAAGCAGCACGAGCTCGGGCGCAAGCTCAACCTGGAGGAACGCCTCGCCACCGTGCATCGCTCGGCCGAGGAGATGATCAAGCCGTCCGTCTACGGTCAGGCCATCATCATCCTCGTCTACGTGCCGCTCCTTACCTTCACCGGCGTCGAGGGCAAGATGTTCGCCCCGATGGCGCTGACCGTCATCATCGCGCTGGCCTGCGCCTTCGTTCTGTCCCTGACCTTCGTGCCAGCCCTCATCGCCATCGCGATCACCGGCAAGGTCCAGGAGAAGGAAAACGTCCTCATCCGGGGACTCAAGGCGGCTTATCGCCCGGCGCTCCGCGGCGCGGTGCGCCATCCCCTGCCGGTCATCGGCGGGGCGGTGGTGCTCTTCCTGGCGAGCGGGCTCCTGTTCGGGAAGCTGGGGCAGGAGTTCATCCCGCAGCTCGACGAGAAGAACATCGCCATGCACGCGATGCGCATCCCGTCGACCTCCCTGACGCAATCGCAGGACATGCAGCTCGCCGTCGAGGCGGCGGTGCGGGCTTTCCCGGAGGTCGCCTTCGTCTTCTCGAAGACCGGAACCGCCGAGGTCGCCTCCGACCCGATGCCGCCCAACGTCTCGGACAACTTCATCATCCTGAAGCCCCAAGGCGAATGGCCGAATCCGGACCTTTCCAAGGACAAGCTCATCGAGAACATCCAGGAGGCCGTCGGCAAGGTCACGGGGAACAACTACGAGTTCACCCAGCCCATCCAGATGCGCTTCAACGAGCTTCTGGCCGGGACCCGCGGCGACCTCGCGGTGAAGGTGTTCGGCGAGAGCTTCGACACGATGCTCCCGGCGGCCAACCAAGTCGCCACCGTCCTGCGCGGCGTCGAGGGCGCGCAGGACGTCCGGGTCGAGCAGGTCACCGGCCTGCCCTCCTTGGAGATCAAGGTCGACAAGGCCGAGATCGCCCGTCTGGGGCTGAGCCACTTCGCTGTCCAGGACGTCGTCGGCGCCGCCATCGGCGGTCGCGAGGCCGGGGTCGTGTTCGAGGGCGACCGCCGCTTCGACATCGTGGTGAGGCTGCCGGAATCCGTGCGGAGCGACATCGAGGCGCTCAAGAACCTGCCGGTCTCGCTGCCGCCGGGCAAGGACGGCCGCGTCGCCTCTGTGCCCCTGAAGCAGGTGGCCTCCTTCGTCTTCTCGGAGGGTCCGAACCAGATCTCGCGCGAGAACGGCAAGCGCCGGATCGTCGTCACCGCCAACGTCCGCGGACGCGACATCGGCGCCGTCGTGGCGGAGGCGCAGGGCAAGGTGGCATCCGACGTGAAGCTGGCCGCCGGGTCGTGGATCACCTGGGGCGGCCAGTTCGAGAACCTCGCCGCGGCACGCCAGCGCCTGATGGTGGTGGTTCCGGGCTGCTTCTTCCTGATCTTCCTCCTGCTCTACTCGGCCCTGGGCTCGCCCCGGGACGCGCTGCTCGTCTTCAGCGCCGTGCCGCTGGCGCTGACGGGGGGCATCATTGCCCTTTGGCTCAGGGACATGCCGTTCTCCGTGCCGGCGGCGGTCGGCTTCATCGCCCTGTCCGGCGTCGCCGTGCTCAACGGTCTCGTGATGTTGATCTTCATCAAGCAATTGATGCAGGAGGGCCGCTCCTTGAACGAGGCGATCCTGGAGGGAGCAGTCACCCGGTTGCGCCCCGTCGCGATGACCGCGCTCGTGGCCTCCCTTGGCTTCGTGCCGATGGCGCTGGCGACCGGCACCGGCGCGGAGGTCCAACGACCGCTGGCGACCGTGGTCATCGGCGGCCTCATCAGCGCGACCCTACTCACGCTCGTCGTGCTGCCGGCGCTCTACGCCCGCTTTGCCAAGCCGGCCCTCGCGTCGAAGGAAACGATTCCGGCGTCGGCCTCAGTGCCAGGTGCACCGTTCAAGGCCGCGGCCGAGTAACAGAAAGGATCGCTCTCGTGGTCGTTACGGCCCTTCTCATCTCGACCTCGATTTCGTTGGCTGCCGATCCCGGCGCCAGCCGGACCCGATGTATCACCCACGACCATCAGTCGCTCCAGATCCGACGGATGCCATTCGCACCCGAGACGACGTCGCGGCCGCGCAATCCCTTCATGGACGAGGCCATCCACTGCGAGGACGTCCGGCTTGGGGGCGAACCGGACGCGTCATCCATGGTCCGGCGCCGGTAAGGGAACAGAATGGGACACGGGCACTCACATGGCGGCAGCGTCCCCGCCGGGACGCCGGCCGGCCGCCACAAGGCACGGCTGGCTTGGGCGCTCGCCCTGACGCTGACCTACATGATTGCGGAGGTGGTGGGAGGCCTGCTGACGGGCAGTCTCGCCCTCCTTGCGGATGCCGCGCATATGGTGACCGACGCGGGAGGCCTCGCGCTTTCCCTGATCGCGATCCATTTCGCCGCTAAGCCGCCGACGCCAGGCAAGACCTTCGGCTACCTGCGCTTTGAGATCCTCGCCGCGCTCGCCAACGCGGTCGTCCTTCTCCTCGTCACGGTCTACATCCTCTACGAGGCCTACCGGAGGTTCGTGGATCCGCCCGAGATCCTCGGATGGCCGATGATGGCCGTCGCCGTGGTCGGCCTCGGCGTGAACCTCGCAAGCATGCGCATCCTGTCGGGCGGCGCCTCGGACAGCCTGAATCTCAGGAGCGCCTACTACGAGGTGTTTGCCGACATGCTCGGCTCGCTTGGGGTGATCCTGGCCGCGATCGTTGTGATGACAACGGGCTGGAGCGTGGCCGACCCCATTGTCGGCGCCGCCATTGGCCTCTTCATCCTGCCGAGGACATGGAACCTCCTCAACGAGGCGGTCCACATCCTCCTGCAGGGCACGCCTGCCCACATCGACCTCGGCAGGGTCCGATCCGGGATCGAGGCCATCCCCGGCGTGCGCCGGGTCTACGACCTGCACGTCTGGACGCTGACCTCCGGCTTCGATGCCATGAGCGCGCATGTGGTGGTGCACGACCTCGCGGAGGCGCCGTCCGTGGTGCGCGCCGTCCGCAGGGTGATGAAGGGGGACCATGCGGTCGAGCATGTCACCGTCCAGGTCGAGGACGAGGCGCTCGCCCGTGAGGCGCCCCAACTCGCCGTTTGAAGCCTCGACCCGAATGTCGGGGGCCTTGGCGCATGGCACTCGGGTCGAAGATCCTGATCGATGGCGCCCACTTCGCTCCGGCTGCCCGCGACCTCGACCGGGTTCCGGATGTATCGCAGGTCACGCTGATGGCGTCCCCTTATCGACAAGCCGCGCCCAGGCTCGATCGGTCAAGATCGCCGGCATAGGGGCTTCGACGCACCCCAGGTTCAACGCAGACATAGCCGCCATAGCCGCGACCCCTTCGGCGCGTCGCCGCTGCGGTGTGCAAAAGAACGTTCACCTCCACGTCCAACCCTTGGCGCAGGAGTCCGCCGTCACTACGATCTCTAGTCATTGGAGATTCAAAGCGTGGCAGGCATCGCAATCGGCGAACTTTCCCATCGGACACAGGTCAAGATCCCGACCATCCGGTACTACGAGCAGATCGGTCTCCTGGGGCCAGCGATCCGAACCGAGGGAAAGCAACGGCGGTATGAAGAGACCGACATCGAGCGTCTGGACTTCATCCGGAACGCAAGGGAGCTCGGTTTCGAGGTCCAGGCGATCCGCGAGCTCATGGAACTGGACGCCTTCCCAAACCGACCCGGTGCCCCTTTGGACGAGATCGCCCAGAGGCAACTCGATTTGGTGCAGAGCAAGATCGATCGCCTTCTCCGTCTTCGAGCTGTGTTGGAGGGGGTGGTCTCGAAATCGGGCCAGGGTGGATTGCGTGAGGTCAGGGTGATCCAAGCGTTCACCCTGCAGGGAGAAGGATCGCTGAAATCCGAGCCACCGTCCGATGTGTTCCCTTGATGGGGCCGAGCCTCGGGGCCTCAGTCACGGCCGTCGCCGGCGGACGCAACGACCTTGCGAAGGCCCGTCCGGTCCGGTTCCTTGCCAGCCCGTGCGACGATGGTGACCGGCTTGGTAGTGCCGGGCTTGGGCAACGCCTGCCGGGCCGAGGCGCCACCTGTCACGGAGAGCGTGTTCCGGGTGGGCACGACCATCGCGATCTCCTGCGGACCGGCGGCCAGCGCCTCGGGCCGGCTTACCTCGCCCAGACCGTGGCCACGTGACGGGCGAGCATCGAGGGCCGCGAAGGTGCCGGCGGGGCCGGCCGTGTTCGCCATCATAGTCTCGCGGAACGAGTGGTGCTGGCTCCCGTCCTCGTAGACGAGCTTGATGGCCGGCGTGCCCTTGGCGACCAGGGCAGCCACTGCGCGCTCGTCCTCGTCCCGCTTGCGGGCGATGGCGGTCGAGGCATCGCCGCCGCCCGACGGGGTGAATGCATAGCGTCCCTCGGCTACCGCGATCACGGGCTCGGACCCGGTCACCTCGAACTGGTCGGAACCCTCCTTCAGGTTCTTCCAGAACGCCATGTGCGGATCCTGGCGGTGCCGGGCGAGGTTCTCCGCCGTCATTCGAAAGGGGTAGGACTGGAACTGGAAGGCGCGCTGCCCGCCGGCGAAGGCCTCGCGGGCGACGGCGTAGATCTCCGAGATCGCCTCGTCCGTCATGGCGAAGCAGCCGCGCGAGGAGCAGGAGCCATGCACCATCAGGTGCGATCCGGTGCGGCCCTGGGATTTGTCGAACGCGTTCGGATAGCCCACGTCGAACGAGAGGTAGAGACTCGAATTCGGGTTCATCGCACCCGGCGTGATCGCGTAGAAGCCCTCCGGTGCCTGGCGGTCGCCCTCGCGCGTCTTCGGCCCGAGCTGCCCCGACCATCGGCACATCGGATAGGTCTTCAGCAACGCGTAGCGTCCGTCCGTGCCGCGCTTCCAGAGCTCGATCTCCGATTCCTTCTTGTAGGCACGCATCAGGATCGGATCGCTCGCCGAAACCCCCTTCGACGCCATCAAGGCCAAGGCCGGGCCAGGGATGGGGGCGAGGTGCTTGGTCGAGGCCGCGTACTGCCCGTCCTGGCAGGATGCGAGCGCTAATCCCAGGCAGAGCGCCAGGGCCATCCGTATCAGCATGACATCTCTCCAGCCTCGTCCCGGATCGCGCCGGACGCTCGTGTCTCGTATCCACCGATGACCCGGTGCGTTCGCGGTTCCAGCCCAGACCCGGGTCATCGTTGCACATCCTCGGGTGCCGACCCGCGCACCCCCAAGATCGGAAAGGCGTCTAGGATGAGCAGGAACACCCCAGAGGAAATCCAGAAATCCGCCATGTTGAAGGCAAACCAGTGGATCCCGGCCGTGTGTAAGTCGAGGAAGTCGGTGACCGCCCCGTCGACCAGCCGGTCCACGAGGTTTCCCAGCGCTCCCCCGGTGATCAGGGCCAGGCCAAGGCGCTGCAGGATGCCGGTGGCGCGATAGGCCCAGACTGCAACGAAGGTGGTTAAGGCAGCCTGAACCGTCAGGAGCGCTGCCACAGATGCAGGGGAGCCCGCTTGGAACAGGCTAAAGCTGATCCCACGGTTGTAGTGAAGGGTGAAGTCGATGAACGGGATCGCCCCTCTCGCGTCGCCCTCGCTGAGCGAGGCGACCGCCAGCGCTTTCGTCCCAAGGTCGACGATGGCCGCGCCCACGATGACGGTCCCCATCGCCGCGGCTCCGGGGACAGGGGGACTGACGGGTGAACTCATGCGCGCAGCAATCGCAGCGCGTTGGCGGTAACGAGGACCGTCGCGCCGGTATCCGCTAAAATGGCCGGCCACAGACCCGTGATGCCCACGAGCGTCGTGACCAGGAAGACCGCCTTCAGACCGAGCGCGACGGCGACGTTCTGGTGGATGTTGCGTAGCGTCGCCCGTGACAAGGCGACCAGCGCGGCGACGTCGGCCACGCGCTCGTTGAGCACGGCCGCGTCCGCCGTCTCCAGGGCCGCGTCGGTGCCGCCTCCCATCGCGATCCCGACGCTGGCCGCGGCAAGGGCGGGTGCGTCGTTGATGCCGTCGCCCACCATGGCGACCGGGCCAATGATCCTGAGGGCGGCAATCTCGGCGAGCTTGTCCTCGGGCATCAGCTCGGACCTTACGTCGAGGCCGAGTTGCGCGGCGACCGCCTGCCCCGTGCGCCGGTTGTCGC